>SXGQ01211428.1_pt1 | contig 19929 bp, 21 predicted proteins | sample 3178371 | NCBI WGS metagenome assembly SXGQ01 (sample SAMN11356859, study PRJNA531348) | freshwater metagenome | isolation source: freshwater sample F1-20 | place: China: Fuxian Lake, Yuxi | collected 2017-12-25 | reverse complement strand
TCAGTCAGTGGCGACCTACGATTCAATCAAGATACAACCACTACACCAGGTTATAGCAATACCACCACCGGTGTTGCTATTGAAGGACACACCAGCGCTATTTTTGTCAGCAGAGCCGGCGGACTTGTTGCAAACTTCAACAGGAATACAGATGACGGCGTAATCATTTCGCTCCGCCGGGATGGCACGGAAGAAGGTACCATCACGGTCTCCTCCGGTACCGTCAGCCTCATCGGTGCTCACTTAAGCCGCTGGTCTCAGCTACCAGGTGGTGCAGAACGCACTGAAATTCTGCGCGGCACCGTCCTATCCAATCTTGACGAAATGTGCGAATGGATCGATGAGTATAACGAGCAGCTCAACCGCATGAAGGTGAGCGACGTCGAGGGAGATACAAATGTTTCCGGCGTGTTCCAGTCCTGGGACGATGATGATGCCACCTATACTAATGACTTCTATTGTGCAATGACGGGCGACTTTATCATACGTATCAGATCAGGTGTGGTAGTGCAAAAAGGTGACCTACTAATGTCCGCCGGCGACGGCACTGCTATATCACAATCTGATGACATTGTTCGAAGTAAAACAATAGCTAAAGTGACATCCACATATGTGACATGTGTATACAATGATGGGTCATATTGTGTTCCATGTGTATTAATGGCATGCTAATATTTACTTGAAATTTTAATTTAACATGTTATAGATTGTTATAATGCATCCAACATATATTTATTTAAAAAGATTTGGTAATGTGAAAAATTATCATTATCTTTATGTAAAGAGATTATCATGAGTTTAAGTGAATGGATGGTGCATACCATATTATCAGAGTCAGTTATTAAAAACGTGATTGTGATATACCCCGGCCGATATCAACCAATGGGTAGGCATCATGCTGCCGTGTACAAAAAATTGGCATCTCAATTCGGCCAATCAAATACTTATATTGCAACATCAGACGTAGTTAATTCACCAAAATCACCATTGAATTTTCGTGAAAAATCTCAGGTAATGAAAGCGCATGGCATTACCAACGTTGTGCAAGTTAAGAATCCGTATCAATCTCTAGAGATTGTCAATAAATACAATCCTGAAACCACTGCTGTATTGTTTGCAGTTGGTAAAAAAGATATGGCAGAAGATCCTAGGTTTCAGGTAGGTGCAAAAAAGAATGGAGAACCGTCATACTTTCAGTATTACGATGAGCATAAAAATAATTTACAGCCATATGGTAACCATGGTTATCTGATTGTGGCTCCACATGTGGACATTCAGATTCCTGGATTTGGCGAAATGTCTGGAACAACGTTGCGACAGATATTAGCTTCTGCAGATGAAACTACATTTAAAAATGTAATGGGATTTTATGATCCAAAAATACATATGTTGTTAAAAAATAAGTTTCAATCGTTAAAGACAGAAACGGTTACACGAATTGGTAGTGTTAACAAATTAGTTGCATTCAGTAAGAATTGGTGGTCAAAATTAATTGTAGAAGGACGTTACGATAGTTTAGTTACTACATTATCACGAGACATTGTCAATCAAATGAAAAACCGTAAAGGTACACATAATTATGAAGTTTCATTTGATATTGAAAGAGGTGATGTCACCGCGGAAATTGATTTAATTGTTAAATTTAAACCGCGACTCAATTGGGAATATGCATATGAAACTAAAGGATGGACTGACGGTCAGACAATGGAAATAACATTGACGTTTAATCCAAGTACTTTTCCGGCATCATACAGTAATCTTATTCCAGAATTAAAAGAAACGTTACGACACGAAATTGAACATGTAGCACAGGAGCATTTTCAAGACACAAAAACAATTGAACCAAAATCAAAAGCCTTTTATCAATATCTATTGGCTCCTTATGAGATAGCAGCGTTTACTCAAGGTTTATACAAAAGAGCAAAAACTAAACGCATTCCAATTGACATTGCAATGGAAGAATGGTTCAACGAAAATATACGAAATTTTTCGCCATCACAAAAATACAATCATTGGAACATTGTGAAATCGGCCTGGCTGAAATATGCGCATAAACATATACCAACAGCTCAATATAGTGATAAGGCAAGTAAAGGCAATGGCCTGACAAATGAAATGCAATCTTTATTAGTTAACGAATCAAAGGCAAATACACATTTAACTCATTTAGAAGAATTAATTTTAACACAAGGACCTGACGGATATAAATTAGCTCGCTCGTTTTTATTGGAACTAATAAAAAATCTTAAAGGTAATTCCAATAACAAAGTTAATACCACTGTTAAATGGGACGGTGCTCCCGCAATCATATCAGGCATCGATCCCATATCCAATAGATTCTTTGTAGGTACAAAGTCTGTTTTTAATAAAGATCCTAAACTTAATTTTACAAATAAAGACATTGATCGTAATCATAGTGGAGCTCCCGGACTAGTTGATAAATTGAAAAAAGCTTTAGCATACTTACCTAAATTAGGATATAAGAATATAATGCAAGGCGATTTCATGTTTGATAGTTCCACATTGAAAACTCAGACAATTGACGGCGTTAAACATTATACATTTAAACCAAATACAATTACATATGCAGTTGAAACTGATTCTGATTTGGGACAACAAATATCAAACGCAAAGTTTGGAATTGTATTTCATACCGGATATAAAAATTTACAGTCCGGAGCTGAATTTGGTGTTAGCGTGTCAAATATAAAACAAACCCCGGATGTATGGTTTGATGATGCATATTTTAAAGATGCCACCGGTGTAGTATTGTTGACGGAAGCTGAAACGGCTCAAGTAATTAATCTGATCAAAGAGGCAGACAACATCAATATTGATTATCGATCAATTCCGTCAGATTTGATAAACATTTATATTAACAGTGAAATACGTATTGGCCAATTTATCAACTCGCCTGCAAAATCATATGAAGCGTTATTAAAATGGACTCAGTTACGAAATGATAAAATGCTTGATAAATTAAAATCTGCATCCGGAAAAGAAAAAGCTTTATCCGCTTCTAAAAATGAATTGAAATCCATCACAGATAACAAACAAAACATTATCAATGCATTTAAAGTAACAAAATTACTGGCTAATGCTAAAATGATATTTGTACAAAAATATAATAATGCAGTATATCGTACTAAACACTTTGTTGATAATGGTACCGGTGAGTTACGTACTTCTAATCCAGAAGGATATGTTGCCATTGATCATATTGGTAACGCAATTAAATTGGTTGATCGTTTAGAATTTTCAAAAGCAAATTTTGCTATGGATAAAGGCTTTACTAAATAGTCTTGTCCATATTTATATTTAAAATAAGGCATATATGAAAGAGACTGAATTACGATATTTAATTCGTGAACACATTAAACGATTATTAGAGGCTGGTCCATCGCTAGGTGCCGGAGGTATGGACATTACTCGCGGATTAGATAAAATTGAAAAACGTACATCTAATCTAACATCTCGACAACGAGTAGCAGCCGTACTACCAGTTTTGCAAAAATTTAATATTCAACCTAATGATTTATCATTATTAAAAATTGAATTGTCAAAATCAATAAAACAATCCGATTCAACTGAAAAATCAGCCGCGGAGAAAGCAGCCGCAGAGAAAGCAGCCGCGGAGAAAGCAGCCGCAGAGAAAGCAGCCGCAGAGAAAGCAGCCGCAGAGAAAGCAGCCGCGGAGAAAGCAGCCGCAGAGAAAGCAGCCGCAGAGAAAACTGATAAGTCAGTTAAAGTAGAATCGTTTATAAGTAAACAACGCGCAAAAGCAGATTTAAAGCAATTCCAATCAGGTAAGCGGTCTGATGGACAAGGTAAATATACAGCAGCAGTCTATGGCATAGATTCCTCCGGGAAAAAGCATAAAATTACCGATGAAAACGATTTAAACAAGTATAAAAAATTTATGTTAGATGATAACTCAGATTTAAAAGAAAATCTATCATCGTTAACCAATAAAGGTGAAAAATTAGATAAAACACAAGCATTCCAGATGTTACAACGCGCAGTAAGTCAAAAACCATCAACATTGCAGGCTGATTTCATTGTAGATCTTATCAACAAGTTTAATTTGTCAGACAGCGCTAAGCGCAGATTAAAAATGATCATTAAAAACATGGCCTAATGTCAGATAAGTTACAAAATATTAAAGCAATTAAACAACTGCTCCATGGAGAGCATAAATCTCAGACTCGTACAACACATGGTTTCAACCAACCATCAAAAATACAGAAGCACGTTGTAGGCGATACCTGGACAGAAAAAGATAAAAAAACTGGTACAGTTTGGTTATTCGAACAACATGATGGATTTCGTACAAAAAAACCAGCTAATAGCGTTACACATTTAATTAAAGGCGCGTTAACAGCTCCTGCCAAATGTCCATGTTGTAACTTGCCTATGAAAGGTGCTAGTGAAGAACAATTAAATCTTAAAATGTACTTTATACATCGTAAATGTTTTGACTGTGTAGTAAAAGAAGAAACATTGATAAGAGCAAAAGGCAAAGAAGCTTGGGAAGAATATTCACGTACACGTATGTTAGCAAATGCGGAGTCATGGTTTAACGATGCAGACCAAGAAGTGATGTCATTACGAAACGCATTGAAACTACAGTTTGTACAAAACGCCGACGGTGTACTAGAAGAATGGGATCTACAATCATTCCTAGAAAAATTTGATACAGATTATATTCAATTAAAAACTCAAATTTTTAAAAATCTTAAAGGGCTACATGAAAAAAACGCGATTACTGACTAAGATTGGTAAAGAATTTGATGAGCTAGTAGCTGACATGAAAAAAACTGCAGGTGCTTGGTCTACGGCCACTGGCTCAAACAAAAACGCATTATTACGTTCACTTAAATCAATGACTGCCCAGAAACAGAAACTTCAGGCTGAAATGGAACAGCTTATAATGGACATAGATAAAGACGTTGAACTAAAAATAGATGCCGGCAATGTAGATGAACAAACTATAATTAGACATTACATTGCGAAATTAATTGAACAAGAAATTAAATCAATAATACCAAATCGATCCACTCGCCGATTGGCAGAACGTAATATAGCCAAATCAGCATCGGTAGTACATCGCAGATCAATGGAATTTGTTAAAAAATTAAAAACTGTAATGACCGAAGGAGAATGGAATAATTTACAAAATTTTTTACTACCAATATCTGGTGTGACCGAAGCAGCTGCTATATCAGATGACGTTGTTGCTAAATCAATAGCCCAACTAGCTAAAGAAATGTCCAGCGGAAAACTAACGATTGATCCAAATGATATAAATGTCGATGCACTGGACGATCCGACATCTGATGCATCTGATATAGTAAAAGAATCTCGTATAAAATTAAATGAATCTGGATTAGGGTTACTACTCACTGCTCCAAGTGTATTAAAACTTGTAGCAAATGTATCTGATTGGGTTGGTAGTTTTTTAGTAAAAGGTGGACCACTTTCAAAAGAAAATAAAGATGGCCGGCAAATGACTAGTATGATTTCTAAAATCTATAAAATGACTAAGAAAAATAAAACAGCTAGCGGCAAAAGTTATAAAATACCAAGCAAAGATGAGATCATTACTAAATATAAACTACAAGGTGAAGAACTTAAAGTATTAGACATGGCATTTAAACGCATTGCCAAATTTGTTAAAGAAGATACAAAAAAAACGGCTAGTAAAACTAATAATGATTCGACATCTAATACAAACTTTAATTTATCTGGTAACAAGCCTTTAATTGTAAATGATCATACATTACATGTAATTTATAGCTCATCATTTGATACGGATATCGGCAAAGGCCTGGCAAAGTTTGCACATACATTACATGAACTGTTTTTAATACCATTTCGACTAGTAGTCGCCGGCGCACTGTGGATTGGTTCCAATGCCAAAGAAAAAATTAAAAAAGGCTGGAACTGGATAAAATCTAAAATGGGTATGGATTCAGAAGAAGTCGATAGTGGATATACATTTAAAAAAGCATATGACGCCAGCAAAAAAATAGCTAACGCGTTATACACTGTCTGCATGTTGTATTATGCAATTACGGAAATAGCTTCACACGGGCTTAATTTTGCCGAAGCATGGGACCAAATAAAATCTATATTAAGTTCCGGCGTTGACAACTCTAGTAAAGTATTAAAAATTGCATCGGCTATTAAGTCTAACGTTGAATCGGTATATGTAACAGTACTTGACGGCATAAAGGCCGGCGATTTATTAGCCGAAATAACTGAATTAATTTCAACCTTATTTACGGCCGCAGTAGAAGTATCTAGTTAAATATGAATAAAGTTACATACATATTATTAGGAATTATCATAATACTAACAATTGCATTAGGAATGTTATCAACACGTAAACACGTTGATATTAATGAACAAATACAGTATCAGAATACAATTGATAGTTTAGATGCTAAACTCAACAAATATCAACGACGTCAATTATATTTAGATAGCATCATTATTAATTATCGTAATAACATGACCAATCTAGAACATAAAATTGATTCAACAGAAAATATAATTGTTACACAAAGGAAAGATTATGAAGACCTTATACGTCGCGCTGGCCGCTATTCTGCTAATGAACTTGACACTTTTTTCACAAACAGGTACAGTAAATAAAGAACCTGTAGTTTGTATGCCATTATCAACGGCACAGAAAGTTGCACAAGATATAATACGATATGATTCAGTTCGTATTGAATTAAATAATGTGTATAAGATTATTGAGTTCAAAGATTTGCAATTAAACACGTTAAACGCCATTAGTATGACACAGACTAAAAAAATCGATTTGCTTAACGCAGAAATTAAAGTACATGATGAAAAGTTTAAAACAGCTGATTTACGAGTTACCAAATTACACACAGAAAATATCAAATTACAATCAAAAAATAATACTCTTAAAAATGTGTGTATTGGATTAGGCAGTGGACTAGCTGCTACAATTGGCGCGTTACTACTAGTAATTTCCATTAAATAAAATTTGGTAATTCAAATTTTTTTCTATATATTTGTACCATATGACACAGAAATCGCTTAAAGAAATTATTCAAGAAGAATATAAACGATGTGCAATGGATCCTGTACATTTTATGAAAAAGTACTGTGTGATACAGCATCCTACCAAAGGAAAAATGTTTTTTCATTTATATCCGTTTCAAGAAGATACATTAAAGGCTATGCAACAAAATCGCTATAGCGTAATCCTTAAATCTCGGCAGCTAGGTATTTCAACTTTAACTGCTGGATTTTCATTATGGGCAATGTTATTCAAGACAGATTACAACGTGTTAGTCATTGCAACAAAACAACTGGTAGCAAAAAATTTGGTAACTAAAGTGCGTGTAATGCATGATAATTTACCTTCCTGGTTGAAAGGTAAAACAGTTGAAGATAATAAGTTATCTTTACGATTTAAAAACGGATCACAAATTAAAGCCGTATCATCTAAATCAGATGCAGGTCGATCAGAAGCATTATCATTACTAGTAATTGACGAAGCAGCGTTCATCGACAGAATAGATGAGATATGGACAGCTGCTCAACAAACATTAGCAACAGGAGGTGGCGCCATTATGTTATCAACGCCTAATGGTACCGGTAATTTATTTCATAAATCATGGGTAGACGCAGAAGCCGGCGGTCAATTCTATCCAATCAAGTTGCATTGGTCAGTCCACCCTGAACGAGATCAGTCATGGCGCGATGAACAAACTAAGTTGCTAGGAGAAAAGGCGGCTGCTCAAGAATGTGATTGTGACTTCATATCATCTGGTCATACAGTAGTCGATGGTCCTATCATTCAGTGGTATGAACAGACATATGTACAGGAACCAAAAGAAAAACGTGGATTTGATGGAAACTATTGGATATGGGATTATCCAAATTACAGTAAACCATATGCCGTAGTAGCTGACGTAGCTAGGGGCGATAGTATTGATTATTCAGCATTTCACGTCATTGAAATTGAATCAATGACTCAAGTAGCCGAATATAAAGGTAAAATAGGCACCACAGAATATGGTAACATGCTAGTATCAGTTGCCACAGATTATAATAATGCATTGCTAGTCATTGAAAATGCAAACATAGGATGGGCCGTAATACAAGTTGCTATCGATCGCGGATATGAAAATCTTTATTATTCATATAGAGATGATGCGTATATCGATGAAAACATTCATTTATCTAAAGGTTATGATCTCAAAGGAAAATCACAAAAAGTTCCTGGGTTTTCAATGACCTCTAAAACGCGTCCATTGATAATATCAAAAATTGAAACATATTTTCGTGAAAAAACGCCGATAGTACGTTCTAAGCGGTTGATTGATGAACTATATGTATTCATATGGAACGGATCACGCGCAGAAGCTCACCGCGGATATAATGATGATTTGATAATGTCATTTGGTATTTCATTATGGATACGGGACACATCATTACGATTACACCAACAAGGAGTTGATTTGTCTAGAAAAGCGTTAGACCATTTTGGTAAAACACAGGGCGTATACAATTCAAATGCAAATAATAACGGTTCTTGGGATTGGAAACCAGGTACTGATTCAGATGACCTGAAATGGTTACTATAATCATATTTATTAATAAATGGAACACTAATGTCAGATACATCCTTCCGTACGCGTTTACGTAGACTTTTTTCGACGAATGTAATTGTACGACGTATTGCAAAAAATCAACTCAAAGTAATTGATACGGCTAGATTACAATCATCGGCTGCGCTAACAAACAAATCATTTGTTGACAGGTTTTCTGGATTACACAGAGGACAATCTGGATACGCTACATACAATCAAACGTACAATTTTCATCAATCAAAATTAGAATTATTTACTGACTATGAAGCAATGGATATGGATCCAATATTAGCTTCGGCGTTAGATATATATGCAGATGAAAGTACAGTTAAAAATACAGAAGGTGATACACTCACCGTATCATCTACAAATCCAGAAATTCAAAAAGTATTGCGAAATCTTTTTTATGACATATTAAACATTGATTATAATTTATGGCCATGGATTCGCAACGCATGTAAATATGGCGATTTCTTTTTGTACCTAGACATTGAGCAAGATATTGGTATAGTAAATGTGCAGCCTTTGTCATCATATGAAGTTCGTCGTGAAGAAGGATTTGATCCGGCCAATCCACATTTATATCGATTTGTAATAGAGAATACTAACATGTCTTATGCAAATGCCACTCGACCGAATTCTCAACATTTTGAAAATTATGAAATAGCTCATTTTCGTTTAATATCCGATACTAATTTTTTACCATATGGTAAATCAATGATTGAATCTGCACGTAAAATTTACAAGCAACTATCATTGATGGAAGATGCAATGTTAATTCAACGTATAATGAGAGCTCCAGAAAGGCGTATTTTTAAAATTGATGTAGGTAATATACCACCTCATGAGGTTGATAACCATATGAATAACATCATGAGTAAGATGAAGAAAATTCCTTACATGAATGAACAGACAGGAGAATATAATCTTAAATTCAACATGGAAAACATGATGGAAGACTATTACTTGCCTGTACGCGGAGCAGAAAGTGGAACATCAATAGAATCATTACCTGGATTGACTAACGATGGGCAGATTGAAGACATTGAGTATTTACGTAATAAAATGATGTCAGCCTTAAAAATACCAAAAGCATTTTTAGGATATGACGAAGGCGTTGAAGGTAAAGCCACTCTGGCAGCAGAAGATGTACGATTTGCACGAACAATTGAACGTATACAAAAAATATTTATTTCAGAACTCACAAAGATTGCGATAACACATTTATATACACAAGGATTTACAGATGAAGATCTAATAGATTTTTCTTTGGAATTGGTATCACCTAGTATTATTTATCAGAAACAAATGGTAGAATTAATGGATACCAAAATTCAATTGGCTAACACAATGAAAGAATCAATGCTGTTTTCTGAACAATGGGTTTATGAAAACATATTTAACATGTCATCAGCTGAGTGGATAGAAGAACGTGATAGAGTAATTGAGGATCAAAAAGAAGCATTTCGAAGAGAACAAGTCAAATCAGAAGGCAATGATCCTAAAAAAACAAATATGAGTTTTGGTACACCACATGATATCGCATCGATGCATGTTGCTACCAAAGGAACATTACTACCGGGTATGGAACAAAAACATGTAGGAGGAAGTGGTCGACCAAAAGATTCAAATACATGGGGTACACATGATAGCCCGCATGGCAGAGATCCTCTAGGCGCAAAATCATTAGACGCATCATTCAATGTAGACCAATCACCATTACAGGTACGTGACAGAAAAACATCTCCATTAAGTGTTGAAACTCGGCAACTAGTTAATATATTACAAGGTACATCATTAAAAACAAAAAAAATAATTCATGAATCTATATCAAGTTCTGATAATTTAGACATAGATACTGGTACAATGTTAGATGAATCCCAATTACTCGAAGATTAATTATATGGATTTGTATGAAACTGGATATTTATTATAAACATGAGTACTATAGTATAAAGGATTCTTTTTGATGAAAAAGATAAAGCATTCAAAAATAAAAAACACTGGCGTATTATTTGAACTGTTAGTTCGTCAAGTAGCCGTAGACACTATGAATAATAAAAATTCTGTGTCATTGTCTATACTTAACAAATTCTTTAAAGGTTCAACAGAATTATCAAAAGAAATTAAATTGTATCAATCGTTAAATGAAGAAACATTTAATTCGGAAAGTAAAGCACTTAAATTTATTGATGCAGTTATTTCGGCTCGTAAATCTTTAAATGAAGCTCAATTAAAACGAGAAAAATATAATCTGATTAGAGAAATTAAAAATCGGTTTAACATATCAGACTTTGTGAAATCCCGGGTGTCAGATTATAAGATGCATGCATCTATTTACAATATATTTGAACATTCAGAGGCAGATGAACCAGCTATATATGTACGTAATAAATTTATTGTATGTGACCATATACAAAAAAGAAAACTTAAGACAGAGGCTAAACCATCTTTAATGTCAGAGGATAAAGATATTCGTATACTAGCGTCTAAAATTGTTATTGATAAATTCAATGAAAAATATTCTAAATCATTAAATACCAGACAAAAAAATATTTTACGTGAATTCATTAATAATGTGACAAATTCTGAAAAGCTAAAAAAATATGTCATTACAGAAACAAAAAATATTCAACGTCGATTAACTGAACTAGCATCATCAGTTGCAAGTAAAGTTATACGCATTAAAATAAATGAAGTGACGAAACTGTTGACTCAGATACAAAAGAAACATATCATTGAAGATAAAGATGTACTCACAATGCTCCGGTATTATGAACTGATTGATGAGATTATTAAATGTAAGGATATAAAATGAGCCAAGGGCCATACAACATAACAAATTATAGTGATAGTCAATTTGCCCGTTTAGGTCATCCCGGCCGATACACAACTGTATTACCATATACTTCTGGACAATTAGATTTGACCGGATCAAATTATGGTTACGGTGCCATTATGGTTGTAACAGCCGGCGGCGCAACAGCTTCATTATCAAACGGTGGTGAAATTGGTTTAAACGATCTTACCGCTAAAACAATATACGACTTATCAATCTCAAAACTAACAGCCGGAACAAACAGTGTTATTCACGTATTTAAACGACAAGGAATGTAATGGGTTTACGAGAAGACATAGATCGTTCATTTAGACGGTTGATTCGTGAGGGCGTTGATGATATTTCTGACAAAGAAGCCAAAATGAATTTTGATGATTTAGATGATCCGGACATTGATAACGACGGCGATTCTGATGAATCAGATGAATACCTACATAATAAATTAGGCAATGTTGCTAAAAGAGTAGAGGAAGCTGACGAAGAAGAATTAGAAGAAATGTCAACTACTGCTGGAGTACCTGGATATCAAACTCCATATGCATTCGGCGATGCTGATGAAGATACATATGGACAAGGCGGTATGAAGAAAGTTGCAAAAACAAATAAAATCTTCAGACCAATGGAAAGCAAATCTGCTTTCAAAAAAATGATGTCTGAAATGTACGGTATAGGACCTGTTAAAGAAGCGGTATCATATAGAGATTATAAAAAAGATCCTACATCAACCCCTCAACAAAAAGTTAACAAAGGTATTGCAGAAGTTAATGCCATGTTAAGTGAAATGGAAAAGATTGTAGCAAATAATTTACGTTTGAAAACAGAAATGGGCGTACAATCAAATCATTTCTGGAAATCAACGGGAACTCGTTTTGCCAAAATAAATGAACGGATGACGCGTATCGCGAATAAATTAAAGGAACTATCACAATGATACCAGATAGAACATGGCAGCAATTCATTAAAGCCAAAGAAAATCAAACTCTGCAGTTACAAGAGCAGAAACGAAAATATGCGGATGAGCGTAAACGACTTGAACATCAAAAATCATTTATCAATTCCGGATTATTTATGCAAGGACTAAAAAAATGAGCAAGCAGCTACTAGTAGATTACACATTATTTGAGGTGTCAACACAGCAAATAAATGAATCATTAAATACAAATGGCGGACGTTTAATTGTCTCCGGAGTACTGCAACGAGCTGAATCAAAAAATCAGAACGGTAGAATTTATCCAAAAAATACATTAATGCGCGAAGCACAGAAATATTCAGAATCATACATTAAAGAGCGCAGAGCATTAGGAGAGTTAGATCATCCGGAATCATCTGTTGTTAACTTAAATAATGTGTCACATAATGTGTTAGATATGAACTGGCAAAATAATGACCTAATAGGTACAGTTGAAGTGTTGTCAACACCTGCAGGTAATATTCTTAAAGAACTATTCAAAGCCGGCATTAAACTAGGCATTTCATCACGTGGAATGGGGTCAGTAAAAGAGGTCATGCGCGAAGGCGAAAATACAGTCGAAGTTCAACCCGATTTTGAACTTATTGCATTTGATTTTGTATCAAATCCATCTACCCATGGAGCATTTTTATCACCAGTTAACGAATCTGTTAACAAATTGATTGCACATAAATACGCAAACGTTAACACGTTAATATCTAATATAATCAGGGAGTTTTAATATGGCACTCGCAGACATTGCATCGACATCCACATTCGGTCCAAACAATCCAGGTAAAAAAGGCACTGGTACAGTGTTAGGACCAAACAATTCACCATTGCCAAATGCTCAGTTAGGAAATCCTACGGCAAATGCGGCGACCTTTAAATCATTACAAGACGCATCTCATGCTAGCTTGTACGGGCCATTTAATAAAACTGGCAAAAAAGGTACTGGTATTACTCCGGATCTATTTGGTAACATACCATCTGAAGGATAACATTATGGATTTAAAAAGAAAATATGCGCAATTATTTGAAGGTAAACATCGTAGTAATGATCGACTTTTATTAAAAGAAGCTGATATGACAGGCAAATATGATGGATTTATTATAACTGATCGAAAAAAAAAAACAGAATATAAATTCAAATATGTTAAAGGCCGGTACAATTTATACGTCGAGAATGATGCCTTAGCAGCCATGGTAAAAAAGAATGGTGGTAAGCGAGCTGATTATTCAGTCGATTACTTTATTAAAAAAGGTGAATGGAATCAATCAAGGGCAAAAATATTAGAAACTATTGTCAGAGAAGCTAATAAAATACCTGCATCGGAAGATATCATAGCAGATGGAATGGCGCAAGTTAATGGAGTAATTGAACAATTGTACGACTTAGAACAATCCGTCATGTCATCCATTGAAATGTATCAGGAAGAAACAGGTGATTTACGATTTGAACAGATTTTAAATCAAGGAGCGCGATATATTCAGGCCGCAGAACGTAATTTAGAATATTTACATAAAATGTTAAAAAGGAATCTTTGATATGACATCATGGGAAAAACAGTTAATGCAACATGTCTTAAATGAAAAATATTTAGGAGAAAATGAAGAACAGCCAGAAATGCGTACTGATGAAAAAAAATCATTTTTAGAAGCAGTTGCCAATTATCATCGTTTAGGTGAAATGATCTATGCAAAACGTGGTTTGAAGGAAGTCACAAAAACTGTACAAAACATTGTTGAAAAAGCTGAGGCATTGACAATCCAAGAATCTGAACATTGGTTTGATAATGTTACTGTATCTCGCCATATGAAACAATTGAAAGAAGCATACAAAGTGTTTGAGAAAACATCTGGCGAAATGTCAGGCCTGCAGCAACGATTAGAAGCAGCATATGATGATATGGGTTCTATACTAGGTCGTTATTATAACGTAGGTAATTCATTAAATGAAGACGATGACCAATATACTGCTGGTGTAAATGATGAAGGTCCTGCATTAGAAGAAAATGTCAAAAAAAAAAAGTTATCGCGCTTAAACGAAGGACGTAGAGTAACATTTAAAGGTCGCGTTACAAATGATCTTTACAATCTTATTAAGAGTGATCCATATGCGATGATATTTTCAGATGGTAAATATTATACAGTTGATCCAGAAGAATTGCGTCATGATTTAAAAAGTGATTTGATTTATGGCACTGATGAAGACGGTGAAGAATATGCAATACAAATTCGTGATATCGAATTCATCGAATTTTAATATAAAACATTTGGTACTTTGAAATAAAGTTATTATATTTAAAGAAGTTATTAATAAAAAAATATATGAATAATAAAGTAGACAAACGACTGGACGATGTAATTCCAGGAAACCCAATGGGCGTTAAAGTGCCTAAAACCAAAAGACATCCGAATGGTGACGTTAACAGAGCAATTCTTAAATGGAAACGCATAGTTAAAAATACTGGCATATTAGAAGAAACAAAAGATAGGCTAGAATATAAGAAGCCGTCAGTACGTCGCCGAGCAGTTGTCAATAAAGCCATATATCTGCAACAAAGATATAACGAACATAATTTCTAAAAAAAAATAAAACTTTTACCGTAATCAGGTAGTTTATACTCCTCGTGCAATATTTATTGTTGTATCATGATACTACGTTCAATACGTAGTCACTCAAACATTCTAAAACTATCTATTAAGATTTCAAATAATCTTATTTCCAAATTAAATACGAGGAGAAACTCAAATGAGAGATTTATTAAAAGAAGCAATCGCTGACGCTAAAGCTGTGAGAGAAACAGCATTAGCTAACGCAAAAATTGCATTGGAAGAAGCATTTACACCGCGACTTCAAAGCATGATTTCTGCGCGTTTACGCGAAGAAGAAGAAATGGAAGAGCCAGTTACTGAAGAAGATGAATTGGATATGGAAGAGCCAGTTTCTGAAGAAGAAGAAATGGAAGAGCCAGTTACTGAAGAAGACGAAATGGAAGAACCAGTTACTGAAGAAGATGAAATGGAAGAGCCAGTTACTGAAGAAGATGAATTAGATGCTGAATTAGAAGAAATTCTACGCGAACTTGAAGGCGAAGAAACGGCAGTAGAAGAGCCAGTTTCTGAAGAAGAAGAAATGGAAGAGCCAGTTACTGAAGAAGACGAAATGGAAGAACCAGTTACTGAAGAAGATGAAGAAATTTCAATCGAAGAAGTAATTCGTGCATTACGTGAAGAAGAAGAAGTTGCTGCTAAAACTGAAAAAGAGTTGGCTGAAGACGAAGAAGCTGCTGCTGAAACTGAAAAAGAGTTGGCTGAAGCTATACGAGTTATCAAATTTTTAAAGTCAAAAATTAATGAAGTGAATCTTCTAAATGCAAAACTTTTATTTTCAAACAAGTTATTCAGAAACTATCCATTATCAGAATCACAAAAAGTTAAAGTAATTGAAAACTTTGACAGAGCACGTACAGTACGCGAAGTTAAACTAGTGTATGGTACAATTTCTGAATCATTGAAATCAACAAAAACAAACCGACCAATGGTCAAAGAAAGCTATGCATCACGCGCAAGCAAATCCACAGCACCTAAAAGAGGTATCCTTTCTGAAGGAACTGATTTGGCTTCACGTTGGAAAAAATTAGCTAATTTAAAGTAAAACAAAAAAAGGAAAAAAAATGAACTTGAATTCTTTATTACCTCATCAAGCTCAATCAACTCAAAACTCAAAAGCCATCGCTTTGGAAAAAAAATGGCAACGTACCGGATTACTAGAAGGTATAGGAAATGAAGTTGAGCGCAGAGGAATGGCTGTTCTCCTAGAGAATCAGGCAATACAATTAGTGACAGAAGCAAATGCTACTGCCACAACAGCAAACGGCGAACAATGGGCTGGCGTTGCATTACCATTGGTAAGACGTATATTTGCTGAAATCGCGGCAAAAGATTTTGTTAGCGTACAACCAATGAACCTTCCATCTGGACTAGTGTTCTTTTTGGATTTCAAATATGGAACTGCTCAAGGAACTAAAGGATCAACTGCTGGTGGTAACGATTTCTTGACAGGTCAAGGACGTACGTCACAAGGCGATTCAGTATTTGGTATCACTGATGCTGGTGGTAAAGGTACATCCGCAGATGGCGGCTCTGCTCCGTCTGAAGGTCTTTACGGAGCTGGACGTTTTGGTTATACAATCAATGATGTGACAACATCTGCAGCAACTTTAGGAAACACCGTAACATCATTCCGTACAGGGTCTGTTGCTGTGGGAACAGGTGTGTTTTCTAATAGTGGTAACTTGACTGCTGCTCAATTTGATTACTTCACTAATTACAATGCTGAACTTTCTGCATCTGTTGTTTCAAATGCGGCTGGTCCATTCACTGTGTTGTCAGTACCGACTGCATCATTACCTGGTGCTGATTTATCTGGTATTCGTGCATTCAACGTACAAGGTTCGAATGTAGATGCAGTTTATCCTGAATTTACTCGTATCTCGTATGACCGCGGTCACGTTGAGTTCTTGATTGATGGGACAAGTGTACAAACCATCACTGCTATCTATCAGAAACAACCGGTTGATTCTGCTCGCGGCGATTTTGAAGATGCAACGGCAATTGGTAACAACACTGGAACATCATTAGACATTCCAGAAATCAATTTGGAACTTCGTAGCGAAGCAATTGTTGCTAAGACTCGTAAGTTAAAGGCAATCTGGTCTCCTGAATTTGCTCAAGACTTGAATGCATACCATTCAATTGATGCAGAAGCTGAATTGACTTCTATGTTGTCAGAGTACATCTCACAAGAGATTGACCTTGAGATCCTAGACATGTTGGTACAAAATGCTCAAACTGTTGAGCGTTGGTCTGCAAAAATTGGTTATGACTGGGATGCAGCTACTAACGCATTTGCTGAGTCAAATGCAGTTGCTCAAGCATACAACCAAGGAACTTGGTTCCAAACACTTGGAACTAAAATTCAGAAAGTATCAAATAAAATTCATCAGTTGACATTACGTGGCGGTGCAAACTTCCTAGTATGTTCTCCAACTGTTGCGACTATCCTAGAGTCAATCCCAGGATATGCAGCTGATACTGATGGCGATAAAATGCAGTTTGCAATGGGTGTACAAAAAGTTGGTGCTATCAACAATAGATTCCAAGTTTATAAAAACCCGTACATGACTGAAAATACAATCCTTATGGGATATAGAGGTTCTCAATTCCTTGAGACTGGTGCTGTTTATGCTCCATATGTTCCTCTAATCATGACTCCATTAGTATACGATCCTAACAACTTCACACCAAGAAAAGGTGTTATGACTCGTTATGCTAAGAAAATGGTTCGTCCTGAATTCTACGGAAAAGTATTTGTAGCAGGTCTTGACACTATCTAATTAGTTGTTAGTAATTGACAAATAACAATTGCTTAATGCGAGAAAGGGAGGCTTCGGTCTCCCTTTTTTACTGTTTAACTCATCTGATCATATATTTATATTAAAGTAAATTAGATACAATGCTTAGAACACCATACAAGTGGAATACTGCCAATTTTAAATGGAATGATAATGCATTTACCTGGGATGACTGCGCATTAATAACTGATATAGTATCGTCCATTAATGCCGGAATTGTAACGCCTCAAAATTTAATACCTGACAAAAAGAAAAAAAAGCAATTCATCAAACTGTTATGTAAAATTCAAGGCAAGCCATATGAAGAAACTAAACAAATAGTCGATACGCGCATATTTATTAAAGATATAGAATTAGTGGCAAAAGAAGTTCTAGGAATTAACATCAAGATAGACAGATAACATGTATACATTATATACTGATAAACAAGAAATATTTGAATGCTCAATTTCTTTACAAGGGGCATCAATTAAAAACACAAGCGCTAGATTAATAATAGAATCCGACCATATATCCTTACTGTATAAAGGTACGGTTGATAAGTCCGGCAAATGTACTATTCCTATTAAACAACTGAAAAATTTGTTAGATGAATCTTCAAATGGTATTATACGATTGGAAGTTATTGCAGATGACACATATTTTACGCCATGGGAATCTAAATTTGAAGTTGTGACATCAAAAAAAGTAACCGTGGAAATGTCAACTAATTCTAAAAAATCATTGATTCAATTTGCAAAACCAATGGTTACAATTAAGACTATGCTACCTGTTAATAAGCTAACTGAATCACCAATAGATCTATCAAGACATGTGCATGATATAACCAAGATCATGAAACGTGCCGGCATCACATTAAATAACATGAATTCTAATAAACATAAACTGAATAAGCTTATGGAATCATATTTACGTGTTCGTAAAATACCTGATACCGAAAAAAACAAAATAATTAAAAAAATTATTCATACATTAAATTAAAAGCTAGTTATGGCAGGGCCTTTTGATTTTACAGGTCAAAACATAGAAGACAGTTATCAACGAGTCTTACAGATAAATGATAATGCCGTGTACAATGGTACAGGATCATTAGTTAATTCGATCAATGTAACAGCAAGCTTTGCACAAACAGCATCATTTGTTAATCCGCTCAATCAATCAGTAACTATCACTGGATCATTAACACAAGGTGCCCCCGGCAATATAGCTTTAGGAATTGGGTCACACGCAGAAGGTGTAAATACTCAAGCTGATGGAGACTATTCACACGCAGAAGGCCTCGGTACTCAAGCTGTTGGATACGCTTCTCACACAGAAGGATATGTAACAACATCTTCCGGAAGCTATTCACATGCAGAAGGTTTAGGTACTTCGGCTGAAGGAGACTATTCACATGCAGAAGGCGAAAGTACTCTAGCTCGTGCCGCCACTTCACATGCAGAAGGTTATGGTACTCAAGCCAATGAATACGCTTCACATGCAGAAGGTTACAATACTCAAGCCAATGGAGTCGCTTCACACGCAGAAGGCTTCGGTACTATTGCTAGCGGATCATACCAACATGTGCAAGGCCAATACAACATAACATCATCAGCACAAAGCGCTTTCATAATTGGAAATGGAATAGACAGTAATAACAGATCAAACCTAATCTTTGCTTCTGGTTCTCGATTTCAAGTGACTGGATCAGTTATTGCAACTTCAGGATTTACTGGTTCATTATTTGGTACCTCTACAACTGCATCATTTGTAACCTTAGCTCAAACAGCATCATTTGTAACCGGTTCAATATTTACTAGTGCAAATCCAGCATTAACTGCTTCATTTGCAGTATCTGCATCAAGAGCAGTAACTTCAAGCTTTGCACAAACAGCATCATTTGCTAATGGCGCAGGTTTTGCAACTGAAGCCGGCACTGCACTGTTAGCAGAAGCTCCAGTAGGCGATTGGATTCCCGCAAAACCAGACCCTAACGGTATTTCACCATTCAATCTAGGATCACCTGAAGCCGCATGGAATCATTTATATGTTAATAATGGTACTATATTCTTTTTGTCAGAAAGCGTTGGATCTCCAACAACATCT
>SXGQ01881388.1_pt1 | contig 19933 bp, 10 predicted proteins | sample 3178371 | NCBI WGS metagenome assembly SXGQ01 (sample SAMN11356859, study PRJNA531348) | freshwater metagenome | isolation source: freshwater sample F1-20 | place: China: Fuxian Lake, Yuxi | collected 2017-12-25 | reverse complement strand
GATCTCCTTCAGCAGCGTGTCCTTCTCCTCGAGGGACCGCGCCATCAGCGCCTCCATGCGCTGCACCTCCCGGAGCGCGGCCGTCGTCTTCGCGACCTCCGACTCGAGGTCATCGCGCTCCCGCAGCAGCGCTGTCTCGCGCGCCGCCGCCTCCGAGACGTCGCGCGCGATGAGCACGAGCCGCCCAGGACCGCTCCAGTCCATCGCGAGCAGCTCGAGCTCGACGGCCGCCGGGACGCCGTCGCGCCGCACGAGGGTCGCCTGAACGACGAGGTGGTCGGGCTCGTGGTCCGGCACGATCGCGCGCGCCCGCCCGTCCGCCTCGCGGAACCAGCGCTCGCAGTCGGCCCCGGTGAACGTCGGGTAGACGCGCGACAACGGCGCCCCGATGAGCGCCTCGAACGTCCAGTCGTAGGTCGCAAGCGCCATCGGATTCGCATCCACGATGCGCCCGCGGTCGTCGATGACGAACATCGGCCCGAGGGCCCGATTCACGAGGGCCTGCAGTCGCTGCTCGCTCGTCCGCAGCTCGGTCTCGATCTGCGCCCGCGCCGCGATGTCGCCGATGCGCGCGTCGAGCAGCCCGTCGAGCTCTTTCAGCTTCGCCCGCACGGCAGCCACGGTCGGAAGATCGTCGGGCGCGTGCTCCGCTGCCATCTGCGCGAGCAAGTCGAGGTGCCGCCCGGCCTCCGCGATGGGCCCCTCGAGCTCGGCCCGCACCTCGGCTACGACCCCGCTGCGCGCGACGATGCGCCGCTCGAGCGAACTGTCCCGGATCACGCACACGACCTGATCCTCGGGCTCGACGAGCGGCGAGACGCTCGTGCCACCGCTCACCAGCTCGCCCGAGAGCCGCAGGTAGCCAAGCTCACGCCGTGTCGGGCTCTCGCGATGGTTCAACGCGTGCGAAATCATCGCGGCGAGCACATTGCGGTCTCGCGGCTGCACAAAGGTCGTCAGGGGTCGTTGCAGCAACCCGGCCATCGGAACCCCGACGAACCGCTCGAAGGCCGGGTTGGCGCGCACGCAGCGTCCGTGCCGGTCGACCACCACGAAGGACAGCGGCGAGTGCTGCCATGTCCGGCGCGACGCGAGCCCCTCGATGTAGTCCTCGACCACGATGGCGAGGCGCGCCAGCTGACGCTCCTGCTCGTCGGTCCACGGGCGCGGGACCTGGTCGATGACACACACCGTGCCGATAGCGCTCTGCCCGAGCCCCCCGAAGATCGGGATGCCGAGGTAGGCGCGGATGTCGGGCGGGCCCGTGACGAGCGGGTTCCCCCGAAAACGCACGTCCTCGAGCGCATCCGACACGCGCAAAGGCACGCGTGACGCGACGCAATGCCCGCAGAAGCTGACGGACCGCGGCGTACGGTCGGCCTCGAGCCCGTGGTGCGCGAGGAAGAACTGCTGCTCGGCGTCGACGATGCTGACGAGCGCCATCGGCGCCCCAAGAGCGGCGCCGACCGCCTGCATCAACACCTCGAGCGGCTCGTGTCGCTGCCCGGGCCGCAACCCGAACTGCGCGATCCGCTGCAGCCGATCGAACTCGTCCCGCGGCGTCGGAGGCAGAAGGTAGCCCGGCTCACCGCCGCTGGCCCCGTCGGACTTCACGCGCCGGTCGCGTCCACCACGTCCGCGGCGATGCTGTAGGTGCCCATGATGCCCGCCTGCCCGACCACATGCGGCGCGATGGCGGCGAGGAGCGCCGTCCCCGTCACGGCGCCATCGACGGGGGCCCGGTCAACCCCAAGCGCATAGAGCGTGAAGTGGTAGTGGTGGACGATCGTGTCGTTCCACGGCGGGCATGGGCCATCGTATCCGTAATACGTGCCGCCCATGTCCGCATCGCCCGCAAACCATCCGGTGTAGTCGTTGACCCCGTGGCGCAGCGCTGCGTGACCCGCGACCTCGGGCCCAGCCTTGCCGCGCGGAGTGATGCCGTCCGAGAAGGCCCCCTCGGGCAGCTCGCCCGTCTCGGGCGTCAGGTCCATCAGCAGCCAGTGGTGGACGGTCACCCGTGGCAGGTCGGCTGATACTCGGCGCCCGTCCTGGTTCACGTCATCCGCGCGGCTCGGCACGTCCGGGTCGTGACAGACCAGCACCAACGACCGCGTGCCCGCGGGCAGGTCAGCCCAAGCGAGGTGGGGCGAGCGGTTTTGCGACGGGGCAAAACGTCCATCTGCCCCCCGCTGCCCGAAGGCGAAGGCCGCTGGAATCCGGCCGCCATGCTGAAAGCTGTCGCTTCGAAGTTTCATCGGAGGGGTCCCTTTCTGCGTTCGGAACGGGCGGCCGAACATGGACCCGCCCTTGGCCATGCAGGTCTAGGGTGTCCGACTTCCTCAGGTCGCTGTCAATCACGGGCTCGTCCAAAACAACCAGACAGGCCCAAGGTTCCCGCCCGCGTCAGAGCGTCGGGAACACCGGGTTCGGAATGTCCACCGCCGAGCCACTCGACAGGGTGGTCGCGCACTGGTTGAACTCGTTCGCCCCGAAGCACATGAGGCGCCCGTCCTGACGCAGGACCATGGTCGTCGAGCCAGTATCGTAATACCAGGCGCCGCTCGACGAGAGCCCGAGGACCGTCGTCGCGCCGATGTTCGGGCTGTCAGGGTTCGAGTACGCCTTGTCGACCATATTTCCATCGCCGAGGCTGTACTGCTGGTCGCTACCCCAGGTCCTCAGGACGCCGTTTGTCACGACCGCGTTCATGTAGGCCCCGACGCTCAGGTGCGACACCGCCGTGAACATCTGCGTCGTCGGGGTGGCGTACGAACTCCGCACGACCTCACCGAAGCACGCCACGGTGTTGTCGTCGAGCAGGCCGCAGGTGTGGGCGTAGCCAACGACGATGCTCTTGAAGGTCCGGTTCGCGGGCTTGTTCGTGACCGGCTTCGGCAGGCTGGTGCTCTGGCCGAAACCGCCCAGCGTCTCCGAGACCGAGGTCGCTCCATCGCTGCCCCAGCACCAGGGCGAGCCGTCCTCGAGGACCGCGCACGTGTTGAAGCCGTGACCGCTGTAGTTCGACTCGTTGGTCGAGATGCTCACGGCCCGAAGGTTCAAAAGCGCGCCCGTTGCCGCCCCGCCGACCCGGAACTGAACGAGCTGGGGACTCGGCTGGTCGACCACGTTGCCGATACCGACGGTTCCCAGCGCGTTGCGCCCCCAGCACAGCGCCTTGCCGTCCGACCGGATGCCGCAGGTCGTCGCGTTGCCCGCCGAGAGGGCGGTCAACGCGTAGGTCGTGGTGACACAGGACCCCGCGCTCCACGCACAGCCCGGCTCGGCGAGGCAGTCATTCTGGACCGTGTACATCGCGCAGAGGTTGATGGCGGTCGCGTTTGAAATCGTCGCGACCGTCGAGGCCGCGCCGTTGCCGAGCTGGCCGAAATTGTCGCGTCCCCAGCAGGTCGCGCTGAAATCCGCGAAGATGGCGCACGTGTGCTCGAACCCCGCGTTCACCTTGACGGCCCGACGCCCCTGCCAGCTCACCCACGGGCGCAGGTGAGGCGTCATCACCGTACTGGTCGCCGAGTCCTCGAGCCCGAGCTGCCGCTGCGTGTTGTCGCCCCAGCACTTCAGCTCACCGAGCGTGTCGATGGCGCACACGTGCTGGGTCCCGATCTCGACCTGCTTGACCTTCACGATACGCACGTAGACGTAGGTGTTGGTGCCGGTCGGGTTGCCAGCCGGGAAATTGTCCGGGCTCTTCCAGCGGAGAACGTCGTAGGCCACGTCGCCCGCGATGGTCGTCGGCGCCGTGTAGACCGGCGACAGCGTGCCCGAGAGCGTCCCGTCCTCGTCCGCGTCACTCTCGACGACGGGGAATCCCGGCGCCACCTCGCTGGCATAGGTGGTCCCGATCGCCAATCCGAGGTCCACCTTGCTCCCGACGGCGACGGTCCACGTATACTGGCGGTCCGCAGCGAGGGTGTTGGTGTCGATGCCGATCGAGCCGTTGACGAGTGTCAGCGTGACGGTCGTCTTCTCGACGCCGGGATCGTTGCAGTCCTCGTCCGAGTCGTTCGGCCACACGAGGACCACCACCTGCTGCCCGTTGGTGCCCGAGGTGCCAGGCGGCGTATAGGTGCCGACGTTGCCGTAGGTCCACACGGACCCCGGGCCCGACGCGATCTCGAAACAGTAGCGCATCATCGCGTTGCCCGGAGACCCGCCGAGCGCCGTGATCTCGAAGCGCGTCGAGCTCTCGTTCCGCACGTTGGCGACTGGCGGCCACACGATGAGTTCGTTGCCCGTGACGACCCAGCGCGCGTAGAGGCTGTGGTCGGCCATCGTCGTCACGGTCGTCGCGCCGGACACAACCGTGCCGTCCCCCGACGCCGTCGTGTACCAGCCCTCGAAGGTGTAGCCAGCCCGGGTCGGGCGACAGAGCTGCTGGTTGGGCGCGAGGAGTCCATAGCGTTCGCCGTAGCGCACCGCGAGGCTGGTGCACTCGGCGCCGCCCTGATTGTTGTAGGTCACGAGGTACTGCCCCGTCCCGGCCGCCCACTGCGCGTAGAGGGTCATCGGGCCCGATCCGACCGGGATGACGGTGCTCGGCGTCCACTGCTGTCCACCCGCAGACGCGCCGAACCAGCCGGTCAGGAAGTTCCCCGTCTTCGTGGGGCTCGCGAGCGGACCGAACGGCTGCCCGATGGTGCGGCAGTCCGGCGGCGGCGTCGGCGTGCCGCCCTGGGGGTCGTAGGTGACGCGGATCTGGTCGGGGCCGCACGTGAGGCAGCTCGTGCCGCTCAGGAAGGCGGGCGAGGTGCAGCTGAGGCAGGCGTTGGCGCCGCCGCCCGAACAGGTCGCGCAGGTCGGGTCGCACGCGGCGCAGGCGTTGCTGCCGTCGGCGTAGGTGCCCGCCGGGCACGCCTCCCACCGGGGGTACAGGGTGTGGTTGGCGGCGAGCGTCACGATCGTCGCTCCAGTCACCGCACCATTGGCGCAGGCCGGGTCGAGGCACCACTGAATGAAGCGGTAGCCCGACTGACTCGGCGTGCAGAGCGGCTGCGTGAGGCCGGTCTGGGCGAGGTAATCGTAGCGCGAGCCGTAACGCACCATCCGCGACGCGCAGAGGCCACCGTCAAAGCTCACGGTGTAGCTGTTGGCCGTCCATCGCGCGACGAGCGTATGGCTGCCGGGAATGACGACCGTCGACGCCTCGGTGACGCGGGCGCTCCCGTCGACCTCGCCGTCAAACCAGCCGCCGAAGGTGTGACCCGCACGCGACGGCAGGCAGAGGGCCCCGCCCGGGGCCGAGGCGCCGTAGGCCAGCCCGAACGTCGCCTCGAATCCGGCGCAGGCGCTGCCGCCCTTGACGTCGTACGACACGGTGTACCGGTTGGCCGTCCAGGCCGCGTGCAGCGTGTGCGACTCGGCCCGCGTGACCACGGTGTCAGCCGTCACCTCGGCCCCGCCTCCCTCCGGCATCGTCCGCCAGCCCGAGAGCGCGTAGCCGACCCGCGACGTGAACGCCAGGGCCCCGTAGGGCTGCCCGTACGTCACGGACTTGCCCGGCGGGCTCGCGAGCGTCCCCTCGCCCGCGTCAAAGGTCACCCCATATTGCTGCGCCTGCCAGCGGGCCCGGAGCGTGTGGTTCTCGGCACGAGCGACCGTGGTCGCGGCCGTGACGACGTTGCTCGAGGCGTCAAGCCACCCGTCGAAGACGTAGCCCGACCGCGTCGGTGTGCACAGCGCCCCGCCCGGAGCGGCCTCGCCGTAGGGGCGGCCGTAGCGGACGGTCAGATCGGCGCAGGCCGAGCCGCCCGTGGCGTCGAAGCTCACGACATAGGCGACAGAGGTCCATCGCGCGAAGAGCGTGTGGGCGCCCGGCGTCGTCACGAGCGTCTCGCCGACGACAGGGTCGCCCGCGAAGGTCTCCGCGAGGTACCAGCCCGCGAAGACGAAGCCCGTCTGCGTCGGCGCGCAGAGCGGCGCGCGGAGATCATAGCGATCACCAAAGACCACGCTGTGCGTATTGCACCCCGTGCCGCCCCGGTTGTCATACGTCACCACGTAGCTGCCCGCCACCCAGTGGGCGTAGAGCGTGTGGGACTCGGCGCGCGACACGGTCGTGGTGCCCGTGATCTGGTTCCCCTGGCCCGCCGGGCTCGTCCACCAGCCGCTGAAGACGTAACCGGCTCGGGTCGTGGCCGGGAGCGCCCCGTACGGAACCCCGAACTGGACCGCCATCGTGGCGGACGGGCTCGGCGCGGTGCCGCCCTGCGGGTTGAACGTGACCGTGTAGGCGTTGGTCACCCAGCGCGCGAAGAGGGTGTGGTCACCCGCGATGGCCACCACCGTGCCGCCCGACACCGGATTGCCAGCCTCGGTGTCGGCGTCGTACCAGCCGCCAAAGGCGAAACCGGCGCGGACCGGGACGCACAGCGCGCCGCCCGGAGCGGCCGTCCCGTAGGCCGCGCCGAAGATGACCGGCAGATCGGCGCAGGCGCTGCCACCCTTGGCGTCGAAGCGCACGGTGAAGCGGCTCGCGGTCCAGGCCGCGTAGAGCGTGTGGTTCGAGGTCTGGCGGACGGTCGTGTCGGGGGTGACCTCGTCGCCAGCCCCATCCGGCTCGGTCCACCAGCCCGCGAAGGTGTGCCCGAGCCGCGAGGTGATGGCGAGGGCGCCGTAGAGGCTGCCGTAGTTCACGCTCTTGGTCGCGGGGGATGGCGTCGTGCCGCCCGCACTGTCGAAGTTGACGACGTACGGCACGCGCTTCCAGCGGGCCTGCAGCGTGTGACTCTGGGTCCGCGTGACCACGGTGGTGGCCACGATGCGGGCGCCGCTCGTGTCGTACCAGCCGTCAAAGAGGTTACCCGGCAGCGTCGGCACGCAGAGGGCTCCGCCTGGCGCGCCCTCGCCGTAGGTCAGCCCGTAGCGGACGGTGATCGGCGCGCAGCTCGTCCCGCCTTGCGAGTCGAAGCTCACGACATAGGCGTCCGCGGTCCAGCGCGCGTGGAGGGTGTGGTCCGCGACGGCGGTCACGGTCGTCGTGGCGGTCACGGTGCTGCCGCTGCCGTCGGGCGCCGTCATCCACCCGCCAAACGTGTGCCCGAGCCGCGACGGCGTACACAGAGGTCCGTAGGGGTCGCCATGCACCACCGACTGGGTGCCGCAGCCCGCGCCTGGTCCGTTGTCGTAGGTGACGGTCAGCGTCGCGGCGGTCCAGCCGGCATACAGCGTGTGGCTGACGGTGCGGTTCATCGGGGTCGTCCCCGTGACGACGCCGCCTGTGCCTCCGACGCCGGTGAACCAGCCGCCAAACGTGTAGCCCGCGCGCGCCGGCACGCAGAGCGGCCCGCTCGCACCATAGGCCTGGCCATAGGCCACGGTACGGGGAGCACAGCTCGAGCCGCCCCGGGTGTCGAAGCTGACCGTCACGGTGTTGACCGTCCACCGCGCGTACAGGGTGTGGTTCGCCGCAATGACGACGATGCTCGTCGCCGTGATGAGGTTTCCGGCGTCCGGGGCGTCGAACCAGCCTTCAAAGGTCCAGCCCGTCCGAGTTGGCTCGCACAGGGGCCCGTAGGTCTGGCGGAAGATGACCGACATCGTGTCGCACGGGGTTCCACCATCGCTGTCGAAGCTCACCGTGTAGCGGCGCGCCGTCCAGCGGGCATAGAGCACGTGCGACTCCGGGTTCGACACGACCGTCGCGTCGCCCACCGCCGAACCCGTCCCGTCATCAGCCGTCAGCCATCCACCGAAGGTGAACCCGGTACGCGTCGGCACGCACAGCGGCCCCGCGGCCCCGTAGGCCTGGCCGAACGTGACGGTGCGGGGCTCGCAGGCGGTGCCCCCCTTCGAGTCGAAGCTGACCTGGGGACGGCTCGCGGTCCAGCGGGCGTAGAGCACGTGGTCGGCCGGGTTCGAGACCTCGGTGGCGGGGGTGACTTCACTGCCACCCGCTGGCGAGGTCCACCAGCCCCCGAAGATGTGCCCCTCGCGGGTCGTCGCAGGCAGCTCTCCGTAGGCCTGAGCGAACGTCAGCGCACGGGTGGACGGCACGGGCGCAACCCCACCGGCCGCGTCGAAGATCACCTGGATGGTGGCTGCGGTCCAGGTCGCGTAGAGCGTGTGGTCGTCGGCGTTGGCCACGACGGTCGTGGCCGTGACCTCGGCCCCAGCCCCGCTGGCCTCCTCGTGCCAGCCGCCGAACACGTAGCCCGGGCGCGAGGGCACGCAGAGCGCCCCGTAAGGCTGACCGAAGGTCACCGCGGTGGCGTCGCACGGAGTGCCGCCCGCGCTGTCGACGCTCACCGTGGCAGCGCCCGCAAGCCAGCTGGCGCGCAGCACATGGTCCCCCGCGGTCGAGACGAGCGTGTCGCCCGTCACCCGCGTCCCGGTCCCGACGTCTCCGAGTTACCAACCGATGAAGGTGTGCCCGCGCAGGGTCGGCGCGCAGAGGGCGCCTCCGAGGTCATAGCGCTGACCGAATCGCACCTGGCGCGGGTCGCAGGGGCTGCCGCCCGCGCTGTCGAAGGTGACGAGGAAGCTGCGCGCGTCCCAGGCCGCGTAGAGGGTGTGGGGGTCGCGCACCGTGACGACCGTGTCCGCGGCGATGACCTGGCCGAGGCCGGCAGGCTCGGTGTACCAGGCGAGGAACGTGTAGCCCTCGCGCGTGGCCTGGGGGAGCGGCCCGTAGGGGTCGCCCACGTAGACCGTGGTGGTCGCCGGGCCCGAGAGCTGGCCGCCCTGAGGGTCGAACGTCACGGCGACAGGCACCGCGTCGGCGCACAGCATGCCGTCGGGGTCGGTGCAGGGGCCGAGCCCCTCGGCCTCGCACACGCGCACGCCCTCGCAGCGGTTCTGGGTGCAGTGGGTGAAGGCCGCCTGGGCGACCGACCGACCCGAACAGGCGCAGGTGGCCTCGGCGTCGGCGAGCACGCACTGCTTCAGCGTCGCCCCGGACTCGAGCGCCTCGACCTCACGGCATGCGTAGCTGTCGGGACAGTCTGCATCCCCGACACACGGAACACCGCAGAAGCTGCCGACCTCGGCGCCATAGCGGACGCAGCGGGCGCCGCTGACACCGAGCGCATCGGCCTGGCACTCGGCGTCGTCGGAGCAGGGACGACAGAGGTTGATGCTCGGGTCGACGCAGAGAAAGGTCGGATCGATGCCGGGCAGCGTCACGAACAGACACGAGAGACCGGCCGCACAGTCGGAGTCGGAGTCGCACGTGCGTGTGCACGCGGAGGCCCCGTCACTGCTCGGGATGCAGAACCCGGAGGCGCAGTCGGCGTTCTCGCGGCAGGCGCAGGATTCCCCGAATGGTATCACGCCGCACGAGAGGACCGTCTCCTCGGAGGCCAGCACGTCCTCGGCGGCGGGCGCGTCCGGATCCGCGGCCGCGTCGACGGTCGCCGGCACATCGGGGCTCGGGGCGACGACGTCGATGATCGCGATGTCCGGCATCGTGGCGTCCGCTGGCGCCGTGTCCGGCACGCAGACACCATCCTCGCAGGTCGCACCCTCGGCACAGTTCACGGTTGGCCCGCAGACGCAGGAGGCGTCCCCAGCAGGGCAACCGGTGACGTCGGCGTCGTGGCAGGCGGCCAGCGCGGAGGCGAGCAGGACGAGGGCGAAACCAGAGCGAGCAACGGTCCCGGGGATACTCACCGCGTCACCTCCAAGGCCTGCGTGGCTGTCCGCGCCGGCATCGCCTGCGTGACCGCCAGGGGGGGGCTGCCCCCGATGGACACAGGAGCGGCGAGACTCTAGCCGAAACGCCCCATGAGCTCAAGCAGAACGCGGAAAACCCGTGCAAAAGGCACGGGCAGCCGTTGATGCGGGGTGGCCTGCGCACACGCCGCGCGCGACGCGGGCCAACCTGGCCGAGACGGGCCTTGACCGGCTGGTGCTGCCTCGCTCCGTCGCGGGGCTGTCAGAGCCCGAAGAAGGCGGCCGTGAAGCGCATCGGCTCGGCGTCCTCGAGCCCGAAGAGGTCCGCGAGGTAGGCCGCGATCTCGGCCCGCGCCGGGTCCGAGAGCCCGTCGACCACCGGCACGAGGTCCTGCGGCAGGTGGTAAACCCCGCAACGCGCGCAGTCGTCGACCCGGACCCCGCCACCGTCCCAGGTCGTGTCGGCGCGCCCCTTGAGGTCGTCACCGCAAAAGTGGCACCGCGGCTTCGGGCTCATCGACGGCCTCCGCCCTTCTTCTTCTTCCCGGGCTGCGCCTTCCTGGCCGGTGCAGGTGCAGCCGCCGGAGCCGCTGCGGCGGCGGGCGCAGCAGCAGCCTTGGGCGCGGCCTCACCCGAGGCAAGCTCCCGCGAGGTCTTGCCCGCGATCGCGAGCGGGCCCATCTCGGCCTCGACCTCCCGCGTGAGCGAGAGCTCCCAGCCCTTGAAGGCCCCGTTTTCGTAATTGAGACCCAGGGCGTAGCCCATCGCCAGGCCCTTCGAGGCGTCGATCTTTTCGGCGATGAGCTGCGACGGCAACCAGCCGACGCCAACCGCGAGCGCCGTGCGCGTCCGCTCGTCGGGCGCCGCCTTCGCGGCCGTCTTGAGCAGCGGCTTGACGAGGTCGGCGAGGCTCTTCGCGAGGAAGGCCGTCGCCTTGCCGTCGAGATCCTTTGGCACGAGGTCGAGCGAGAGCTCGAGGTCCGGCTTCTGACCGGGCTTGATGGTCAGCTCCGCCTCGCCCGACCCGGCGAACCCGGCCGTCTCGCCTGCGAGCGCCACCGAGATGACCGTCGCCGTCTCGACCTCGTCCTTGCGCTTGCCGTCGCGCCCCTTCGTGACCTTGTTGGTCCGGGTCGCGGCCACGCCAGCCTCGCCCTCGACCTTGTGGTCCTCGCCCGCCTCGAGACCACCGCCGACGTCGAGCCCAAGCTCGGCCGAGTACTCGAGCGAGCTCTCCTTGGCGTGCCCTTCGGGCTTCATCGACTTCAGGACGTCGCCCTCGTACGCGCCGCCAAACAGCGCCGACGCCACGTATCCGCCGCCAGGACAGGCCTTCACCCAGTCATGCACGCCGAGCCCGAAGAGCTGCATGCAGTGGCCGCCGCTGTCGCCCGTGGCCTTGACGCCGAGAGCCCCCTTGACCCCTGCGTGCCAGGTCGCGCCGTAGCGTCCCAGCCAGCCCGCGTCGATGGCTGCGTCTCCCGCGACACCGACCGTGAGCTCGGTCTTGCCGTCGACCTCGAGCCGCTTCACCGAGCCGTTCAGGCCGAGCTTCATGTAGAACCCGACGCCTGCTGGCGGCTTGATTTCGACCTCCACCGAGCCCTCAAAGCCCTCACCAGCGGTCGGCGCCATGGCGTCGAGCACGCCACCGACGGCGGCGGTGGCCGAGGCGAGCGAGTCGACCGCACCGAGGCGCTGCGCGACGCCCTTCTTCAAGTTCAGCTGACGCGGCGCCTGAGGCCCCCGCTGGCCCGGAGCCTGAGCCTGAGCGCCAGTCTGCGCCTGTGCTCCGGCGGGCCCCTGCGCGGCGGCGGGTGCAGCACCCTTTCGGCCGCCCTTGGCCTGAACAGGGGGCGCCACCGCCTGCTGCCCCTGGTCAAACGTCAGGCCACGCAACGGGGACCGGGCACTCGCAGGGTCCTGAGCGGCGCCGTTCTGCTGGACAGGGGCCGGACCGGGTCGGGGGGCGTACGTCTTCGGCACAGGACCTCTTCCTGGGGGGAGAGGCGTTGGTCCCATGCCAAGGACCGCCGGTCAAGCTCCCGAGCCGAAACCAGACACGCCGAACGCGTCAGTCAATCCGCCAGACGTCGGGCATCCGGGCCAGCAGCGCGCCACCGGCCAACATCGCGCTCGACTCGAGGGCCGCGACGAATTCGCGCAAAGCGGGCCACAGAGTCGGGCCCGCATCGTCGCCCACGCCACCCGCCTGAGCGAGCAGTCCCGTGACCCCCGAAAACCGGCCGACGCTGCCAAAATAGCGCACGTCGAGCGATGTCGCCTCGAGACCTGCCCGCTGCGCGACCGCGAGGATGGCGTCCATGAGGCCTCCCGCTCCGTCGACGAGGCCACGGGCGAGGGCGTCCTCGCCGATCCAGACGCGCCCCTGCGCCACAGCGCGCGTCGCCTCCGGGGACAGCTTGCGCCCATCACCTACGACCGCAAGGAAACGCTCGTAATACGCCCGCAACACCTCTTCGGCCCGCGCCCGCTCGTCGGCCGTGAGGCCGCGGTGATCGCCGAGCATGTCGGCCCGCGGGTCCGTCTTCGTGACGTGCTGCGCGACCCCGATGCGGGACCACAACCCCGCCAGGTTCGCCTTGCCCGTGAAGATGCCGATGCTCCCCGTCAGCGTCAGCGGGCTCGCGAGGATCGTGCCAGCGCCCGCTGCGAGGTAATAGCCACCGCTCGCCGCGACATCGCCAAACGACACGATGATCGGCTTGACCTTTGACATCGCCAAGACTGCCCGGTGCATGCGGTCCGCCGCCGTGACCGACCCACCGCCCGAATCGACCCGGACCACCACTCCCACCACGTCCGGGTCGCGGATGGCCGCCTCAAGGGCCGTGATGAAGGTCCGGTCGCCCGTCGTCGGGCCACCGGTGAACGGCAGCGGCAGGGGCGACGCCAGGGCACTGTCGCCGTCGACCATCGCGCCGACCACGGGCACCACCGCGACCGCCTTTCGCGTGCCCCAGCGGGTGCCACCCGACAGCTCGGGCGTGAGCTCGGTCACGAGCGCGTGGGGGCCGACGAGCGCTGCGAGCCGCTCGGCGTAGGCGTCCGCCTCCACCAGGGCATCGACAAGACCCGCAGCGAGCGCGTCCTTCATCGACTGCGGCCCCGCCGCGACGAGCGCGTCGAGCCTTTCGGGCGCCAACGCCCGACCCGCCGCCACCGCCGCCCGCCAGTTCGACCGCGTGACCGCGAGCGCCCGGGTGGTCTGCTCGTCCGAGGCCTCGCTCGGGCCGCTGCGCGTCGCGATCTCCGGAAAGCTCTTGTAGCTCTCGAGCGCAATAAACTCCGCCTCAATCCCGAGCATGCGCAACAGGTCGACGTAGTAGCTGCGGGTCAGCGACAACCCCGTCAAACGCAGCGATCCGGCCGCGTAGAGCCACACCTCGTCGTCCGCCGCGGCGAGGTACATGGCCCGCATGTCACCGCCGACAAGCGACGCCACGACCTTCTTGCCGCGGGCCCGCAGGCGTTGAAGCGCCTCACGAAGCTCCCAGCACTGCGCCCAGCCAGGCGCGTCGCCGATCTGCAGCAGGATGCCGACGACGCGGGGGTCCCGGGAGGCGCGCTCGAGCCCCATCAGCCAGTTGGCAAACCCGGGCCCGGTCGTACCGGTGAGCCCGCGCCGAGGCCGCTCCGGCAGAGGCCCGTCGATGATGACCCGCAGCATGCGCGGCGGCCCGTCCGACACCGACGACAGCGTTCCGCTGCGGGCCCGCGCCAGCACCGACACGCCCGTCAGCCCATCGGGGGCCGCTGTGACCGCGCCCTCGAGCCCGAGGCCACCCTGCCCGAGGCCGACCGTCAGGCCGCCCGACCAGTCCGGGCTGGCCCCGACGCCGTCGTCACGCCATGTGCCACGTCCCCAGACCCCGAGGGACACCCCCGAGGTCAGCCACCAACGCGTCGCGAGGCCCGCCTCCCAGGCTCCGTCCCCGAGGGTCCGCGCCGCATCGAACGTCACGGAGCCGACCTCCCCGAAGGGCCGCAGCCCGAGCGAGACCCGCGCCACCGGTTCGCCGCGGGCACCGGCCTCGTTCAGCGGCGCGTTCAGGCGGTCCACCTGAGCTGCGAGCGCCACCCCGCGCGTCGGCCTGAGCGTCGCCGAGAGCGCCCAGCTCCACCAGGCGTCCGTCGGCCCGCCGTCCCGGTGCGCATACCACCGCCACTGTGCGCCGATGGCCGCGCCAGGCGCGAGCCGCCACGCCAGCGCCAAATCCGCCCGCGTCCCGAGCGCCCCACCGTCCCGCAGTCCCCCGATCGCAGCCACCCCGAGACCTGCCGCGAGCGGGCCGAGCCGGCCAGCCAATGCCCCTCCGAAGGCCGTCCGCCGCCACTCGGCGTCCCGCACCCCACCCTGCCCGAACAGCACCAGCTCGAGGCGCGGCGAGAACGCGAGGCTCGCCGCGTGCAGCAGGGCGGCCTCGGCCCCGTCGAGGTCGGTGAGCGCAGCCCAGGGGAGGCTCAGCGGTCGTGGGTCGTCGTGGGCGTCCGCGCGTGCGTCCAACGACGCCGGGCCCGCAGCGACAGCCACAAGCACGACAAGCGCCGCCAGGCACCCCCACCGGAAGTCGGCTCCTGCACGTCGCATTTCAACCTCGTTTGCGTCGCCTGTCCGCACGACCCGATGCTTGTCGCGCCGCGATTCGTCTGATACTGCACCCAACCCGCGTCGGGTCACCGGGCTCTCCGGTCCGCCCCACCCTGCCCTACCCGGCCGACCCTGCCAACGTAAGGATGGTCTCCGCCATGCAACGCGCCCTGTCACGCCTCTCCGCCCTCGCCGCGCCTGCACTCATCGCGCTCGCCCCCGCCTGCGACGACAGCGCGACCACCCCCGAGGCCGAGAGCCCGACGCTCGTCGAGGTCGGCAAGGCCGACAACTTCCTCTCGACGTCTGCACAGGAGTACTGGATCGACGGCACTGATCGCGTGACCCTCGACGCGTCCTGGGCCAGCAGCAGCGAGGCCGAGCAGCTCGCCGAGGTCAAGCGCCTCATCCCGTACCGCCAGGTCCTCATCGGCTGGTTTCTGAACCGCTACATGGTCGACAAGGACGAGAAGGAGCCCGACGCCAGCTATGGCGGCTTCAAGGCGCTGACGAAGAACGGATCGTACGAAGAGCTCAACATCCGTCGCGTCGAAGGCCTGACGTGGGCCTTCGACTTCCGTCAGGAGATCGCGGGCCAGATGGAGCTCGTCGACGCCATCCCCGACGCGACCCCGAACGCCGACGGCACGTGGAGCTTCAAGCTCTGGGTCGGCAAGGTCTCGAACGCCGACATCGTGCGCCTCGACACGGACCGTGAGTGGTACCGCAGCGGCCCGTGGGGCTCGTTCACCCCGGACAGCGTCGGCGACGGGCAGAAGGAACAGCTCGCCCTCACCATCCGCGCCCAGGTGGCCGAGGATGACGCGTGGATCGACCTCGCGCGCCTGTTCGACGACGGCAAGCTCAGCATCGGGGTCCACTACGGCTGGGACTACCACAACAAGTATCACGAGGTGCACTCGAAGGCGCTCTACAGCTGGCTCACGACGCGCAAGGGGTTCAGGTCGCCCGTCGACAGCTGGGAGAAGCTGCGCCACGACGCGGGCCCGCTGACCGGCACCGTCAGTTACGGCGGTCGCCGGATCGACGTCGAGCTGAGCCTCTTCTGGGGTCGCGCGGGTGACGCGACCGATCCGGACACCGCCGCGGGCGGGCGTCAGCTCGAGGCGGACATGCTCGAGAGCCTCGCCGAGCGCGAGGTGGTGGTCTTCAACGGCCACTCGGGCCCGTTTTACGGCTTCGCGCTCGCGAACTGGCGCATGACCTCCGAGGGCGACCTCGACGACAGCGAGCTCGCGGCGGTCGCGCTGAAGACTGGCGCCTACCAGATCGTCGTCGCCGAGGGTTGCGACACCTATGCCATCGGGCAGGCCTTCTGGGATAACCCGTTCAAGCCTGGCCTCACGGATCTCGACGTCATCACGACGACGAGCTTCTCGAACGCCAGCAGCGGCGCGACCGTCACCGACTTCCTGAGCGTGCTGCTCGGCGCACCTGGCGTGGCGACGGCGGCCCCGACGCGCTACACGACGCTGCTCGACGAAATGGACAGCAACTCCTCGTGGTTTGACACGATGTACGGCGTCCACGGCCTCGACGACAACCCGCGCCTCCACCCGTTCGCGGACCGCGGCAAGTTCTGTGCCACATGCAGCAAGGCCAGCGACTGCGGGGCGGGCATGCACTGCGTGACAATGTCGGACGGCACCAAGGGCTGTGCCGCCGAGTGCGCGTCGAGCGACGCCTGCGGCGAGGGCTACACGTGCCGCAACACGCGGGTCCAGACGTCGCTCTCGATGGCGGTCTGCGCGCCGGTCGCATTGTCCTGCAAGCGGACAGCGCCTGCTGTCGGCGTTCCGGTCATCAACGAGATGACGCCGAGCCCGACCGCCGACTACAACGGCGATGGCCGCCTCAACACGACCGAGGACGAGTACGTCGAGCTCGTCAACGCGGGCGCGGCCCCGCTTGACCTGTCGGGCTGGACGCTCGCCGACGGGGTCACGACCCGCCACGTCTTCCCGTCGGGCACCGTCGTGGCGCCCGGCGGCGCGGTCGTCGTCTTCGGCGGCGGCACGGTCAGGCTGCGGGCGGGGACGACGGTCGCGCAGGCCGCGAAGTCGAAGACGCTTGGCCTCAACAATACCGGCGACAAGATCGTCCTCTCGGACCTCGACGGGCGCGCTGTGGCGCGGGCCGACTACAAGTCCGGTGTGACCGCGGGCAAGAGCTGGACCCGGGCGCAGGACCTCGCGGCCGACGCGGTCTTCGAGGCCGCTGGCGCCACCCCCGGCGTCAAGCGCGACGGCAGCCAGTTCTGAGGCCCCGGCCCAGAGCCGCGGGACGTCGCTTTTTCCTCCCGAGCGGGTTGCGCGCCCGCGCCACGTGATTACACGGCCGCACCATGAACAAGCCCCACGTCATCGACATCACCGAAGCGAACTTCCAGACCGAGGTGCTGCAGCGCAGCATGCAGCAGCCCGTCATCGTCGACCTCTGGGCGACGTGGTGTGGACCATGCAAGACCCTGTCGCCGGTGCTCGAGGGGCTCGCGGAAGAAGGCGAGGGGCAGTGGACGCTCGCCAAGATCGACGTCGACGCAAACCCGCGCCTCGCGGCCCAGTTCCAGGCGCAGTCGATCCCGATGGTGCTGGCCATCTTTCAGGGTCAGATCGTCCACGAGTTCGCGGGCGCGCTGCCGAAGAACCAGATCGAGCGCTGGCTGCAGGCCATCTTCCAGGCGTGCGGCCTGACGCTGACGGCCAAGGTGCCCGAGGTACCGGTCCCGACCGAGCCGGAGGCCGCGAAGGCACACTGGCGCGCGGTGCTGGTGAAGACGCCCGAGGACACGCGCGCCAAGCTCGCGCTCGGGCGGCTGCTGCTGACGGGTGGCGCGCCCGAGGAAGGCGAGAAGCTGCTCAACGAGATCCCGGGGGCCGCCCCGGAGTTCGGCGCAGCCCGCGCGGCGCTGGCGCTGAAGCAGCTGGTGGCCGAGATCGGGGAGGCCGGCGGTGAGGCGGCCATCCTCGCGCGCCTCGAGACCGAGGGGCGCGGCGACCCCGAGCTGACCTACCTCGAAGGGATCATCCACGGGGCCGCCGGTCGCTTCGCACCTGGCCTCGAGCTCCTCGTGAGCCTCGTCGCCGCGACCCGCGAGCCCATGCGTGGCAAGGCCCAGAAGGCAGCGACGCTCATCCTCGAGGCGGCCGGGCGCAATGACGACCACGTCGAGCTCCAGCGCAAGCGCCTGACGCGCCTGCTGTTCTGAGCTTCGCAGCGCCCTGAGCGGGCGCTCGCTCCGGCCTGCCTCAGGCCACCATCCGCCTCGTACGGCTGCGGGCGTTCGGCAATGCCGCCGGTCCGAGCGTCCTCGTACGACGAGGTTGCGCGCGGTTGTGGGCGGGGGCCTTGGCGCGCACGCCGTAGGTCTGCGTGAAGTTGTACGCGACCGAGAGGAGGGCGGTGACGTCGTCGCGGCGCAGCTTCGACAGGTCGGCGAGCGAGGCTGGGTCGATCTCGGTCGAGTCCGTGTAGACCGGGTCGCGCGAGTGGTAATACTTGCCCTCGAGACGGATGGCGAAGTCGTGGCGGGGCGACCACTCGAGCCCCAGCGTCTGGCCGACCGTCTGGAAGCCGTGCGGCGTGTAGGTCATGACCTCGGGGACAATGGTGTGCGGGTCGTGGAAGTACTCGGTCCGCGAGCCGACCGCCCAGTTCTGCGCGAAGAAGTACTTGGCGAGGACACCCGCAGACGTCCAGAAGTCATAGTTTCCTGCATCGACAGAGCCGAGCGAGTTCTCGCCGTGCTCGCCGACGCCGAAGTCGAAGAGGCCCGCGAGCCAGAAGCGCTCCCACTTCTTGTGGATGAAGAAGTTGCTGTAATACCGCTCGTAGTCGGGCAGGTCCGAGTAGTGGAACTCCTCGGACCCCGTCTCCGCCTCGGGCGCCGCGACGGCCTCGAGGTAGCGCTTCTTGTAGGGCTCGCGGGTGAGCATCGTGCCCCAGTTCACGAGCAGGCCGTCATGCTCGTAGCGAACGAGCGTGCCAAACGACTTGGCCCGGTTCGTGTCGCGCAGGGTCTGCCAGCCGTTCGCGACCTGGACCCGGAAGAGCCAGCGGTCGTCGGGGCGCCAGGTAAGACGGGCGCCGAGATCGAAGTCGGGCGCGAAATCCGTCATGACTGCGCGCGTCGCGAACCAGTTCTCGAGGTTCGGGAAGCCCTCGTAACCATAGTGCGCTGGCATGATGCCGGCCTCGAGACTGAGCCCGTGGCCGAAGTTCACCTCGCCGCTGACCTCGCGGAATTGCTTCCAGAGCTCGTTGCCTTCACCCTCGTACATCTTCTCGACCACGCTGCCATGGTGGACGGCGAGCGTCAGACGGAAGGGCCCCTCGAGGAGCGACGTCTCGACGAAGGCGTAGCCGACGTCGAACTGGTTGACGTAGAACGGGCTCGAGTTGAAGCGCCGGAGTCCGTTGTAGGGATTGTTGAAATCCTGAGCGTAATGCGCGTCCGCATAGAGCCGCACGCGCAGCGCGCTGTCGCCGAACCATCGCGAGGCGCCGGGGTGGTAGCCGTGGGTCTGCCCCTCCCCCTCTCCATCCGCTGGGGCCGTGTTCGCAGGCGGCGCCCCGGCGGGCACCTCCTGCGTGAACTCGACCTCTGGCAAGGCGGCTGAGGCTATGCCCGGGAGCGCGGGCGTCACCTCGGTGGGCGGCGGCGACGAGGGTTCGTCCGCGCGCGCAAGGCCGGACGGGGCCGCCGCGAGCGGCAGCAGGATCAACATGGACTCGGGTCTCCATCGCATCGGCAACTCCAATTCACCTTGGCAATACTTTCCCGTGCAACACTTGCGCGAACCAGACAGGGGGGCACCCGACGTGACGTTGGGAACCACACGCGGAGAGTCCGGTTGCGCGCGGGCCGCGCAAAGCCTATGACGGTCCCACACACACGGAGGTTCCCGACATGCCGAACATCACGCTGACCTATTTTGACGCCCCTGGCCGCGCCGAGCCCGTTCGCCTGGCCTTGCGCCTCGGCGGGGTGCCGTTCACCGACACGCGGGTCGACTTTCCGACGTTTGCGAAGCTGAAGGCCGAGGGCGCACTGCCGCTCGGCTTTGTGCCGATGCTCGAGGTCGACGGGCTGAAGCTCAGCCAGACCGGGGCGATGCTGCGCTACGCCGCGCGCATCGGCGACGCAAGCCTCTACCCGAGCGATCCGCTGTCGGCCTTCCTTGTCGACAGCGTCATCGACGCCTTCAACGACACCCTCTCGAGCGCCCTGACGCCAAGCTTCCGCGAGCCCGACATGGCGAAGAAGCTCGCGATGCGGGCCGAGTTTGCGGCGGGTCCGATGGCGCGCGTGTTTGAATACGCCGAGGCCCTGCTTTCCCGCTCAGGGGGCCCCTTCCTGCTCGGTGCGTCGCTGTCCATCGCCGACCTCGTGGTCGGCTGCCAGCTCGCGGCCATCGCCTCGGGCCGCCTCGACGGACTGACCGCCGAACACCTCGCGCCGTGGCCGGGACTCACCGCCCTCTCGGCCGCCTTCGCGCGCCACCCGCGCCTCGCGAACGCATGACAGAAGCCTGACGCGGCCCTTGCAGCACGTCACACGGGCGTGCCGAGGGTTCGCGCCATGCGCGTTCTCATCTGGGCCACATCCTTCGGTGCCGATCTCTGGGCCCTCACCCGCGCGCTCGAGGCCCGGGACGTCGACGTGCGGGT
>SXGQ01148329.1_pt1 | contig 19934 bp, 21 predicted proteins | sample 3178371 | NCBI WGS metagenome assembly SXGQ01 (sample SAMN11356859, study PRJNA531348) | freshwater metagenome | isolation source: freshwater sample F1-20 | place: China: Fuxian Lake, Yuxi | collected 2017-12-25 | reverse complement strand
GCCCCTGCCGCCGAAGAACCCGGTGATGACGGTGGCGGCTCCCTGGCCGGCCGCCTCGCGCGTCTTGTCCGAGGGTGTGTCGGTGATGTCGTCGACGAGCTTGGCGGTGAGCAGCGACTCGAGCAGTCCGACGACGGCCATCGCGAGGGCGTAGGGCGCGATGATCCTCAGCGTGTCGAGCGTGAGGGGGACGTCGGGGACGAACCACGACGGCAGGCTGTCGGGCAGGGTCCCCTGGTCACCGACGTCGGGCACGGTGAGCGACGCCGCCAGCGTGAAGCCGGTCAGCGCGACGATCGCGACCAGCGGCGCCGGGACCACGGCATTCACCCGGGGGAAGGCGACGATCACGGCGATGCCCACCGCCACCATCGGGTAGACCTGCCAGGGGACGTCGACGAGATGCGTGATCTGGGCCTGGAAGATGAGGATGGCGAGGGCGTTGACGAACCCGACCATGACCGATCGCGGGACGAACCGCATCAGTCGGGCGACGCCGACGAGCGCCAGCACCACCTGGATCGCGCCGCCCAGGAGCACGGTGGCGATCAGGTAGTCGTAGCCGTGCTCCCGCATCACCGGTGCGATCACGAGGGCGATCGCGCCGGTGGCGGCGGAGATCATCGCGGGACGGCCGCCGAGGAAGGAGATCGCGACGGCCATCGTGAACGACGCGAACAGGCCGACGCGGGGGTCGACGCCGGCGATGATGGAGAACGAGATCGCCTCGGGGATGAGCGCGAGCGCGACCACGAGACCGGCCAGCACCTCGGTGCGCAGGATCCGGGGGCTGCGCAGGGCGGCGCGGACGGTGGTCGGCTCGTGGACCGGGACGGCGGTGGACGACATGGGGCTCCTGGGCGCGCCACGGTCGGCGCCTGGTCTTGGAGGTGGTGGACGGGGCCCGGGCGCGGCGTGCGGCACCATGGGCGCGACGGCTCGCGCCGTCGAGGGTCTGCGCCCGACTCTACCCTTACGTGAGGGTAGAGTTCGACGCACCGAGCAGGTGAGGATGGTCACGGATGACGGACGACGACGTCGACGGGTCGGCGTTCATGCAGATCGGCGAGGTCGCCGCACGGACCGAGCTGTCGCTGCGCAGCCTGCGCCACTGGGAGGAGGTCGGCCTGCTGCGCCCCTCCGGTCGCTCGGAGGGCGGCTTCCGGCTGTACACCGAGGCCGACGTGGAGAAGATCCTGGTGATCCGCCGGATGAAGCCCCTCGGGTTCTCGATCGAGGAGATGAAGGCCGTGATGGCCGACCTCGAGGCCCTGCGGGGCACGGGATCACCCGACGACGCGCGCGCCCACCTGGCCGAGGTCCGGGCCGACGCCGTGGCGCGACGGGAGACGCTCGAGCGCCAGCTCGCGATGGCCGACGAGTTCCTCGCCCTCCTCGAGCGCGAGTCCGCCGGCTGACCCCGCCCCCCGACGCGCGTTTGCGTGGGGCCCCACGCGAACCGGCTCTCCCCCACGCGATGTTCCGTGGGGGAGAGCCGGTTTCGGTGGGGGTGATGACGACGAGCCCTGCCGCCGCGGGCGCATACTCGGCCCATGACCACGCGGACCGACAGCTCGTCCGACATCGGCGTCCGGCCGATGGTCGAGGCGGACTGGCCCGACGTCGAGCGCATCTGGGCGGCGGGGATCGCCACCGGCGACGCGACCTTCGAGTCGGCGACGTCGACGTGGGACGAGTTCGCGGCCGGCCGTCCGCCGGGCCACCGGCACGTCGCGGTCGGCGGCGGCACGGTGCTCGGCTGGGTGGCGTGCTCGCCCACGTCGAGCCGCGCCGTGTACGCCGGGGTGGTCGAGCACTCGGTCTACGTCGCGCCCGACGCGCAGGGACGCGGGGTCGGCAGTCTGCTCCTCGACGCGCTGGTCGCGTCGACCGAGGCCGCTGGCATCTGGACCGTGCAGTCGAGCATCTTCCCCGAGAACGAGGCCAGCCTGCGGCTCCACCTGCGCCACGGGTTCCGCGTCGTCGGCCACCGCGAGCGGATCGGCCGCGCCGCCGCCGGCCCCGCCGCAGGGCGGTGGCGCGACACCCTCCTCGTCGAGCGGCGCAGCGACGTCGTCGGCACCTAGACCGCGACGCCGTCGGTCCGGGACAGCTGCGCTCGGAGCCGATGACGGGATCCCAAGCCCGGCGGCTCCGCCGCACTGGGGGCCCGACTCGATGACGCATCGGCGAACGGTCGCTCCGCGACGTGGAGCCGATGACGGGATCCCATGTCCGGCGGCTCCGCCGCACTGGGGGCCCGACTCGATGACGCATCGGCAGTAGAGCGCCTTCGGCGCGATGGAGCCGATGACGGGATCCCAAGCCCGGCGGCTCCGCCGCACTGGGGGCCCGACTCGATGACGCATCGGCGAACGGTCGCTCCGCGACGTGGAGCCGATGACGGGAATCGAACCCGCGTGTCTTGCTTGGGAAGCAAGCGCTCTGCCATTGAGCTACATCGGCCGGTGACGCCCAAGGTACCCGACCCTGAGCGCTGCGGGCGACGAGGGGAGCGCGGCGTCGACCCCCGGGCGACGCCGCGCTCCTCACCCCCGACGGGTGGGGCGACCGTCAGACGGCCGACTCGCCCCGCTCCCCCGTCCGCACCCGGACGACCTCCACCAGGTCGGTCGCCCAGATCTTCCCGTCGCCGATCCGCCCGGTGCGGGCGGCCTCGGTCACCGCGTCGAGCACCGTCTCCAGGTCGGCGTCGGAGACCACCACGTCGACGCGCACCTTCGGACGGAACTCCACGCGGTACTCCGCACCCCGGTACACCTCTGCGTGGCCCTTCTGCGCACCGTGGCCCGACACCTCCGTGACGGTCAGCCCCGCCATGCCGAGACCGGTCAGCGCCTCCTTGACGTCGTCGAGCCGGTGCGGCTGGACGACGGCGGTCACGAGCTTCACGTCAGGTCCTCTCGAGGTCGTAGGCCGACTCGGCGTGCTGCGTGAGGTCCATGCCCTCCAGCTCGTGCTCCTCCGGCGCCCGCAGGCCCATCACCCGGTCGAGCACCCGCGCGATGACGTAGGTCGCGACGAACGCGTAGCCCGACACGACGACGATCCCCACGACCTCGCGCCAGACGATGTCCCAGCTGCCGCCGAGGAGGATGCCGCGGATGCCGGCCGGTGAGCCCTCGAAGCCGATGAGCACCACGCACAGCGAGCCGACGATGCCGCCGATCCCGTGCACCGCGAACGCGTCGAGCGACTCGTCGATCCCCAGCCGCGACTTCCACGTGACCGCCCACGCCACGACCGCGCCCGACGCGAACCCGACGAACAGCGCACCGAGCGCGTCGACGGCGTCCGCCGACGGGGTGATGCCGACGAGCCCGGCGATCACGCCCGAGCACATCCCGAGCGTGGTGGCGTGCCCGTCGCGCAGCCGCTCGACGAGGCAGAAGCCGATCATGCCGGTGCAGCCGGCGAGCAGCGTCGACATGATCGCGAACTGGGCCAGGAAGTTGGCGCCACCGGCGGTGCCGCCGTTGAAGCCGATCCACCCCATCCACAGCATGCCGACACCGACGAGCACGATCGGCAGGTTGTGCGGCCGCATCTGCACGGTGCGACGCTTGCCGAGCACGAGCGCCAGCGCGAGCGCCCCGAACCCGGCCGACATGTGCACGGCCGTGCCACCCGCGTAGTCGTGCAGCTGCACGACGTTGCGCAGCCAGCCGCCCTTCGTGTCGTCGCCGTCGAACGCGAACACCTGGTGGCCGAGCGGCAGGTAGACGAGCGTGAGCCACACGCCCGAGAACACGAGCCACGCGGAGAACTTCATGCGTCCGACCGCCGCCGACGCGACGATCGCGACCGTGATCGCGGCGAACAGCACGTAGAAGGAGAACCAGTAGGGGTCGACGATCGACCCGTCACCGGGGTCGTCGTAGATGCCCGTCCAGCCCAGGTGCTGCAGCGGGTCGCCGATCACGCGCCAGCCACCGAGGCTGTCGCCGACGACCACGCCGTGGCCGTAGAGCACGTACAGGACGGACACGACGGCGAGCGTGCTCATGCACATCATCAGCATGTTCAGGGCGTTCCTCGGCCCGACCATGCCTCCGTAGAACAACGCGATGCCGGGGAACATGATCAGGACGACGGCGAATGCGGCGAGCATCCACGCCACGTCGGCTGCGGTCATCGGCAGACCTCCTCGGGTGGGGGGTGGTGGCGACGCCCCGGGTCGGGACGCCGCGCCGGACCGGGGGTCGGTCCGGGGGTCGGGGGACTCAGGGCGCGTGCGCGTGCAGCCAGTCGACGGCGCGGTCGCGGTAGCCGGCGATGCCCTTGTAGTCGGCGATGTCGTCGGGGAGGTCGGCCAGCACGGCCGCCGTGGTGGCCCGCCACGGCTCCACGCGCGCGAGCTCCTCGAACGGCAGCAGGTAGGTGCGGATGAGGAACAGCACCGCGCCGGACTCCTCGAGGCGCACCAGGTGCTGCACCTCGGTGCGCAGGTGCACCTCGCGGCCGAACGTCGCGTCGTCGACGGTCAGCATGCGCGGCCGGTCCGGCCCCCACTCGGGGTACCGCTCGGTCGACACGTCGAGCTGGCGCCCGATGGTGAGCGTCCAGTTGGTGCGCCGGTACGGGGCACCCGGCTGGAGCCGCATGATGAACTCGCGGGCGCGGGTGATGACGCCGGTCTCGCGCAGCCGCGGGACCGGCCCGTGGATCTCCAGGAACGTCATGCCGACGTCGAAGCCGAACGACCAGTCGGCGGCGAACGTCACCAGGCCCGCGTCGCCCCAGAGGTCGCCGTCGCGCTGGTCGAGCAGCACGAGGTCCTCCTGCACCTGGGAGGCGACGTAGCGCAGCGGCTCGTCCGGCAGCGTCGACGGCTGCGCGTACGTGAACGGCTGCTCGACGTCGAGGAGCCGGTTGGTCCAGACGTACGACGGCCCGTCGCCGTCGAGGCTCATGACGTCGGGGTAGGCGGCGGCCAGCTCACGCATGAGCGTGAGCATCGTGTCCCAGCAGGCCGGCGCCATGTGGTCGAGCACCGCGTAGCGGCTCGGGTCGCGCTCGAGGACGGCGGCGCGCTCGGCCAGCTCGCGGTGGTACTCGCCGTCGACGTCGACGAGGCTCGCGCCCCACTGCCCTGCGGGCGTGCTGACGGCGCGCGGTGCCGGCTCGACGTTGGTGGAGTAGCGGTAGCGGTCGGTGGGGAACGGGAACGGGAAGCCCGCGACGAGGGCGCGGTCCACGCTGGGCTGGGTGGTCACAGGTCGAGCTCCAGTCGGTCGTCGGCGGCGCGCGACACGCAGCACAGGAGCGTGTCGGCGGCGGCCTTCTCGGCGTCGGTGAGGACGAGGTCGCGGTGCAGCGGCGTGCCGGCGGCGACGGGCACCCGGCACTCGCCGCAGACGCCCTGGCGGCAGAGGTTCGGCACCGACAGCCCCGCACCCTCGAGCGCGTCGAGCAGGCTCGTGCCCGACGGGACGGGGACGGTGCGGCCCGACGTCCGGAGGACGGCCTCGAACGGCTCGCCGGGGTCGAGGTCGTCGACACCGAAGTGCTCCACGTGGATGCGCTCGTCGGGCCAGCCGAGGCGTCGGGCGGCGAGCGTGACGGTGTCCATGAACCCGGCCGGACCGCACGTGTAGAGGTGGGTGCCGACCGGCTGGTCGGCGAGGCGGCGCTCGAGGTGGTCGCCGAGGGCAGTGCGGTCGGTGAGGCAGGTGAGGGCGTCGCCGGCGAGGTCGCGCAGGTCGTCGAGATGGGCCGCCGCGCCGGGTCGGTGCGCGTACAGCACCTCGACGTCGCGACCCCACCGCACCGCGCTGCGCAGGTGCGACAGGATCGGGGTGACCCCGATGCCGCCGGCCACGAGCAGGTGCCGGCGGGCGGCGAGCACGGGCGGGAACGCTGACCGCGGAGGCGTCACCTCGACCCGGTCGCCGGTGGTCAGGGCGTGCACCCAGCGCGAGCCGCCGCGCCCGGCGTCGAGGCGCAGCACCGAGATCTCGTAGGCCCGCGGCGCGACGGAGTCGCCGGTGAGCGAGTAGGCGTTCGCGGTCGAGCCCGGCGGTCCGCAGGTCACCACGACGTGGCTGCCGGGCGTGTACCCGGGCAGGGCCGCGCCGTCGGGACGCACGAGGCGAACCGACCGGACGCCGGGCACGGTGTCGTCGACGGCGGCCACGACGAGGGAGAGGTGCTCGCTCACGCCCCCTCCTCCCACTGCCCGGCGTCCCATTGCCCGGCGTCCCACTGCTCTGCGTCGACCTGGTAGCCGAGGAAGGCCCCCTGGCGTCGCGAGACGTGGTGGTGCACGACGAGCCGTCGCTCGCACCCGGCGCAGGGGACGACGCCCCCGACGTGGGTGGGCGCCGAGGTGACCGCGGCGCAGTGGGCGCACGCGACGAGCAGGTCGTCGGTGGTGGTCGTGGCCACCGCGAGCTCGGCGTCGAGCAGGCCTCCGGCGATGGCGCGGGCGCGCAGCGGCAGCACGGCCGTCAGCGGCCCGGCGACCAGCAGTCGCCAGCCGACCCGGGCGTCGGCGAGCTCGGCGTCGACCACGGCCAGCGCCTCGTCGGTGGCGGCGACGGCGTGCAGACGTCCCGGTGCGACGGCCTCGGCGAGCCAGGTGATCGCGACGTCGACGGCGTCAGGCCCGACGGCCACGGCCGTGCACGCCGTGGCGGAGGGGTCGCACGGTGGCGTCGACGGTCGGACCGCCCACGTCGGGACGCTGGTGAGCTCGAGGGCCGGGTTCACAGCAGGCTCGCGTCGCGGTGCCCGGTGTAGAAGGCCAGCGCGCGGTCGGGCGTGCTGAACCCGATGCGCGAGCCCTGGGGGAAGAAGATCGCGTCGTGGCGGCGCGCGACGAGCTCCTGCCCGGTGTCGAGGTTCACGAGGTGGAGCTCGCCCTCGAGCACGACCTTCATCTCGTCGTAGTCGTAGTGGTACTCGAGCGGCTCGTCGGTGTGCAGCAGCTCGAAGTACCCGGAGCACATCACGCTGTCGTCGGGATTCTCGTAGACGTCGCCGATGAAGCCGAGCGTGCTGCCGATGTTCATGGGAGGCAGCCCGACGTGGCCGTCCGCGGTCACGCGGAACGGTGGGACGGACGTGGCGGTCTGCGTGTCGGCGGTCATGGCACCCTCCAGATCGTTGATTCTTGCGACGAAACTTTGTTACCTACGATGAAACACGGGCGGTGTTTCGTCGGCATGACCTGCGCGAAAACCTCTGGTCTCCGAGGTCTGCGGGCCCCGTGAGCCCGCTCACGCGACCTGCGCGCGCACGGGCCCGTTGGTTCACTGGGCGCGTGACGACGTTCGAGTACTCCAACCTCAGCGGACGGCCGCCCGGCCCGGTGGTCTCCAAGCTGGCGCTGGTCCTGCCCGGCGTCCGCAGCGTGATGGAGCAGGTCGAGCCGTACGCGCGCTGGTGGGAGGACGCGAACCGTCGCGCCCTCGGCTCCGGTCGGCCGCTGTGGGTCGCGCTCGGCGACTCGATGACCCAGGGCATCGGCGCGAGCGCGCCGGACCGCGGCTGGGTGGGCCAGCTGGCCGGCGACCCGCCGTCGGCCCTGCGCGACGTCGCGGTGCTCAACCTGTCGTTCAACGGCGCACGCGTGCTCGACGTCCTCGACCGACAGCTCCCCGCCCTCGAGCAGGTGCGTGCCATCGGGCACGACGTCGCGCTGGTGACCCTGCTCATCGGCAACAACGACCTCATGAGCCCGCGCTGGAGCCGCCGCCTGCCGGCCGCGACGGAGCAGCTGCTCGACGCCGTCCCGCGCGGCACGGTCGTGGCGACGCAGCCGGGCCTGCAGCGCTCGGCCGTCGCGTTCAACCGGGTCGTCGATGCCCGCGCCCGCGCCGGCGCGATCCGCGTCGCCGACTTCCGCGTGCCGCACATGCGCGACTGGCGCGGACGTCTCGCCGAGGACCGCTTCCACCCCAACGACCGCGGGTACGCCGGCATGGCGGAGGTCGTCCGCCACGCCCTGTAGCGCCGGCCGCTACGGTGCCCGCATGTCCTTCGTGCTGCTGCAGTCCGACGGTCCGCTGCGGACCATCACGCTGAACGACCCGGAGCGGCTCAACGCCCTCGACTGGCCCCTGCTCGACGAGCTGCGCGACGCGGTGGCCGCTGTGGCGGCCGACGAGCACGCCCGCGCGCTGCTCGTGACCGGCGCGGGGCGCGCCTTCTGCTCCGGCGCGAACGTGACCAACCTGTTCGGCGACCGCACCCGCCCCGTCGACGAGCTGCGCGACCACCTCATGAAGGTCTACGCGTCGTTCCTGCCGATCCGCGACCTCGCGATCCCCACCATCGCGGCCGTGCACGGCCCCGCGGTCGGCGCTGGCCTCAACATCGCGCTCGCCTGCGACGTGATCGTCGCCGGCCCCCGCGCCGGGTTCGGCCCGACCTTCACCCAGATCGGCCTGCACCCCGGCGGCGGCTGCACGTGGATGCTGACGCAGCGGATCGGCTCGGCCAACACCGCCGCCGCGCTCTACGCGGGCGACGTCATCGGCGCCGACGACGCGCTGCGCCTCGGCATCGCCCAGGAGATCGCCGACGACGCCCAGACCCGCGCCCGCGACGTCGCGCTCGGCTGGTGCGAGCGCAACCCCGTGCTGATGGCGCACGTGAAGGAGTCGCTGCGCGTCGCGGCGACGTCGGACGCGGCCACCTCGCTCGACGTCGAGGCGCAGTTCCAGGCGGAGTCGCTGTCGAGCCCGGAGTTCGAGCGCTTCGCCGCGCGGTTCGCCAAGGACTGACGGCCGGGAGGGATTCCCAGGTCGACCTGGGAATCCCAGCCGCGCACGGCTTGCTTCCCGTGCCTGGCTGAGATTCCCGTGCCTGGTGAGGAGATTCCCAGGTCGACCTGGGAATCTCCGCTCACGCGGCGCCGTGGGCGTCGGCGACGAGGCGCGCCTCCTCGCGCAGGGCCTGGACGACGAGGCGGACGGAGGGGCGCTCGAAGCGGTCGGGGCGCAGGACGGCGGAGATCTCACGGCGAGCGCGGACGCCGAGCAGGGGGCGGGTCACCAGGCCGTTGCCGTGCTCGCGCGTCGTGAAGCGCGGCAGGATCGCGAGGCCGTGCCCGCCCGCGACCATCGCCTCGACCACGCCGTTGTCGGCGAAGCGCTGCGCGACCTGCACGGGCTGGCCGGTCGCGACCACGACCTGCTCGAGGACGCGGTCGAAGGGGTAGCCGGGCGGGACGCCGATCCAGGTCTCGCCGACGACGTCGCGCGGCGACAGGTTCGCCTTGCGGGCGAGGGGGTGGTCCTGCGGCAGGGCGACGTCGAGCGGCTCGCTCATCAGCGGCACGACCTGCAGGCCGCGGTCGTGCCAGGCGGCCGACGTCGTGGGCGAGTCCGACAGCACCACGTCGTGGTCGGCGGTCAGGTCGCCGACGGCGTCGGGGTCCTCGGTGTCGGTGCACAGCAGCTCGACGTCGGGCCGCTCGGCCATCCTGGTCAGCAGCCCGGGCAGCAGCATCTCCCCTCCCGTCGGGAAGGTCACCAGCGTGACGCGGCCGGCCGGCTGCTCCATGAAGGCGCGCCACTCGCCCTCGGCCCGCTCGATCGCGACCGCGATGTCGGTGGCCGCGCGGGCCAGCGCTCGACCCGCCTCGGTCAGCGCCACGCCCCGCCCGGCCGGCTCGACGAGGGGGTAGCCCGCCTCCTTCTCCAGCGCCTTGAGCTGCTGCGACACCGCCGACGGTGTGACCCTCATCGCATCGGCGACGGCACCCACCGAGCCCCGCTCCGACAATTCCCTCAGAACCATGAGACGACGGACATCCATGTAGTGATGCTACACGTTACGTGAAGTTCTCTTCGCTTGTCCTTGACAGTGGACAGCGCGACCATGGACGTGTCAGCTCGTCCCCACCCCCTTCGAGGAGGCCCCCCATGATCGCTCTCGCCGTGCTCGGCGCCGTCGTCGTCACCGTCGGTGTCACCAAGTCCGCCTACCTCGTCGCCCGCGACGGGTACGGCCGCATCCCGACCATCCAGCGCTTCTGAGACCCGCCGTCGGTCCCCGCGACCGACGGCCCCCACCCGGCCGGGTCCCGACGCCCCGGCCGGGTCACCCGCCGCCCGGCGCGACCCCCGGGCGCACGCACGCCGCCACCGACGCTCCCCCGACGCCGGTGGCGGCGTTCGTTAGTCTCGGGCCCGTGACCCGCCTCGTCGTCGGCTTCGACCTCGACATGACGCTCGTCGACTCCCGGCCCGGCATCGGGGCCACCTACCGGGCCCTCGCGGAGGAGACCGGGACGTTCATCGACGTCGACCTCGTCACCTCCCGCCTCGGACCGCCCCTCGAGGCCGAGCTCGCGCACTGGTTCGAGCCCGAGCAGGTCCCCCAGGTCGCCGACCGCTACCGCGCGCTCTACCCCGACCTCGCGATCCCGCGGGTCGAGCTGCTCCCCGGGGCGCGCGAGGCCGTGCAGGCCGTGCTCGACGCCGGCGGCGAGGCCTTCGTCGTCACCGGCAAGAACGGGCGCAACGCCGCCCTGCACCTCCAGCACCTCGCGATCGACCTCGACGTCGTCGGCGAGGTCTGGCGCGAGGGCAAGGCCGACGTGTTCCGCGCCCGCGGTGTCACCGCCTACGTCGGCGACCACGTGCACGACATGGAGGCGTGCCGGTCGGCCGACGTCGTCGGGGTCGCGGTGCCGACCGGTCCGTGCAGCCCCGACGAGCTGCGCGCAGCGGGCGCCGACCACGTCGTCGACGACCTGCACGGCGTCGTCGGGCTCGTCCCCGACCTGTCCCGCTGACGGGCGCACGGAGGTCGCCCGACCCACGTGACGCACGAGTCGGCTCCCGGGACTTGTGTCAGGCCCCTCATCTGCGGATACTTGAAGTTACCTGCCGGTAGCACCCATCGGTAACACGTGTGCACCGGACACCGCACCCTCGATCCAGGAACAGGCAGTCATGAGCCACTACAAGAGCAACCTGCGCGACGTCGAGTTCAACCTCTTCGAGCTGTTCGGACGTCAGGACGTCCTCGGCACCGGTGCGTTCGAGGAGCTCGACCTCGACACCGCGAAGAGCATCCTCGCCGAGACCGAGCGGCTGGCCCGCGAGGACCTCGCCCCCTCCTTCGAGGACTCCGACCGCAACCCGCCCGTCTACGACCCCAAGGCGATGACGGTCACCATGAACCCCGCCTTCGCCAAGAGCTACAAGGCGTGGATGGACGCCGAGTGGTGGCGTCTGCAGGTCCCCGAGGAGCTCGGCGGCCAGAAGGCCCCCTCCTCGCTGATCTGGGCGATCGGTGAGTTCGTGCTCGGCGCGAACCCGCCCATCTGGATGTACTCCGCCGGCCCGGCCTTCGCGCGCATCGTCTTCGAGAACGGCACCGAGCGCGACAAGAAGATCGCCGAGTTCATGACCAACCGCCAGTGGGGCGCCACGATGGTGCTCACCGAGCCCGACGCGGGCTCCGACGTCGGCGCGGGCCGCACCAAGGCCTACCCGAACGAGGACGGCTCCTGGAACATCGAGGGCGTCAAGCGCTTCATCACCTCGGCCGAGCACGACATGAGCGAGAACATCATGCACCTCGTCCTCGCGCGCCCCGTGGGCGTCGAGGGCGCCGGCGGCCCCGGCACGAAGGGTCTGAGCCTCTTCCTCGTCCCGAAGATCCACTTCGACCACGAGACCGGCGAGCTGACCGGCGAGCGCAACGGCGCCTACGTCACGAACGTCGAGAAGAAGATGGGCATCAAGGTCTCCACCACGTGCGAGGTCACCTTCGGCGACCCGTCGACCGGTGGCGGCGAGCCGGCCAAGGGCTGGCTGCTCGGCGAGGTGCACGACGGCATCAACCAGATGTTCCGCGTCATCGAGAACGCCCGCATGATGGTGGGCGCCAAGGCCATCGCGACGCTGTCGTCGGGCTACCTGAACGCGCTGGAGTACGCCAAGGAGCGCGTCCAGGGCGCCGACCTCACGCAGGCCGCCGACAAGACCGCGCCGCGCGTGACGATCACGCACCACCCCGACGTGCGCCGCTCGCTCATGACCCAGAAGGCCTTCGCCGAGGGCCTGCGCTCGCTCGTGTTCTACACGACGACCTGGCAGGACGCGATCATGCAGAAGGCGGAGTCCGGCGAGGACGCGTCGCTCGAGGAGTCGGTCAACGACCTCCTGCTCCCCATCGTCAAGGGCTACGGCTCCGAGCGCTCCTGGGTGCTGCTGGGCACCGAGTCGCTGCAGACGTTCGGTGGCTCCGGCTTCCTGCAGGACTACCCGATCGAGCAGTACGTGCGTGACGCCAAGATCGACACGCTCTACGAGGGCACGACGGCCATCCAGGGCCAGGACCTCTTCTTCCGCAAGATCGTGAAGGACAAGGGCCGCGCCATCGGCTACCTCGCCGAGCAGGTGGGCGAGTTCGTGAAGAGCGAGGCCGGCAACGGTCGCCTCAAGGTCGAGCGCGAGCTGCTCGCGACCGGCCTCGACGACGCCCAGGCCATCCTGGGTGCCGCGTTCACCGACCTCATGGCCAGCAACCCGGCCGACGAGAAGGGCGACCTGAAGAACCTCTACAAGGTCGGCCTGAACACGACGCGTCTGGTGTACGTGCTCGGCGACCTGGTCGTCTCCTGGCTGCTGCTGCGCGGCGCCGAGGTCGCGATCGCCAAGCTCGACGAGGGCGCGACCGGCTCGGAGAAGGCGTTCTACGAGGGCAAGATCGCGGCGGCGTCGTTCTTCGCGCGCACCGTGCTCCCCCGCCTGACCGCCGAGCGCGCGATGGCCGAGAACGTCGACGCCAGCATCATGGAGCTCGACGAGGCTGCGTTCTGAGCCTCGGCACCGACCACCACGACGAAGCCCCCGCCCGGCACCGGGCGGGGGCTTCGTCGTGCGTGGGGCTCAGGCTGCGGCGACGGACGCCCGGCCACCCGACCGGGTCGCGCCCACGCCCGCCGCGACCACGCAGGCCAGACCCAGCACGGCACCCACGTCCGGCACCTGGTCGAGCACGACGAGCCCGACGACCAGGGCGATCGCCGGCTCCAGGCACATCAACGTCCCGAACGCGGCGGTCGTGAGCCGCCGCAGCGCCAGCATCTCCAGCGCGAACGGGACCACAGGCACGAGCATCGCCAGGCCCACGCCGACGACGAGCAGCTCGAGGTCGAGGTGGCCGATCGTGGCCGGCCCGGCCACGATCGTGGCGACCAGGCCCGCCACCGGCATGGAGACGCCCAGTCCCACGATGCCGTCGGCCGCGTCGCCCACGCGCTGCGTGAGGACGATGTAGCCCGCCCAGCAGCAGGCCGCGCCGAGCGCGTAGACGACGCCGCGGCCGTCGATCTCCCCGCTCCAGGGCTGGGTCAGCAGCAGGACCCCCGTCGCAGCCAGCGCGGGCCACACCCACGTGCCGCGTCGCCCACGGAGCACCGCGACGGACAGCGGACCCAGGAACTCCAGCGCGCTCGCCGTGCCGAGCGGCAGCCGGGCGACGGCCGCCATGAACAGCATCGTGACGCCGGCCGTGACGATGCCGAGCGCCACGCAGGCCCGGAGCGTGGCCGGGCTCAGCCCGCGACGCCAGGGGCGGACGAGGACCGCGAGGATGACGCCCGCCCACGCGAGTCGCAGCCACGCCGCACCCTCCGAGCCGATGCGGTCGAAGAGTCCGACGGACACCGCGAGACCCAGCTGCACCGACGTCATCGACGCCAGCGCCATGACCGCCCCGCGCGGGGCGCCGTCGGGGATGGTCGAGGACGAGGACGAGAGCTGCACGGCACCAGGAGACACGCTGCGGTCCGTCCGCGTCCACGTGACGATGCTGGACGAACCGTCCGTCGAACAGGGACGATGCCCCCGTGAACACCGACCGTCTCGCCGTGCTGCTCGAGCTGTCGCGGCACGGGTCCATGCGTGCCGTGGCCGACGTCCTGATGACGAGCACCTCCACCGTGTCGCAGCAGGTGGCCGCCCTCGCCCGCGCGGTGGGGACGCCGCTCGTGGAGCCGGACGGTCGCGGCGTCCGGCTCACGCCCGCGGGTCGTCGGCTGGCCGACCACGCCGTCGCGATCCTCGCCGCCGTCGAGGCCGCTCGCACCGACCTCGACCCCGACGCCGAGCCGGCCGGCACGGTGCGCGTCGCCGGCTTCGCGACGGCCGTCCGCACCACCCTGCTGCCGGTCGTGGCCGAGCTCGCGGTCACGCATCCCGCCGTGCGGGTGGTGGTGCACGAGCTGGAGCCGGGCGAGGCCCGCGAGGCGCTCCTCGCGGACCGGATCGACCTCGCGCTCGCCTACGACTACGACCTCGCTCCCGCGACGCTCGACCGCGCGATCGCGTCGCGACCCCTGTGGCGCGCGGCGTGGGGCCTGGGTGTGCCGACGGCGGACGCACCCGCCACCGACCTCGCCGCGCCCGACCTGCTGCGCCGCCACGCCGCCGGCGCCTGGATCGGCAACTCGCGGAACACGGCCGACGAGGAGGTGCTGCGGGTCCTCGCGTCGATGGCGGGCTTCGAGCCACGGGTCGAGCACCTGTCCGACAGCCTCGACCTCGTCGAGGACCTCGTGGTGGCGGGCCTCGGCGTCGGGATGCTGCCGCTCTGGCGTCGTCCGCGCGACGGCGTGACGGTCGTCCCGTTCCACGACCCCGGCGTCACGATGCGCGCACTCGTCTGGACGCGCCGAGGGCGAGCGACGTGGCCGCCGCTCGCCCTCGTGCTGGAACGCCTCGTGGTCGCGCCAGGCGTCGTTGCTCAGCCCGTCGTCACCAGTTGATGAGCGCGCCGGTGAGCGTGTAGGGCGCGAAGTCGGTCGACAGCAGCACGAACAGCGCGAGCGCACCGCCGGCGAGGGCGACGTTCTTGTTGAAGGCGACCATCTCCATCTGCTTGGCCTGGGCGTCGCTCTCCTTCCAGAACGCGTGCATCAGCACGGCCGTCACGAGCAGCAGGATCGCCAGGCCGAGGGCGCCGATGTCGCCCCAGATGCCGAGCAGCACCGACACGCCGCCGGCCAGCAGCGCGACGCCGCTGACCTGCACGAGCACCTTGGCGTTGGAGAGACCGCGCGACTCGGCGTAGCCGGCCATGGCGCCGGTCGCCGTGAGGTGACCGATGCCCGAGCCGATGACGAGGTAGGCGAAGAGGAAGCGGGAGATGAGGAAGACCTCGTCCATGGGAGCTCCTTGAGAAAGGTGAAGGTTCAACTAGCGGAGCCCAGCGTCCTCCTCCCCGGCCCTGCGGTCAAGCCGTCGCGCGTGGCCCACCTGACCCGCACCGACGCGTGTGCCAGAGTGAGCGGGTGCGTCTGACCAGTCCGCTGTGGTACCTCGCGGCGTTCCTGCTCGCGATCGGCGGATGGATGGCCTCGGCCGTCGTCGCCGCCGGCGCGTGGGACCACGTCCGCGACGCGACGCTGCAGAACCTGACCGAGCGGGTGGACGCCAAGGGCGCCTCGCTGGCCGTCTTCACCGACGTCCGGCAGCCCGAACGCGACGTCACGTGCACCGCGACCGGGCCCGCGAAGGGCGCGAAGCCGGTGCAGCTCGAGGACGCGCCCATCGACCTGCGCGTGCCGCAGGACGGCTCGACCTGGTACCTGATCGCGTTCGAGCGTGAGGGGTCGGACCAGGTCGCGGTCCGCTGCACGCCGAAGGACCGCGCCGCCGACGCCGCGACCTACCGGGTGGCCGTCGCCGACGGCTTCCTCGACCGCACCCGCAACGGCGCGGGCATCGCCTGGATCGCCGCCGCCGTCGCCGTCGCGCTCGCCGTGGCGACCTGGTGGACCCGACGCAAGCGCACCCTGGAGGACTGAATGCTGCAGACCTACGTCGACGCCTGGCTGGCCAGCGTCCGCGACACGATCGCCCTGCTCGAGGAGCTCGACGACGCGGCGTGGTCCACGCCCACCGACCTGCCGGGCTGGACGGTCGCCGACGTCGCCGCCCACCTGGCCCACCTCGAAGCGGTCACCGCGGGGCACGTCGTCGACGAGGCACCCACCACGGCGTCGGCCGGGGGCATCGCCTCGGTGTACACGGAGGCCGGGGTCGAGTCGCGGCGCGGGCTCACGCGTGAGCAGGTGCTCGACGAGCTGCGCCGCAGCGTCGACGTCCGCGCGGAGCGGCTCGGCGACGCGCCGCCCGACGACCCCACCGCGCGCGCCGAGCACACGCCCGCCGGTGTCGGCTGGACGTGGGACACGATGCTGCGCAACCGCACCGTCGACGTCTGGTGCCACGAGCAGGACGTACGTCGCGCCGTCGACCGGCCCGGCAACCTCGACTCGGCCGGCGCGCAGGTCACGACCCACACCTTCGCGGCCGCGATGCCGTTCGTGCTCGGCAAGAAGGTCGGCGCGACGGCCGGCACGTCGGTCCTGTGGGAGCTCACCGGCCCGATCGCCCTGCAGGTCGGCGCGACGGTCGGCGACGACGGCCGCGCCCGCCCCGGCGTGCCGGACGCCCCCACCGCCACCCTCACGCTGACGTCCGAGGCCTTCGCCGTGCTGGCCGCAGGCCGTCGGCGCCCGGGTGCGGTCGACGTCGCGGTGAGCGGCGACACCGACCTCGCCCACCGCGTCCTCGAGCAGATGGCCGTCACCTTCTGACCCACCCCCAGCGACGGCTCGGGGCGGTCTCGATACGCCCGACCGGGCTCCTTCGGCCTCCGCAAGCGGGAGGTGCCCCCAGCCGGTCGGCCTCCTCGACCAGCGGTGTCGCTGGTCGAGGAGCCGCGACGGCGAGCGCCAGCGAGCTCGTCGCTGCGTATCGAGACCACCCGGCAACGGCCCAGCGCAAACCGGCTCCCAGCGTCCGCCCGGAGTGGTCTCGATACGCCTCCGCCAGCTCCTCCGTCGCGGCGTCGACTACTCGACCAGCGGTGTCGCTGGTCGAGTAGCGGCCACGCGCGAGGAACGAGCGCCGTGGATGCGTATCGAGACCACCCGGCAACGGCCCATCGCAAACCGGCTCCCAGCGACCGCTCCGAGTGGTCTCGATACGTCGGGCTCAGGCTCGTTCCTCGCCCAGCCCGACTACTCGACCAACGGACCCCACCGCTGGTCGAGTAGCCGCGACGGCGAGCGCCAGCGAGCTCGTCGCTGCGTATCGAGACCACCCGGCAACGGCCCAGCGCAAACCGGCTCCCAGCGAAAGCCTGGAGTGGTCTCGATACGCCTCCGCCAGCTCCTCCGTCGCGGCGTCGACTACTCGACCAGCGGGGCCGGTCGTTCCTCGAGCAGCGAGATCGTCCGGCGGGGTGGGGGTGGGGCGGATACGGTTCGTCCCATGAGCTGGAGCACGCAGGACATCCCCGACCTGGGCGGGAAGCGGGCCGTCGTCACCGGTGTCACCGGGGGGCTCGGGTTCCACACCGCCCTCGAGCTGGCGCGCGCGGGCGCGGGACTGACCGTCACCGCACGCAACCCGCAGAAGGCCGACGACACGCTCGCCCGGCTGCGCGAGGAGCTGCCCGACGTCGACGTCGAGGTGCTCTCCCTCGACCTGGCCGACCTCGCCGACGTCCGCCGGGCGACCGAGGAGCTGGGCTCGCGGCACGACCGCATCGACGTGCTCGTGAACAACGCCGGCATCATGATCCCGCCGTACAGCACGACGGCCGACGGCTTCGAGCTGCAGATCGGCACGAACCACGTGGGCCACTTCGCGTGGACGGCGCAGGTGTGGCCGCTGCTCGCCGACGACGCCCGGGTCGTGTCCGTCTCGTCGCTCGCGCACCTGCAGGCCAAGGGGATCGACCTGCGCTCGCTGACGCCGGAGGGCTCGCCGCGACGCTACCGCCGCTGGGTGTCCTACGCGGAGTCCAAGCTCGCGAACCTGTCGTTCGCGCTCGAGCTCGACCGCCGCCTGAAGTCTGCGGGGAAGGCCGTCGTCAGCACGGCCGCGCACCCGGGCTTCGCCCGCACCGAGCTGCAGAAGACCGGCGTGGCGATGGGCAACCCGTTCCTCGGCACGGTCGTGCAGCAGGTGTCGGCACTGGCGAGCCAGTCGGCCGCTGCGGGGGCGCTGCCGAGCCTGCGGGCCGCGACCGACCCGACGTTCACCGGCGGGGAGTACGTGGGCCCGGCGTCGCTCGGCGGCACCCGCGGCGCCCCGGTGATCGCGGGCATGACGCGCTGGGCCCGCGACGAGCAGCTCGCCCGCGACCTCTGGGCGGCGACGGAGCAGGCCACCGGCCTGACCTTCGAGGTCTGAGCGAGCCGGCGGCCCTCAGCGCTGCAGGCCGGTCCGGTCCGCGACCCAGTCGTGGAACTCCCCGATGTGGTGCTCGGCGGGCACCAGCACGCCCCCGTCGACGTAGTGCCGTGAGCTCATCGTGGGCTGCGTCTTCTCGCACGCGTCGAAGTCCTGGCGGTTCACGCGGTCGAACAGCTCGACCTGCTTGCTGACGTCGGTGCCCGCAGCCACCACCTCCGGCAGGAACAACCAGTCGCACTCGATGATCGTCCGGTCGGCGGCCACCGGGAACATGCGGTGCACGATCACGTGGTCAGGGACGAGGTTCACGAACACGTTGGGCCGGATGGTGATCGCGTAGTAGCGGCGGTCCTGGTCGGGCGCGATCTCGGGGATCACCGCCGCGCCGGCCGACCCGTCGACGGTGAACCCCTCGACCTCCGGCGCGAACAGGGCGCCGTGGTTGACACCGCTCTGCGACGCCCAGCCGTCCGCGAACTCCGGCAGCACCTCGGTGAGCTCGGGGTGGATGGTGGCGCAGTGGTAGCACTCCTGGAAGTTCTCCACCACGAGCTTCCAGTTTGCCGCCACGTCGTAGCGGATGCGGTGCGCGACCTGGAGCCGCTCGATCCCGTAGTTGTCGAGGTGGTGCAGCTCGCCCAGCCGGGTGACGACCTCGCCGTGCACGGTCTCCTCGAACGACGGCGGCCCGTCGGCCAGGCAGACCCACACGTACCCGAGCCACTCGCGGACGTGCGCGCGACGCAGGCCGTAGGTGGCCCGGTCGACGTCGGGCATCGACGTCAGGTTGGGTGCGGCGACGAGCGCACCGTCGAGGTCGTAGGTCCAGGCGTGGTAGCCGCACTGGAAGGTCCGGCTCGACCCGGACTCCTCCGTGCAGACCTGCATGCCGCGGTGCCGGCAGACGTTGAAGAAGGCGCGGGCCTCGCCGCGGCGGTTGCGCGAGACGATGAGGCGCTCGCGGCCGATCTCGACGGTGCGCCAGTCACCGGCCCGCGCCACGTCGGAGCTCGCCACGGCGCAGAACCAGGTCTGCTCGAAGATCTGGGCCTGCTCCGCGGCGAACTGCTCGGGGTCGGTGTAGACGCGGCCGGGCAGCGTCGGACGCAGCGAGCCCTCGAGCGGTGCGTCGAGCTGGTCGATGATCATGCGTCCTCCAGGGATCGGGCGGGACCGGCCGCAGCCGGGACGGGCGGCGCAGGCGTCGGGGCGGGTCGAGCGCGGCGCGACCGGCGCCAGCGCGTCACCTCCCGCGGGCGGTTCATGCCGAGCACGGCCACCTCCTCTCCGTCGCGCTCGTAGCGCACGAGCAGGTCCGCGCCGTCGACGGAGCCGTCGAGCACCGTCGCCTGCTCGCCCCCGACCAGGTGCCCGGCGACCTGGAGCATGACGCCGTGCTGCTCGGACCAGCAGTACGGCTCGGTGGCGGCCGGCGCGGCCGCACCGGTCACCGCCGCGGCGACGGCGGCTGCGTGGTCGAGGGCGTCCTGCCAGTGACCGGCGCAGCGCATCGGCCCGCGGACCTCGTCGTTCCAGCGGGCGCAGTCGCCGACGGCCCAGACGCCCGGGACCGACGTCGCGCCGCGCGCTTCGCCGTCGACGTGGCCGGTCGCGTCGCGCACGACGGCCGACCCGGCGAGCCAGCTGGTCGCCGGCCGGGCGCCGATGCCGACGACCACGACGTCGGCCTCGAGGCGCGTGCCGTCGGCCATCAGCACGCCGTCGGCGCGACCG
>SXGQ01006114.1_pt1 | contig 19939 bp, 25 predicted proteins | sample 3178371 | NCBI WGS metagenome assembly SXGQ01 (sample SAMN11356859, study PRJNA531348) | freshwater metagenome | isolation source: freshwater sample F1-20 | place: China: Fuxian Lake, Yuxi | collected 2017-12-25 | reverse complement strand
GAACTCTGCCTACCATGATTCGGTGTCAATGCCGTCATCATCGGTTAAGGCGAGAATTGCAGCGATCCTTCAAGCTGAGGGTTACATCGCTTCATATCGCATTGAAGATGCAGAAAATGGAGTGGGTAAAAACCTCATTCTAGAACTTAAGTTTGGTGCAAACCGTGAGCGTTCAATCGCAGGTTTGCGTCGAGTAAGCAAGCCAGGACTTCGTGTTTACGCAAAGTCAACAGCTCTACCAAAAGTACTTGGTGGACTTGGCGTTGCAATCATCTCAACTTCATCTGGATTGCTTACTGATAAGCAAGCCAATAAGCAGGGCGTAGGCGGAGAAGTTCTCGCCTATGTATGGTGATCGATAAATGTCACGTATTGGTCGCATGTCTATCACCGTCCCAAGCGGCGTTGAAGTAACAATCGCTGGACAGAACGTTGCAGTTAAAGGACCTAAGGGTTCACTTGCACTTAACGTTGCTGAGCCAATTCAAGTTTCACAAGCAGAAGGTGTAATCACAGTTGCACGTCCAAACGAAGAGCGCGCAACACGTTCTCTTCACGGCCTCTCTCGCACACTTGTTGCGAATATGGTTGAAGGCGTAACAAATGGATACACACTTACAATCGAAATCGTTGGTGTTGGTTACCGCGTTGCTGAAAAGGGTAAGAACTTAGAGTTCCAACTTGGTTACAGCCACAACATCGATTTCCCAGCACCTGAAGGAATTACCTTCAAGGTTGAGTCACCAACAAAGTTCCATATCTCCGGAATTGATAAGCAGTTGGTTGGCGAAGTTGCTGCCAAGGTTAAGAAGCTTCGTAAGGCTGATCCTTATAAAGGTAAGGGCTTACGTCTGGCCGGGGAAATCGTTCGCCGCAAGCAAGGAAAGACGGGTAAGAAGTAATGGCTATTGGTGTAAAGGTCCGCAAAGGTTCGGCTACAAATGCCCGTGCCCGTCGTGCTTTCCGTGTTCGCAAGAAGGTTTCTGGAACAGCGCAACGTCCACGCTTAGTCGTTTCACGATCATCACGTCACTTGTTCGTGCAGGTTATTAACGATGAACTAGGTAAGACAATTGCCTACGCTTCAACAATGGAAGCAAATTTCCGTACAGATAAGGCCGACAAGAGTGCAAAGGCAAAGGCTATTGGTGCGTTAATCGCATCACGTGCAAAAGATGCTGGCGTTTCAACTGTCGTCTTTGACCGTGCTGGTAATAAGTATCACGGTCGCATTGCAGCAGTTGCTGAAGGTGCGCGCGAGAATGGATTGGAGTTCTAATGGCTGAGACAACTACTCAAGCTCCTGCAGCAGCAGGCAACGAGCGTGGTAATTCAGGCAAAGGTCGCGGTGAACGCCGCGAACGCCGCGATGATCGCGAAAAAGAAAAGAACCCATTCATGGAGCGCGTTGTGTTCATCAACCGCGTATCTAAAGTTGTTAAGGGTGGACGTCGTTTCTCATTTACTGCTCTAGTTGTTGTTGGTGACGGCAATGGTCAGGTCGGTATTGGTTACGGAAAGTCTAAGGAAGTTCCAGCGGCGATTGCTAAGGCAGTAGAAGAGGCAAAGAAGTCTTTCTTTACTGTTCCACGCGTTCAAGGAACTGTTCCTCACCCAGTACAAGGTGAAACAGCAGCTGGCGCAGTTCTACTTCGCCCAGCTAGCCCAGGTACCGGAGTTATTGCCGGTGGCCCAGTGCGTGCAGTACTTGAGTGCGCAGGCATCACAGATGTATTGACCAAGTCTCTAGGATCTAACAATGCAATCAACATGGTTCACGCAACCGTTGCTGCATTGAAGATGCTTGAAAGCCCAGCACAAATTGCTGTGCGTCGTGGTCGTCCACTAGAAGATGTTGCACCTGCAGCAATTATCCGCGCATTACAGACAACGGTAGGTGCATAATGCCTCGCTTAAAAGTAACTCAGATTCGTTCGAAGGTCGGCAATAAGCCAGAGCTTCGCGACACACTTCGTTCATTGGGCCTAAAGCGAATCAACGATGTTGTTGTTAAAGAAGATCGTCCAGAAATTCGAGGAATGGTTCACGCTGTTCGTCACATGATTACAGTTGAGGAGGTTGAATAAAGATGACGCTAAAACTTCATCATCTACGTCCAGCCCCTGGTGCTAAGAAAGCTAAGATTCGTAAGGGTCGCGGTGAAGCATCAAAGGGTAAGACGGCCGGTCGTGGTGGCAAGGGAACTCGTGCTCGTAACACAGTTCGCGCAGGTTTCGAAGGTGGTCAGCTACCTCTCGTAATGCGTTTGCCAAAGCTACGTGGTTTCAAGAACCCAGCTCGCATCGAATACCAGGCAGTCAATGTTTCAACTATTAACGCGCTTTTCCCTAAGGGTGGAGACGTAACAGTGGCAGACTTGATCGCTAAAGGCGCAGTTCGCGACAGCCTTCCAGTCAAGGTTCTCGGCAATGGCGAAATCGATGTCAAGGTGACTGTAACTGCACATGCATTTTCATCATCAGCAGTCGACAAGATCACTGCTGCTGGCGGAAAGACAAACGTTCTTTAATTACTAGTTCGACCAAAGATTTATAAGGGAAGAGGAGAAGATCAATGCTTTCAGCATTTGCTATGGCCTTCAGGACACCAGATCTACGTAAGAAGATCTTCTTCACTCTTTCTATTATGGCGCTGTTCCGTTTTGGTTCAGTAGTTCCAACACCAGGTGTTTCATATACAAACGTCCAAGAATGTTTGAAGACTGTTGAAACTGGTGGACTCTTTGGTCTTATCAACCTATTTAGCGGTGGTGCGCTGATTCAGCTTTCTGTATTCGCACTTGGCATCATGCCTTACATCACCAGCTCAATTATTGTTCAGCTTTTAACTGTTGTTATTCCTCGCTTTGAAGCACTTAAGCAAGAAGGACAGTCAGGAACTGCAAAGCTGACTCAGTACACACGTTATTTAACAATCGGTCTTGCAATCTTGCAGTCAACAGGATTGATCGCAGTTGCTCGTACACCAGGACGTCTACTTGCAGGTTGCGACCTACCAATTATTCCTGATACTTCATGGCAACGTATTGTCACCATGATCTTCGTTATGACTGCAGGAACATCTGTAATCATGTGGTTGGGTGAATTAATCACTGATCGCGGCGTTGGTAACGGTATGTCAATCTTGATCTTCACATCAATTGCTGCCTCATTCCCAAGCCAGCTGTGGTCAATAAGATTACAAAAGGGTTTGTTTGCCTTCATCTTCGTAATGGTTGTTGGTGTCATGGTTGTTGCAGCGGTGGTGTTCGTTGAGCAAGCTCAGCGGCGTATTCCAGTCCAATATGCCAAGCGCATGGTTGGACGCCAGGCATACGGTGGAACAAGCACATACATACCAATCAAGGTTAACCAGGCTGGTGTTATTCCAGTAATTTTCGCTTCATCACTTCTCTATATTCCTTCGCTCATTGTGAACTTCACAAATAGCCAGGCAGCATGGGCAGTATGGATAAGCCGTAACTTTGTTACAGGAGATCACCCAATTTATGTTGCAACATATGCAGCACTCATTATTTTCTTTACATACTTCTATGTTGCAATCACATTTAACCCAGATGAGGTTGCAGACAACATGAAGAAGTACGGCGGATTTATCCCTGGTATTCGTGCAGGCCGGCCAACTTCTGAATATCTACAGTATGTTCTCTCACGCATTACAGCCCCAGGTTCTTTGTATCTAGCTCTCGTTGCCGTTATTCCAATCGGTGCCTTGATTCTCTTTGGTGCAACACAGAACTTCCCATTCGGTGGAACAGCAATTTTGATCGTTGTGGGTGTTGGTCTTGATACTGCTAAGCAGATCGAGTCACAGTTGCAGCAGCGTTCATATGAGGGATTCCTTAAGTAATGCGTCTTATCCTGGTAGGTCCACCAGGCGCTGGAAAAGGAACACAAGCACAATTCCTTGCAGCGCATTATTTAATTCCACATATTTCTACTGGTGATATTTTCCGCGCCAATTTAAAAGCAGGAACACCTCTAGGTCTTCAAGCTAAAGGCTTCATGGACAATGGCGAGTTAGTACCAGATTCAGTTACAAATGAAATGGTTAAAGATCGCCTCACTCATGATGATGTGGCTAATGGATTCTTACTAGATGGATTCCCTCGAAATGTTGCACAAGCAGAAGTCTTGCGCGCAATCTTGGCCGAGAAGAAGACACCCCTGCATGCAGTTCTAGAATTTTCATTAGCTAATGAAGAGATTGTTGCCAGATTATCTTCACGTCGCACATGCAAAGAGTGTGGACAGCCATCAGTTGGGCACGACAAATGTCCACAATGCGGTGGAGATGTTTACCAACGTGAAGATGACAAGGCTGAAGTTATTGCCCGTCGATTAGAGGTTTACCAAGAACAAACTGCACCAATCGTTTCTTTCTATCGCAATGAGGGCCTACTTATAACTGTTGGTGCACTCGGAAGCGTCGAAGACATAACAGCAAATGCAATTTCGGCGCTAAGCCGCGTTTCAGAATAAACTAGTAAACATGGCAATTCAGATCAAAAATATTGAGCAGTTAAAGCTCATGCGCCGTGCTGGATTACTTGTTGGCCAAACTTTAGAACTCCTGCGCGAATCAATTAAGCCAGGCATGACAACAGATGCGCTAGATGCAATTGCTGCCGCAAATATTAAACGCGGTGGCGGCACATCAAACTTCTTGGGCTACCACGGTTTCCCAGCCACAATCTGCGTGTCAGTAAATGAAGAGATTGTTCACGGAATTCCAGGTTCAAGAATTATTCAAGATGGTGATGTTGTTTCTATTGATTGCGGAGCAATTATTGAAGGCTGGCATGGAGATGCGGCGATTTCAATTGGTGTTGGGTCAGTAAATCCAGAGGATCAAAAGTTGATGGATGTATGTGAAGCATCAATGTGGCGGGGAATTGCTGCAGGAAAACAAGGAGCAAAGCTCTCTGATATTGGTTATGCAATTGAGCAATACGTTAATTCACAAGGTAAATATGGAATCTTGCAAGAATATGGTGGGCACGGAATTGGTACTGAAATGCACCAGGAACCACACGTGTTAAATTTTGGTCGCGCAGGACAAGGACCAGAGATAGTTGCTGGTTTAGCTCTTGCAATTGAACCAATGATTACCCGCGGATCGGCTCGAACTAAAGTATTAAAAGATGATTGGACAGTGGTCTCTACTGATTTATCTAGAGGTGCTCACTTCGAACATTCTTATGTCATCTGCCCTGATGGAAAGCCCTTTGTGCTCACAGCCATTGATGGTGGTCAAAGTGACCTAGAACACCTAGGAATTGAGATATCTAGCCTGCTCATGTAAATAATTAATCGTTTTGTTACATACAAACGCTTAACAATGGTGCGGATTCATACTACTTTCTATCCAACCTTCACCCTCGGAGGTAGAAATTATGGAGATCTCATCGATGAGAAAGAATTCTTTTATTCGTTTCGCTGTTGCGGCAACTGCAGTTGCTGTTTTAGCCGGAACGGCGTTTCCAGCAAATGCTGCAGTTAAGCCGGCTAATAAAGCAACAATCGGTGATGACTGCACTAAAGCATCTACTGGCAAAAAAGCTCCAGGTCGTGGAGTTGATGGATCAGATCTAACTTGTATGGTTGTTCCAACTGGTTCATACAAGGGTGAGAACAAATGGTGGTATGCAGATGTCAAGCCACTCAAGGCTATTGACTGGACTATCCCTGCTAACCCAGGTGGATATTCACTGACAGCAGATGCAATTACAAACTCTCTAAAAGCAGAAGGTCTCCTAACAGCTACTACATCTGTTTATAAGCCAGGTGCTGGTGGAGCTGTTGGTCTTGCTGCATTCCAAGAAATCAAGGGCAAGCCAGAAGCTGCAATGGTTACTGGTATTGCAATGACTGGTGGACTTTATTCAAACAAGTCAACACTTAATCTTCTAGCTTCAACTCCAATTGCAAAGATCTTGCGCGAGTATGAAGGAATCGTTGTTCCAGCTTCCTCTAAGTACCGCACATTGAAGCAATTAATGGATGACCTTGTTGCAAAGCCAAATGTGGTTGCTATCGCAGGTGGTAACAAGGGCGGAGTAGATCACCAAACTATTGGTCTTCTTGCTCAAAAGGCTGGCGTGGATCCAACTAAGTTGAACTATGTTGTTTACTCAGGTGGACCAGAGGTAATCACTTCACTCCTCAGTAATGCAACACAGGTTGGTATTTCTGGTGCACTTGATTTCGCACCTTACGTAACATCAGGAAAGATGCGCTATCTTGGAGTTTCATCAGCTAAGCCAATCTCTGGTATCAAAGCTAAGACTTTTGTTTCACAGGGTTATGACCTTGTATACGGAAACTGGCGTGGAATCATGGCCCCAGCTGATCTTTCAAAGGCTGATTACCTCAACTACATCAAGGTAATCGACATCATGCACATTTCACCAGCATGGAAAGCTGAACTGACAAAGAACAAGTGGGACAACGAGTTCGTAGCAGGAGCTGCTTTCAAGTCATTCCTTGAAAAGCACATCCCTGAAATCAATACAGTTATGAAGGGCCTTGGAATCTAATTGATTCCAAAGATCTCTAAGCAGGCAAAGGGGGAGCTGGTATTTGCCAGCTCTCTCTTCCTGCTTGGGATATTTGTTGCTTGGGACACATCACGGATGGATGTCCCGCAGGGTTCATCAATTGTTAGCCCTCAAACTTTTCCATACATGGTTGCCACTTTCACTTCATTAGTTGGAATCGGATTGATTATGCAAGTTTTGCGCGGCCGCCTTGGAACACCTGAAGGCAATCAGCCAGGTGATCCATTTCTTGGAGCCAACTTTAAAACGATGGCAATAATTGCGACCGCTATAGCCCTGCATGTGATTTTGCTTGAGATTGCTGGCTATGTAATTGCAGCCACAGTCTGTTTCTTTGGAGTCTCATATGGATTCGGCTCAAGAAGATACCTCAAAGATTTAGGCATTAGTTTGGCTTTTGCATTAATAGTTTATTTCTCATTTACAAAGGGCCTTAATATCAATCTACCTTCGGGCTTCTTTGAAGGAGTGTTTGAAAATGGGTAATAGCTTTGCAATGTTGATGGATGGTTTCCAAACCGCATTCACCCCTACGAATTTAATGTTTGGACTCCTCGGAACATTCCTTGGAACACTCGTTGGAGTATTACCTGGAATTGGGCCCGCTCTTGCGATTGGATTACTACTTCCTGTTTGCTTAACGGTTAATCCAACTTCTGCACTCATTATGTTTGCTGCCATTTTCTATGGAGCTATGTATGGCGGATCAACCACATCTATTTTGCTCAATACTCCAGGTGAAAGCGGCTCGGTCATTACGGCCCTTGAAGGCAACAAAATGGCCAAAGCTGGCCGTGCTGGTGCTGCACTAGCAACTGCTGCTATTGGTTCATTCGTAGCTGGAACAATTGCCACCTTGTTATTGGCTTTTGGCGCTCCTTGGATGGCCGACGTTGCACTGACTATTCAACCCGCAGGTTATTTATCGCTAATTATTTTGGCTTTTGCAACTGTTGGAACACTGCTGGGTTCATCAAGAATTCGTGGTTTAGTCGCACTTTCAGTGGGATTGGTTATCGGACTCATCGGTGCTGATCTTCAATCAGGTGCGCTGCGATTAACTTTTGGCAATATGAATGCCATTGATGGAATTGAAACAGTTACGGTTATTGTGGCAATTTTTGCATTAGGTGAAGCGCTCTATCTTGCAAGCCGTCACACTTTGGTACGCACTGAAGTCCTTGAAATGAAAGGCAAAGCCTGGATGACGCCTGAAGATTTCCGTCGCTCATGGAAACCATGGCTACGTGGAACTGCAATTGGTTTCCCACTGGGAGTTATTCCAGCGGGTGGCTCTGAAGTACCAACATTTTTAAGTTATGGTGTTGAAAAATCTTTGTCTAAAAATAAAGATGAGTTCGGTAAAGGTGCAATTGAAGGCGTTGCAGGTCCAGAGGCTGCAAATAATGCAAATGCTGCAGGCGTGTTAGTTCCAATGCTGGCGCTAGGTTTACCAACATCTGCAACTGCAGCCGTTGTTTTAGTTGCATTCCAGTCTTTTAATATTCAACCAGGACCCATGCTTTTCCAGACTAATCCGGAAATTGTCTGGGGATTAATTGCCTCACTATTTATCGGAAACGCTTTGCTATTAGTACTTAACCTGCCTTTGATTCGCTTTTGGGTGCTTTTACTTAAAATCCCAACACATTACTTGTATGCAGGAATTACAACCTTTGCCTTACTAGGTGCCTATGCCCTTAATAACTCCACTTTTGATCTGCAAGTGGCATTAGCTGTGGGATTGATTGGCTATTTGTTCCGCAGATTTGGCGTGCCAGTTACGCCACTAATTATCGGTGTGATCCTTGGGCCGCTAGCTGAACTGCAATTCAAGCGTGCACTACAGATTAGCCAAGGGGATTGGAACATCTTGATTGCGGGTGGATTCCCCAAGATCATCTACGGCATTTTATTGCTGGTGATTATTGGGCCATTGGTGTGGAACTTTAAGAAAAAATTTGCAGTTAAAAAGTAAATGAGTTCAGACAAGCTCTTGCCCTGGGCTAAGCCTTTACTTATTTCATCCACCCTCACCCAAGCAACTATCTATGTCTTGCGCCCGATGATTACTTATCGAGCGCTAGAGCTTGATGCCAATGCAGCACAAATTGGTTTGATTGCATCGGTTTATGCTCTTTTCCCAGTTTTGCTCGCACTTCAATTTGGTAAGTGGGTTGGGCGAATGGGTGAAGCCAAATTCATAATCTATGGAACGTTAGCGATGTCGGTAACTTCTGCAGGACTTATGGTTGCTAATTCAATTCTTATGCTATCAATTGCTGCAGCTTGTGCTGGCACTGCACACTTAGCGTGTATGGTGGGTGGGCAGTCCATGGTTGCACTTCGTGCACCACGTCAGAGCTATGACAAATACTTTGGTTTCTATACTTTCAGTGCATCTGTCGGACACATGCTTGGCCCGATAGTTGCGGCAGTTGTTGCAGGATCAAATGGAAATCTTCCCAAATCGACATCTAATGCTTTCCTACTTGGAGTTGTGTTAACAATTTTTGCACTCTTTCCAGTCATTAAATGGAGAAATGAGCGGCCAACAGTTGTTGCAGAGCAAAACTCTGAAGGAACATATCGAACTGCCTTTAACTTGGTAAGGCGTCCAGGAATCCTTGCAGCAATTTATATCTCTCTTGCAATCTCATCGGCTGCCGATGTTTTAGTTGTTTTCTTACCACTATTTGGTACCGAAAATAACTTCTCGCCTTATGCAGTGGGTGCCATTCTTGCAATCCGTGCAGGTACGACGATGCTTTCAAGGCTTTTTCTTGGAAGACTGAGTGAGCGATTCACAACATTCCAGCTGCTCTGGTGGAGCACAGTGATCTCAGTTATTTCATGTGCTGCAATGGCTTTTGCACGCACCCCACTCACACTTGGTTTAATTGTTTTTGTTGCAGGCTTCTCACTTGGAATTGGACAACCTTTAACGATGTCATTAGTTTCTCAAAAGACTCAAAGTGAAGAACGAGCATTAGCCGTCTCTGCCCGATTGATGGGAAATCGAATAGGACAGTTTTTAGTGCCGGCAGCAGCCGGCATTGCAGCGGCAGCTTCTGGGGCAGGGGCGGTCTTTATTGGCCTCGCGGTGCTTTTGGGTAGCTCGCTTTTCAGCGTGAAAAAAGAGTAGATGTGGCCTGAGTTACACCTTTGTAATTCAAGTAGGCCGATTTCCCTTATCTGAGCCTGCCCTCTAAACTACGACTTCGCTTGTTTCACGCTCAAAACAGAAATGTGGTTAAAGCTTGGCTAGTAAAGATGGTGCTATCGAAATGGAAGGCACTGTTGCTGAAGCTTTACCTAATGCAATGTTTCGCGTGGAGCTAACAAATGGACATAAAGTCCTTGCTCACATAAGCGGCAAGATGCGAAAGAACTACATTCGCATTCTTCCTGCCGATCGTGTGATCGTGGAAATGAGTCCGTATGACCTTACAAAAGGTCGAATTATTTATCGTTACAAGTAACGAAGGAGTACAGCGACATGAAGGTTAATCCAAGCGTTAAGAAGATTTGCGATAAGTGCAAAGTCATTCGCCGCAAGGGTCGCGTCATGGTCATTTGTGAAAACCTTCGCCACAAGCAACGTCAAGGATAAATAAGTACTAACAAACTCGTGATACGACTTTTAGGAAACTAAAAGACCTTTGGACTGGTAGGCCAGAGAACAGTATTGCGGAGGACCTCCAGATATAGATAGGTAGATACATGGCACGTCTTGTCGGTGTCGATCTCCCGCGCGAAAAGCGCTTGGAAGTCGCGCTCACTTATATTTTTGGAATGGGTCTTACCCGTTCTCAAAAAACATTATCAGCAACTGGGATTAGCCCAGACATTCGCGTGAAGGACCTGCAAGAAGCAGATCTAGCAAAGCTGCGTGAATACATCGAAGCAAACTTCAAAATCGAAGGTGATCTTCGTCGTGAAATTTCTGGCGACATTCGTCGCAAGGTTGAAATCCAGAGCTACCAAGGCATTCGTCACCGTAAGGGACTTCCTGTTCGTGGTCAGCGCACACATACAAATGCGCGTACACGTAAGGGTCCTCGTAAGGCAATTGCAGGTAAGAAGAAGGTGACTAAGTAATGGCCGCAGCTAAAACTAAGACTGCCCCAGCAACTAAGGGCAAAGTTAAAATTCGTAAGAAGGAAAAGAAGAATGTTGCTGTTGGTAAAGCGTTCATTAAGAGCACTTTCAATAACACAATCATTTCAATTACTGATCCAACAGGCGCTGTTATCTCTTGGTCATCATCTGGCCAGGTTGGTTATAAGGGCTCACGTAAGTCAACTCCTTTCGCAGCACAGCTTGCAGCAGAAGCCGCAGCTCGTCGCGCACAGGAGCATGGCTTGAAGAAGGTAGATGTCTTCGTTAAGGGACCTGGTTCCGGACGCGAAACTGCAATCCGTTCATTGCAAGCAGCTGGTTTAGAAGTTGGTGCCATCTCTGATGTAACACCTGCTCCACACAACGGTTGCCGTCCATGTAAACCACGTCGAGTTTAAGGAAGGAAGAGAATAAATGGCTCGTTATACCGGAGCAGACTGCAAGCGTTGCCGTCGCGAAAAAGTAAAGCTCTTCCTTAAGGGCGCAAAGTGCGATGGACCTAAGTGTCCTATCGAATCACGTCCATATCCACCAGGACAGCATGGCCGTGGCCGTGCAAAAGAGTCTGAATACCTCATGCAGATGCGCGAAAAGCAAAAGTGCGCACGTATTTACGGTGTTCTAGAAAAGCAGTTCCGTGGTTATTACGAAGAAGCTAACCGCAAGCAGGGCAAGACTGGTGAAAACCTTCTTGTCATTCTTGAAACTCGACTAGATAACGTTGTATTCCGTGCAGGCTTTGCAAAGAGCCGCGACATGGCACGTCAGCTAGTACGTCACGGTCACTTCTTAGTTAATGGTAAGAAGGTAAACATTCCTTCATTCCGTGTCTCTGCGATGGACATCATTGATGTTCTTCCAAAGTCATTGGATCTCACACCATTCATCGTGGCTAGCGCTGAACTTGGTGAGAAGGCAGTTCCTGCATGGATGGAGGTTGTTGGTTCTCAGATGAGAATCATCATTCACTCAGTTCCTGCACGTGCCGTCATCGATACCCAGGTTCAAGAGCAGCTCATCGTTGAACTTTATTCTAAGTAATTTTTAAAAGCCCAGAGCTACCAAGCAAAGGGCATGCACGCAGTACCAGTACGACCAAAGTGGAAATCAAATAGAGGATTTCCCCGAATGAAGAGGAGCAGCAGTGCTAATTGCACAACGTCCCACCCTCAGTGAAGAAGTAATTTCCGAGAATCGCTCACGGTTCATCATTGAACCGCTGGAGCCAGGCTTCGGTTACACACTAGGCAACAGCATGCGCCGTACATTGCTTTCATCTATTCCAGGTGCAGCAGTTACAAGCATCCGCGTTGCCGGTGCACTTCATGAGTTCACTACTCTTGAAGGCGTAAAAGAAGATCTCACCGATATCGTTTTGAATATCAAGAACTTGGTATTTTCATCAGATAGCGATGATCCAGCCGTTGTTTACATCCGTAAGTCAGGTGCTGGTTCAGTAACTGGTGCAGATATTGCTGTTCCTTCTGGCGTTGAAGTTCACAACCCATCACTTCACTTAGCAGCACTAAACGGTAAAGGCTCTCTTGAGATCGAACTTACTGTTGAGCGTGGTCGTGGATATGTAACTGCAGTCCAGAACAAGCAAGCTGGAGCTGAAATCGGTCGCATCCCAGTTGACTCAATCTATTCACCAGTTTTGAAGGTTACATACAAGGTAGAAGCAACTCGCGTTGAACAGCGCACAGACTTCGATCGCCTTGTTGTAGATGTAGAAACTAAGTCATCAATGAAGCCACGCGATGCAGTTGCATCAGCTGGTCGCACATTGGTTGAACTATTTGGTCTAGCACGCGAACTTAACCTTGAAGCTGAAGGCATTGAGATGGGGCCATCTGTTATGGATGCCGCACTTGCTGCCGATCTTGCTCTTCCAATCGAAGATCTTGATTTAACAGTTCGTTCATACAACTGCTTGAAGCGCGAAGGCATTCACACAGTTGGTGAGTTAGTTGGTCGTTCAGAGGCTGATCTACTTGATATCCGTAACTTTGGTTCAAAATCTATCGATGAAGTCAAGGCAAAGCTTGTCTCAATGGGAATGTCTCTTAAGGACAGCCCAGCTGGATTCGATCCAACGAAGCACCAAAACTACAACGCAACAGTTGACGATGATTTCGTCGATGCAGATCAGGCCTAGGAGAAAAAGAAATGCCAAAACCAAGTAAAGGTCCTCGTTTGGGTTCAGGCCCATCACATGAACGCTTACTCCTACGCACTCTTGCAGAGCAGTTGTTCGAGCATGGCAAAATCACAACAACCGAGGCAAAGGCTAAACGCCTGCGCCCATTAGCTGAAAAGTTAATAACTTTCGCTAAGAAGGGTGATCTTCCTGCGCGTCGCCAAGTTATGGCACAGATTTCAAATAAGAGCGTTGTACACACTCTTTTCACTGTAATCGGCCCACGCTTTGCTGCACGTAATGGTGGATACACACGCATTACTAAGGTCGGTCCTCGCAAGGGTGACAACGCACCTATGGCAGTAATTGAAGTATTAACTGAGAAAGATAACTAAGTCTAAAACCTTAGAAATAGATTCTCATGACGGAACCCACTCTCTACCCAGAGAGTGGGTTTCTTCGTTTAAGGATTGATTTATCTTACGACGGCACTAATTATTCGGGCTGGGCTAAACAACCTGATCGCCGCACAGTACAAGAAGAGTTCGAGAACGCACTTTCAATTATTTTGCAAAGCCCCATTGAAACTATTGTGGCTGGTAGAACCGATGCTGGAGTACATGCAACTGGTCAAGTAATCCATGTTGATGTCGCAGAATCCACAAGCCTTGATGACTTAGCTTTTAAGTTAAATCGCATGCTGGATGAAGATATTCGCATTAATAATGTGGCAGTGATGACTAGGGCTTTTCATGCCCGCTTTTCTGCAGTTCGCAGGTATTACACATACAAGATAATGGATGGCAATAAAGCTGTTCCACCCATTAATCGCTTTGATATCACGCCCTGGTATCGCACACTTGATGTTGATCTACTCAATGCAGCCAGTGCTCTATTGGTGGGAGAACATGATTTTGCGGCTTACTGCAAATTCCGTGAAGGCAGCACAACCATTAGAAATCTTGTGCACTTTGATTGGGTTCGAAATAGTGAAGGAATATTGGTTGCCGAATTAGCTGCTGATTCATTTTGTTATTCCATGGTTAGAAATCTTGTGGGAGCAGCTGTTTGTGTTGCCGAAGGGCGATTTGGGCCTGATTGGATTCAAGCGACTTTGGAGAATAAAGAGCGGATCTCAGACTCCCTTGTTTTTCCATCCCGCGGCCTGACTTTGCGCCAGGTGGAGTACTCAGAATGAGGCCATTTTGACCCATTCGCGCTGCACGGGTACCCTAATCCTCTGCCCTTAAACGGGCTTGGCAGTAATCAACGAATGAGAAGGTAGGCAATAGCGTGCGTACATACAGTCCAAAAGCTGGTGATGCAGTCCGTAAGTGGCACATCATCGATGCACAAGATGTGGTCTTGGGCCGTCTTGCAACACATGCTGCCGTTCTTCTTCGTGGAAAGCACAAGCCAACATTTGCACCACACATGGACATGGGTGACTTCGTCATCGTTATCAATGCAGAAAAGATTGCTCTCTCTGGTAACAAGTCAGCGCAAAAGTGGGCTCACCATCACTCAGGTTTCCCAGGCGGTTTAACTTCAACTGTGTACGGCGAACTTCTTGAGAAGCACCCAACTCGCGCAGTTGAAAAAGCGATTAAGGGAATGATTCCGAAGAACCGTCTTGGTAAGGAAATCGCTTCAAAGCTAAAGGTTTATGCAGGACCAAATCACCCTCATGCAGCACAAGCACCAACACCATATGTATTCGATCAAGTTTCACAAATCGTGAAGTAAGGGATGACAATGTCAGAGAACACAACAGATTTCGATCTCGATGAGGCCGAAGTTCCTACTTCATACTCCTCTTCAACTCCAGCACCAGCAACTAACCGCCCAGCTATCAAGGCTCCAGGTCGCGGAACAGGTCGTCGTAAAGAGGCCGTTGCACGTGTTCGCTTAGTTCCAGGAAGCGGCAAGTGGGTTGTTAATGGAAAGACTCTTGAAAACTATTTCCCAAATAAGGTTCACCAACAACTAGTTTCAGAACCATTCCGCACTGTTGGTGCAGAGAATTCATACGATGTCTTCGCCCGTATCAATGGTGGCGGAGTTTCTGGTCAAGCTGGTGCACTACGTCTAGGTGTTGCACGTTCACTTAACCAGATCGATGAAGAAGCAAACCGTCCAGCACTTAAGAAAGCTGGATTCCTTTCACGTGATGCACGTGTTATCGAGCGTAAAAAGTACGGCCTGAAGAAGGCACGTAAGCGTTCTCAATACAGCAAGCGTTAATTCACTTTTTCTAGCAAAGGAGTTCCAATGGCGCTCTTTGGTACTGATGGAATTCGTGGCGTAGCCAATCGTGATTTAACTGCAGAACTAGCCTTAGATGTCTCTGTTGCAGCCGCACATATATTGGTAGAAAGCTCATCAAATAAGGACCATCGCCCAACGGCAATTGTGGGTCAAGATTCACGCGCTTCAGGGGAGTTCTTAGAAGCAGCTGTTGTTGCTGGTTTAACTAGTGCTGGAATCAATGTTTATCGCGTTGGAGTACTACCCACTCCTGCAATTGCACATCTGGTTGCTGAATCAAAAGCAGATCTTGGTGTGATGATTAGCGCATCACATAATCCAATGCCAGATAATGGTATTAAGTTATTTGCTCGCGGTGGTGGCAAGTTAGATGATGCTATTGAAGCTCGTATTGAAGCGCGTATGGGTGAAAATTGGGAACGCCCAACTGGTAAAAATGTGGGCCGGGCAATCAATGATCACAGTGCTACTGAGCGATATCTCAAGCATTTACTCTCATCTGTTGAAGCACCCCTTAAGGGATTGAAGATTGTTGTCGATTGCGCCAATGGTGCGGCATCCTATGTTGCACCTGAGGCATATCGCAGAGCAGGCGCCGAAGTGGTTGCCATCTTTAATCAGCCAGATGGTTGGAACATTAACGATGATTGTGGTTCCACCCACCTTCATCAACTTCGTGCTGCAGTCCTTAAAGAAGGTGCCGATGTTGGTATCGCCCATGATGGTGATGCTGATCGTTGCTTGGCAATTGATGCAGCTGGAAATGAAATTGATGGCGATCATATTCTGACTTTGTTGGCTCGTGGCTTCAAGGCTCGTGGCAAGTTAAAGGGCAACACAGTTGTTGGCACAGTTATGAGCAATCTTGGTTTCATGCATGCGATGAAAGATGCTGGAATTGAAGTTGTTACAACTCCGGTTGGAGATCGCTATGTTCTTGAAAACATGATTACCAATGATTATTCATTGGGCGGGGAACAGTCAGGCCATGTCATTATGCGTGAACTTGCAAATACTGGAGATGGAATTTTGACTGCTCTACAGCTGTTGCAAGAGGTAGTTCGCATGGGTAAAACTCTGCAGGAGCTAGCAGCAACTATGGTGCGCTTTCCGCAAGTATTGATCAACGTTAAAGATGTTAAGAAAGACAAGTTGGCAGATTCTTCTGTTATTGCAGCTGCAGTTAAATCGGCTGAAGCACGATTGGCTGATAGTGGTCGTGTGTTATTGCGAGCATCTGGCACAGAGCCATTGGTAAGAGTCATGGTGGAAGCAGCCAGTGATAGCCTTGCCCAAGACGTTGCAAGAGAACTTGCAGATATTGTGAAAAGCGAACTGGGGTAAGAATCTATGTGCGGAATTGTGGGTTACAGCGGGCCACAATCTGCAGCAACGCCTCTAATCGAAGGTTTACGCCGCCTTGAATACCGCGGCTATGACTCAGCAGGAATTGCACTTGGAACACCGGGCAAACTCTTTATTGAAAAGAAAGCTGGAAAGCTCTCAAACCTTGAAGGATCTTTAGACGCTTCTCTTCCAGTAGTTCATTCTGGAATTGGTCATACACGCTGGGCAACACACGGCGGACCAACTGATGGCAATGCCCATCCTCATGTTGATAACGAAGGCAAGTTAGCCGTTATCCATAATGGAATTATTGAAAACTATTCAGAACTTCGAAAAGAGTTAGAGGCACGCGGACATAAGTTTTCTTCAGAAACTGATACTGAATCAGTTGCACACCTTCTCAGTGACCTGCGCAAAAAACACAATGGAGATTTATCTGCTGCAATGCGTGAAGCAGTTAAAGCCTTGCGAGGATCATTCACCCTTCTTGCAATTCATGGAGATTCACCAGAGGTAGTTGTCGGTGTTCGCAGAAACTCACCTTTAGTTGTTGGGTTAGGAGATGGCGAGAACTTCATGGCCTCTGATGTTGCAGCCTTTATCGATTACACCAAGCGCGCAATTGAGCTGGGCCAAGATGAAATAGTCACAATGACTCCAACGTCGGTGAAAATTACTGATTTAGAGGGCAAAGCAGTAAAACCTCAGGAGTATCAAATAACGTGGGATGCAAGTGCGGCGCAAAAGGGTGGTTTCACGCACTTCATGCTCAAGGAAATCTTTGAACAACCAAAGGCAGTTGCAGATACTTTGATTGGCCGTTTGAGCGATAACAAGCAGATAGTTCTAGATGAGCTGCGCATGAGCGCTGATGAGATCCGAGCGCTAAAGAAAATTACAGTTATTGCCTGTGGCACGGCATATCACGCAGGTCTAGTTGCAAAGTATGCAATTGAAAAGTGGGCAAAGATTCCAGTAGATGTTGAGATTGCCAGTGAATTTAGATACCGCGATCCGATTATTGATGCAGGAACATTAGTCATCGCAATTTCACAATCAGGTGAAACGATGGATACTTTGATGGCTGTTCGCCATGCAAAAGCTGCTGGTGGTCGAGTATTAGCAATCTGTAATACAAACTCTTCAACAATTCCACGTGAATCTGACGCGGTTCTCTATACGCACGCAGGTCCTGAAATCGCAGTTGCTTCCACTAAGGCTTTGCTGACGCAGATGGTGGCGGTTTACTTGATTGGACTTCACCTCGCGCAAGTAAATGGTGCGCTAAAAGATGCTGAAGTAGAGAGTTTGTATAAAGAGCTTTTAGAACTTCCTGGAAAGATTGAGCAGATTCTTGAGACTGTAGAGCCATTGCGTGCACTCACTCGCAGCTTTGCTGAAAACAATATTGTTTTGTTCTTGGGTAGAAATATTGGATACCCAGTTGCACTTGAAGGTGCGTTGAAACTCAAAGAGCTTGCTTACATTCACGCCGAAGGATTTGCCGGCGGAGAACTCAAGCATGGTCCGATTGCTCTGATTGATAAAGGAACACCAGTGATTGCAATTTTGCCTGCAGGACATGAACACGCACTTGATGAAAAAATGCTCAGCAATATCCAAGAGGTCAAAGCTCGCGGTGCTCGCGTTATCGTTATTGCTGAGGAAGGCGCACATGTTGAAGGCGCAGAGCACATTATTCGCATTCCAGTCGTCCCAGCTCTATTTCAGCCAGTCTTGGCCACAGTGCCGCTACAAGTCTTTGCCTATGAAATGGCAGTTGCTCGCGGCAATGATGTAGACCAACCTAGAAACTTGGCAAAATCAGTTACAGTTGAATAGATGCTAACAGATATTCAGCTTCGCAGAAAGCAGATGGATCGTGCATTGCGCTGGTCTTTACTGCTTTTTACTGGCTTTCTCTTAGTTACACAGCAAGTACTCACCTTTGGCCCTTTAGTTGAATATGACAAGAAGATTAATAGCGATCCCAAACCACAGTTTGAAGGTTTTGCTGGGTTTCTACTTCGCAGGCTAGATGATTTAGGACTTCGTGGATTGACTGCAACCGTTCTTATCATTGCTGCTTCATTTATTGCTTACAAGTTTAAAACCTGGAGGCCACTCAATTTAGCTTTTCTCTCATTGATACTTTTGAATTTAGTTGTAGGTACATTTAAGTTATTCCTAGGAAGAACAAAACCGCGCGATGGGTTCGATTTGTTACATGCCGGCGGAATGTCTTATCCAAGCGGACATGCATCAAATGCTGTCTTATCATGGGGGATATTGGCTTATTTGATTTATAGATATGCAAAAGTTGATCGATATCAAGGCCGCCTTGCAAGCGCTGGAGTTATAGCGATTTCATTAACTGTTTGCATCGTTTCCCTTATTCGCCATACCCACTGGTTTACTGATTTGTTGGGGGGCCTGTTTGTTGGAAGCGCTTTACTTGTGGCCGTCATTGCCGTAGATCGCTACGTTCCCTCAAAAAGCCAACTGCACTAGACTCACAGGCATGATTGATGGAATCGGCATTGATGTCGTTGATGTCGAGCGATTTAAATCCTCATTAGAACGAACTCCAGGATTACTTGAAAAGCTATTCACAATCCATGAACAAACAAAACCAATTCATTCACTTGCTGCACGCTTTGCAGCAAAAGAAGCCCTTGCTAAGGCATTGAGCGCTGGCAAAGGGTTGAGCTGGCATGAGGCTGAAGTAATTAATTTAGAGAGTGGAAAGCCAGTCTTTCTCTTTCGTGGTGAGATAGCTGATTTAGTTGATGGAGCTGATGTCCACCTTTCTCTTTCGCATGATGCCGGTATCGCATCAGCCATGGTGATTGTTGAGCGCACGTAATGCAACATCGCGCTGAAGCACGTATCGACCTATTCGCTCTTGCTTCAAATATTTCAATCCTAAAAGCTAGGTCCAAAGTAGATCTCTTGGCAGTTGTTAAAGCAGATGCATATGGACATGGGTTAGTTGAAATTGGATTGGCTGCCGAGAAAAGTGGTGCCGACTGGTTAGGTGTTGCATTACTAGAAGAGGCAATCTCACTTCGTGCCCATGGTGTGCGCATTCCTATTTTGGCTTGGTTAGTTCCACCAGGATCAGATTTTGATTCAGCTGCAAAGCATGACATTGATGTTGCAGTTGCATCCCTTGGGACCCTGAAGGAAATTTCACAACTACCGAACAAACCACGCGTTCATATTGAAGTTGATACAGGAATGACACGTGGGGGCTTTCTAGATGAGTGGGACGAGCTGCTCAAAGCTGATTTTTCGCATGTAGAAGTTGTGGGAATTTTCTCGCACTTTGCACGAGCCGATGAAGCAGGTCAACAACAAAACCTTGATCAACTCAAAGATTTTAAGACAAAGGTTGAGCAGTTAAAGGCGGTTGGAATTAATCCACCCATTAAACATCTATCTAACTCAGCGGCTACTTTGTTAGATAGTGATTCCGCTTT
>SXGQ01367895.1_pt1 | contig 19943 bp, 36 predicted proteins | sample 3178371 | NCBI WGS metagenome assembly SXGQ01 (sample SAMN11356859, study PRJNA531348) | freshwater metagenome | isolation source: freshwater sample F1-20 | place: China: Fuxian Lake, Yuxi | collected 2017-12-25 | reverse complement strand
TTTAATATTTCCTGAATTCTAATCTCTCTTAATTCTTCCTGTGTCCAAAAAAATCTTTTAAAGTTTTTAATACTAATTGGTTTATCATCAACATAACCATATAAATATTCAGACTCAAGTGTAGAACCTAATGGTTTCTCAAAAGAATACCAACTATCCTTTTCCCATTTAATTTTAGAATCATCATCAAAAACCGTTCTCTTACAATAAACCTTCACTTTAAAATTCTGTCTATTTTTTCATCTCTTAAATCCTCAACAGAAGGATTATTGAGTTTTTCACCAGCTCGATTAGCAACATAAAGAAAAATTAAAAAAATAATAACATTTATGGAACAAAATATTTTATTATTTCCTAACCACTCTGGTATGATAAAGGGCATAATAAATATTTGAAAAAGTGGCACAAAACCTAAATAAAAAGCCCTTTTATTCCACTTTCTCATACAATTTTAAATTTTTTATTAATTATATCAATTGGATATAGTTTACCTTCAATAGAAATCATAATATGTGATTTCTCATTATCAACATATGATACCTCATATTTCTTACCAGATTTAAAACCTGCGTAATCTTTTACGCATAACAATTTAATACCCTTTCTCATATATTTTTTATAAAAAATACTAAAAATGTTTAATTAGAGAAGAGTATTTTTAATAAATAAACATAAATATAATTTTTAAAATGAAAATTAAACACAAATTATTAAATGACTTTCAATTCCTATCACCAGATAAAAAAATATTTATACTTAAAAAAGGAGTTATTCTAGAGGAATATAATTACCGAGTTAAAACAGATATTATTCCAATTGATAAAGATATAGTAGATAATAACCCCGAGTATTTCGAAATCATCGATTGGAAAGTCGAATTATTAACTTACATGAAGGCTAATAAAATGCCTCAACCAGCTCAACTTGGAAAGAAATTAATTCCTTTTATTGAAGAAATGGTACTTTCAACTGTAAGCCAATCAGTTAGTCCTAAATTAGATGACTCTAAAATAAAAGAATTAGAAGAAAAAGAAACTGAATTATTTAAAGAAGAACAAAATATTCAAAGAATTAAAATATCTTTTGATACTAGGGAAAAATTAATCAAAGATAAAGAAGAAGAAATTGAAGTTCGTCTTAAAAGATTAGAGAAGAAAGAAAATGATTGTAAAAATGATTTAATTTCATTAGATAAAAAAGAAGAAGAGTTAAGAGTTAAGAGTAAAGAAGTAGTTGATAAAAATTTAGAATTAGATGATAAATTACAAGATATTAGAGAATTAGAAAGAAATATTAATTTAAATTCTCTTAAATCTTCAGAAGAAATTGATTTAAAATATGCTGAATTACAATCTAAAATGGATATCGATTTGAAAAAATTGTCTGATGGTGAAAAAGATTTAGAAGTTAAGTTAAAAGAACTTAAAAAAAGAGAGAAAGATTTAGAAAAAATGGAAGATGAATGGGATAAAAGATTAAATTCCATCAAAGATAAAGAAGAGGAACTAGAACTTTTTCAAAATGATTTATCAAGATTAAATGCTGAGATTACAAATTGGGAAAGTTTACATTGGAAACTAAGAAGAAATGTAACTCCACCATCTGCAATACCAGAAACTAGAAACCCTAATATCAGATTTGATTAATATTAGTGTATTGTATATCATGATGTTACATGATTAATTTTAAATATGGGATATACATATTAGTATATCCTATTTTTTCACAATATTCTTCATCAACTTCATATTTATCTATATCGTCTAAACTTAAATAAATGTATTTAAAATATCCCTTTCCACATTTTATAAATGCGTTTAAAGATATTTGACCGACTTTTTTATCAGAACCATTATACCATTTTTTATCTGTTGAATTTGAAATTGATTCAGATGTTAGAGTTTTAGCATTTTTCAACTGTTTTTCAAATACAGACCTAACACTAACTTTTTGTTTAGAGTTAGTCATTTTTTCTCTAAACATGAACAATCTCCAGATTTCCCAATAATTTATGCTTAATACACCCCTTTTACTCTTAACCCAATCTAGATCAAAAATTCTCTTATTACAATGTTTTATATAATGAATAGCATACTTAACGCGAACTTTTTCTATACTCTCCCACTCAACACCTCTATAATCATCTAAAGTAATATTCTCTTTAATTAAAACCTTATTAATATTGTTAGACATAGTAATTAACTCACTAGATACTTGACTAGGAGATGATCCAGTAGAAAATTTATTCTCAATTTTCTTATCAATCATATTTTCAATTTGCTCTTTTTTCATAGTACAAATATATTTAAAATTATTCAAAAATAAAATTTAATTGCTTTTCTCTCCACATTTTTTTATATTTAGTATCATTATCAATACTAAAATATAATCCAGCAGTTTCATCTAAAAATTCTGGTTTAATTTTTCTTTCTATAAAAGTAGAGATTGTTTTTATTTTAGTGGCCCACTTTGATGATATTTTATGTTTTAAATTCCAGATTGGATTATAATCTCTTAAATGATAAAATCCATCATCTTCAATTATATACCTAATATTTAATTCTAAATTATCAATTATAAATCCCCTATCATTACTATCTCTAACAACAATAGGAACAATATATTTAACAACAATTTTCTTATGTGAAAGTTGTTTCCAATAAATTACATCAGCTTTATATTCCATTATTTGAAAGTCTAGTTACGATTGTCCATAAATCATCTAGGTGTTTATTACCCTTTTCAAATCCCGTTGAATGGAGAAAATCAGACATTAAATTATATTTATATCCAATAATAGAATCTAAATTCATTACTTTAACATCTTCATTTTTAGTCCAATGAATTTCATCATCTGTTCCAATAACATCGAAGTTACAACCAAACCAATAACCGTTATCATAACCATATGAGTCAGTTCCTCTATACATACCAGTATTTGTATTAATAGTAACAACATTATCACTACCAGATTTCACATTGTGTAAATCCCATATACCACAAAACCTAATAAAATTGTCTTTTGTTACAACGAAGTCAAAATCATTACTAACTCTACTAGTTAAATACACACCATTTACTTTGTAAAGTCCTAGTGCTGTTGATCCAGTTAAAACTGATCCTAAATCAATCAGAGATTGTATCATTTTACTTTTCTTTCTTCTGAATAAACCACCACCTCTATCAGTAAAGGGATCAATTTTTATATCATAATTACCAAGTATGATAGATGTTTTAATATCTCTAAGACTTGATTTAATTACATTATACTTCCATTCTATTTCTTTTTTCATAATAAAGATACATTAAAATACCAGTAATAAATCCACCAATATGAGTCCAGTGACCTATATTAGTTTTTGGTCCTAAAATAACATTATATAATTCTGTAACAATAAAACATACAGATAAAATAGTTAATAAGATGTGTAATTTTTTATTTGAATCTTTTACTTTTTTTCTAATCATTAAATAAAATCCCATTAAGCCAAAAATTGCACCTGATGCCCCAATTAATATTGTATCAAATCCACTAATTAATTGAAATATAGATCCTATAACACCACAAAGTAAATAAGTAATTATAAATTTTCTCTTACCTAAATAATTCTCAATATGCTCACCAAACATCAGTAATCCAATTAGATTATTGAATAGATGTGGTCCACTATTGTGTAAAAATTGATAGGTTATAAATTGATGAATTTGAATGTTATTAGAATTTAGTGAAAGGAAATTTATAACATCAACATTCATCAGAAAAATTTCTGCTAAAAAAACTAATAAATTAATTATAAATAATAGAGTAGTTACTTTCATAATTTCTCTCTATTATCTATAACAATTCTCATACATCCGTGGCAAACTACAACTGGTCCATTTGGTGTCATTACTGGTTCACGTTCACATTTACTTTCACATGGTTTAGTTCCTTGTGGTGCATAATCTCTTAAAGATTTTCTCCGTCCTCTTCTTTCCATTTTATAAATATTTTAACAAATATACTAATAATATTTAATATATACAATATATGAAGAGAATAAAACTATTTGAAGACTATCACCGAGTAAAAGATATCATAGAAGATATAAAATCTATTTTTTATATACTTGAAGATAAAGGGTATGAGGTAGAAGCCATCGAAGATTCTGTAATAAGGATTAGGATAAGTTTAGAAACTCAACAATTTATATCAAGTACATTGGGGAGTAAAGACAATGAGTTAAACCAAGATTATGTTTTAAGAAAATTCAATTCAGATGTTGAGAATTTTAAAACATTAGTAATTGAACATTTAGATTACTTAAATATCGTTAAAACTATAACAAATACACCTTATCTAAAAACTAAACAAATACCTGATTCAATTTCAAAAGAAGGGGTTAAAATTGAAACTGAATTATTTTTATATTTTTAAAACTATTTAAACTTCTTTTTCAATTCATTTAAGTCATCAAGGTACATATCCTTTGGATCTGTTTCTTCTAACTTTTTAATCTCCATTTTTTTCTCAGTGAAATCTTCTTTCAATTTCTCAAATAATTCTTTTGTTAAGGAATAGATTGGCATTCTCAAAAGGTAGTCATAAGAATCATCTATTTTCTCCAATCCCATTTCTTCAATACCTTCAACAATAACCGCCTTTGACACACCATTAACTTTTAATTTCTCATCAAGAATCGATTTAATAAAACGACCTCTATTACTCAATATCTTTAATTCATGTTGCATTTTATTCAACATGAAAGCTTTTCTCTTATGATAATAAGTTAGGCGGAAATTAACAAAGTATTCAATAATATCTGATGAATTTTCAAATATTTTTAGTTTACCAAACTCATCAAGTGTTGAAAATATTTCAGTAGAAGCTTCTTCTAATTTTAATAATTTAACTAACTTTTCATCATCTAATTTTTCTAAGTCAGCTCTAGTAAACTTAATAGTATAATCGATATTATCTTTACAATTATCATCATAAGAAACAATATCTTTGTTATCAACTAGTTTATCTAATATTTCTTCATACTTTTCATAAGTCATAGATGGTGGTAATTCTGTAATCTTAACGGTTGATGTGTTAACTCGTTGAAATCTACCTCTAATTATCCATCTTTTGTGATTATCACTATCTTGAATAAAATCTCCTGTAAATCCATTAAGAGATGGTTTTATTTCACTGATTTTCTTATCACCAAGAATTTTTATACAAGCATCTGTAATAGATTTAACATCTCTATTTAAAATGTTTGTAGAGAAACCAACTGATATACCAGAAGATCCATTTATTAAAATTGTAGGTATAATTGGTAAAAAGTATTTAGGTTCAATTGATTCACCTTCTTCTTCTTTATACTCTAATAAATCAAAATCTTTATAAAGTAATTTAAAGTTTGTATTTAATTTAGTACCAATATAACGAGGAGCACCAGCTTGTGGTGATCTTAATGAACCAAATTGACCAACTTCATCTAAGAGAGGAGAATTGTTTTTAAATTTCTGAGCCATTGTGACTATGGCATTTTCCAAACTTGAGTTATGTGTAAGTATCATAGATTTACTACCTATTGTAAAATTATGATATTTATCAACGGTTATATCATAAAACTTTTTAGGGTTATCTAGTATATTTTTTTTAATTGATTTAATTTTCATATTCTATCACTTATAAATTTTTTACAAATTTCAATATTATTCAAATAACATTCATCACTCCAAATTTCTAATATATCAAATCCGTTATCAATTGCAACTTTTTTCTTTATTAAATTTTTTTTAATATTATCAGAAGCACTTTCCTTTGTAAATGGATTAAACCATTCATTTTTATTCAATTCTTCAGGTTTGGCATGAAATGCCACACCATTATATTCAATTATTATTTTTTTGTTTTTTATAGTAAAATCGTAAAAATAAATATTATCATCTTTTAAAAAATATTCAGATTTATCATCAATACCTATGTATATATCATCATATTTAATTCCAATATTTAAACACCACTCAATTAAAGGTTTGAAAACTTTTAGAGATTCCTTAGATGCTTTTCCAAATAAATGCAATCTAGGATCATATCCAATTTCACTTACAAATTTTTTATGTTTTATATGCCATTTTTCTATAAGAAGTTTTGGATTCAATTCTAAAGTTTTTTTCAAAGTTTCTCTCTTTTTACTTTTTATAATTTCTGATTTTGATATTGAATCAACACCATATTTTTCAATTATGGTTTTTTTGATTTTATCTTTCACATCTTCTCTTTGAAAAACATTAGTTATACCATTTTCTTCCAATAGTTTATTTTCCCAAATAATTCTTGATTTAGAATCTCTACAAAAATTATGCTTTGTTCCACAACTCAATAAAAGTGATTTTTCTTTTAAGTCTTGAGCACATTTCTTAGAACAAGTTTGATTTTGTTTGTGATGATATTCCACTCCACAATTTTTACAAACTTTATATTTTCTACAATTAGAACATAATTTATACTTTTCTATATCCTTTTCAATATATTTTTTAGAGATATTATCAATATTATAACTATCACCACATCTTAAACATATACACATAAATAAAATTATATTTATTTATATATATAAAATATTCAAAATCACTTTTTATCATCATGGTGATTAAAATTCATTATATCATCATCTTCAGTTAGATCTTCAGCTTTGATCCATCCTCTTTGTGTATAAAATGGATGATTACCAGTACATTTAAATATACTACCATCTTCCATTTCAATCTCAAATTCTTCGTTCGTTATAGTTCCAATCCTAGGTGAGTGACCAACACCAGATACATATAATTTATTTTTCTCATCATAAGAAATTAAATCTAATTTAAGATCTGGAAATTTATCAAACCATTCACCAATTTTTATAATAACTCCATCAGATGTTATTATTTCAGTATCATAATCTAGACAATTTCCGTGATGGTAGAAAGCATCTGATGCTACTTTACCAGCCAATTGAAATACCTTTAATGGCTTCTCAGTTCCTGTCTTCCATATATTACTACAAACATGAATTATCTTTCTGTGAGTTGGTTTAAAAGAATCCACTACTGATGGAATAGCTCTATTCTCAATAGTATAAATTGCGAATTCTTTATAATCAACTGATAAAAATTCTGTAATTGTTTTTTCAATCATAGGAGTATATATATCAAATATATTTTTTTGTTTAATTTTTTTTATATATAGAATTATGAAAAGAGTTAAAAATTATACAGAATTTATTAATGAGAGTATATTCAAACGAGATGAATATCTAAGAGATGAATTAAAAAAACTATCTAATTCTGATGAGAATATGTTGAGAATTGAAGAGTTAGTTTTATCTCTAAAGGATTTAAATAAATTAAAAGTAGTTCAAAAGTTAACTAGTTTAGGATATTCAGATTATCTAATTGATAACAAAAAGTTTTGGAGAGAATTTGATGAATTTCAAAAAGGTGGTAAAATAGATGAGCTTGTTAATTTAATTAACGATGATGAGATACAAACTGAAATTGTACTTTCAAAACAGGGTCAACTACATCGTTATATGATGGAACATGGTAGAGATTTTACATTTGGTATTTTAAGAGCAATCTTTAAAGATGCCAAAGATGCTAAAATGAAAACTGATATCAAAAAGGGAATAATACAAGCTATTCCCAGAGGTTTACCTGTTCTTTTAGCACCATTCTATCCAATTTTAGCAGTTGTTGGTGTGATATTAGGAACATCCAGAACATTTAATAAATTAATTAAACCACTTTTTAATAATCTAAACTCCGATTCTAAATATGTTGATTTCTTAAAAACAATGGTTTTTTATTATATGAAGGTGCCAGAAGGTGAGGTAAACTTAAAAGATAGATTTTCAAGAGCTTTTGTTGTTACTGATAATCTAGTTGATGCCATCAAACCAGAAGTTTTAGATGATTTTACTAAAAAACTAATACTTAAAATGGAGGCTGAGTCAGATGATAAAGAAGTTCCGGATCATTATATTGAGAATGAGTTAAAAAAATATCTTAATGATAATTTTCAAGTTGATCCAAAAATACCTCTAAAAGAAGAATAAATATGAAATACTTAAAGAAATACAACTTAATAAAAGAAGGAATTGTTGAAGATCAATTCAAATTCGGTAATATGGTTATGGATTTAATAATCAAAGAAAATCCGATTGTACATGACGTTGATGATGTTATGAATGAAATAAATGATATATTAGGACACGATGTTATTCCTATTTATGAAGTTTATATTTTCCATGGTGGTAATCACATAACAGGATTTGATATACATCAAAAAGAATGGTGGGATTATATGGGTATGGATAAAGATGACTTTGATGATCTAAAACAAGATTTAAAAGATGCTCAAAAAGATCTAATTAAAATTAGAAATGGTGAGTATAGCGATGTTAGATTACAAGTTGATTATCAATATGCTAATGCTAGCAATGAATTTGAATCTGTTCAAATGACAGAAGATCTTGATAAGGCTATTAATCAAGTTATAAAACACTTAACTAATATAGGATGTAGTGTAAGAAACGATGGTATGAGTGATGCATTTTGGGGTCTTAAAATAACTTTCCCTATAAAGTTATCACAATCAAATAGTTTAGATATGACTTTAGATGGTTTACCTGAAGGTATTATAAAAGATTTTAACCAATTCATAATGGATTATAAAATAGATGATGGTGGTAAATCAAGATTAGTCAATATAATAAGAAAATTAAAATGAAATACTTAAAGAGATATAATGAGTCAAGAGGTGAAACTCTAATAGATAAGAAAATTGTTTATCTAAACGATATTACTGATGATTTAAGAGATAGTGGGTATGAAGTTCATATATTTAATGGTTCAAATATTGGACATATTTCTCGTTCTTTAGATTACCCAAGATATTTAATGCATGACATTAGTGAAACAGATATGACAGGTAAACCATTATATTCAAAATACATATACCTATTAATAATAGATAAAGAAAATATTAACGATATATCAAATAATCTGGTTGATGAATATATAAATAAATTAACACCAATAAGTAATAATGAACAAGTTAGTAAAGTGATAAAAAGATTACAATCTAGTAAAATTGGATGGAGAAGCATGAGTGGATCAATATCTAAATCAAGATGGAATAATAAAATAATTGAAAACGTTTCTATCATAAGAATTGATAAACATTCAAGAATAAATAGACAAGAATTAGAAGATTTAATTGGATAATATGGACTTTCCAGAAAACATAGGATTTACTCTATTACTACCAAATTAACATTGCATGCGTACCCAGTTAAATGTTCCAGAAGTTATTTTATTTAATTTATAAAGGGGTTTAAACATATTTTATATATACTATATGAGATATGATAATTTAAAATTTATAGAAAAGTGTATAGAGATACATGGTGATAAATATAATTATGATTTTGTTGAATATATAAATTATGGTAGTAAAGTTAAAATTATATGTAAAGAACACGGCGAATTTGAACAAACACCTAGAAAGCATTTAAGTGGTCAGGGTTGCAGAGATTGTGGATATAATAAATTAAAATCAAAAAATTTTATTTTAAATGCCACCAAAATTCACAACAATGAGTTTGATTATTCATTAGTTGAATATATAAATAGTTACACAAAAGTTAAAATTATATGTAAAGAACATGGTATTTTTGAACAAAATCCAAATTCTCATTTAAATGGTCAAAAGTGTAGAAAATGTGTTATAGAAAATAATAAATTAACAAACGAAGAATTTATAGAAAAATCAAACATAGTCCATAATAATAAATATGATTATTCATTAGTCAATTATATTAATAATATAATTGATGTGGATATAATATGTAAAGAACATGGTATCTTTCAACAAAGACCTTCAAATCATTTAACTGGTAATGGTTGTAAGGAATGTTATATTGAAAATTTTAGAAATAAAAAATACTTAGAAAAATGTATAAATAAATTTAATAATAAATATGATTATTCATTAGTTGATTATAAAAATAATAAATCAAATGTTAGTATAATATGTAAAGAACACGGAATTTTTAAACAAACTTTAAAAAGCCACCTAAAAGGATTAGGATGTCCATACTGTTCAGGTAAAAGAATGAATACTGAATTTTTTATAGAAAAATCAAATATTGTTCATAATAACTATTATGATTATTCAAAAACAGAATATACAAAAGCTAATGAATTAGTTAAGATAATATGTCCAAAACATGGAGAATTTGAACAAACGGCATATATACATTCTCAAGGTTCTGGTTGTAAAATTTGTAAATCATCAAAAGGTGAGAGAGAAATTATAAAAATTTTAAATAATTTAAATATTGATTATATTCATCAAAAAAAATTTGAAGATTGTAAATATAAATCAAATCTTGTTTTTGATTTTTATCTACCAAACTTTGATATTTGTATAGAATATAATGGGATTCAGCATTATCAACCATCTGATTATTTTGGAGGTAGGGAATCTTTTGAATTGGTAGTTAAGATAGATAAAATTAAAAAGAACTTTTGTAGAAAAAATAATATTAAATTATTTACAATATCATATAAAAAAAATATTGAAAAAGAGATAAAAATAATAATAGAAAAATGTCAGATGAAAAATATAAAAAATTAACAGATCAGGAACATGTATTACTTAGACCCTCTATGTATCTTGGTTCAATGAAACCAAGTACTTCTGTTAAGTCTATAATAGTTGATGATGTTATCATTAAAAAAGAAATTACTTTTGTTCCAGCTTTTATAAAATTAATAGATGAAATCGTTATGAATTCAATAGATGAGAGTAAAAGAGTTGATTCTAAATTAAATATTATAAAAGTAAATATATCAAGTGATAAAATAATAGTATGGGATAACGGAGGTATTTTAGTTGAAAAGAATAAAGAACATGATGAGTGGATACCAGAAATGGTTTTTTCAAACATGAGAGCAGGTTCCAATTTTTCAGATGATGAAGAAAGAACTTGGGCAGGAACCAACGGAGTTGGTAGTTCCTGTGTTAATATCTTTTCAAAAGAGTTTTCAATTTCTACATGTGATGGTAAAAATCATTTTATGCAAACTTTCTCAGATAATATGAGAAATAGAACTCAACCAATTATAAAAAAATCAAAGACGAACCATACACAAATTTCCTTCATTCCAGACTTTACTCGTTTTGGTTTAGAAGGTATCGATGAGTCACATTTCAAAATGATTGAGAAAAGAGTTTATGATTTAGCCGCTTGTAATACTCATCTAAAAATATATTTTAATGACGTTTTATTAAAATTCAATACATTCGAAGATTATATCAAACTATACACAACAGAATATTTTTTTGAAAGTAATAAAGATAAAACTTGGTCAGTTGGTATTGCACTTTCAGAAAATGGATTTCAACAAGTGAGTTTTGTTAATTCTACTGAAACTTATGATGGTGGTACACATGTTGATTACATAATGAACCAAATAGTATCTCAATTAAGAGAATTCTTTATGAAAAAACATAAAGTAGATATTAAACCAAGTGAATTGAAAAATCACATGACACTTTTTTTAAATTCAACGGTTATTAATCCTTCTTTCTCATCTCAAACAAAAGAAAAATTAATTACAGAAGTTAAAGATTTTGGAACTACTTATGAAATTGCAACTAAAACAATACAATCTATATTAAAATCAGAAATTGTAAACTCTATTTTAGATTGGATTCAACAAAAGAAAAATGCTGAAGATAATAAATTACAAAGAGAGTTAAATAAAAAACTGAGTAAGATTAAAGTTGATAAGTTAATTGATGCTAAAGGTAAAGACCGTTGGAAATGCTCTATAGCACTTTTTGAGGGTGATTCTGCATCATCTGCATTTAGAAAATATAGAACTCCTGAATCAATGGGAGCTTTTTCACTAAGAGGTAAGTTTATAAATGTATCAGAATTAACAAATCAAAAACTAGTTCAAAATACAGAAGCTGTTAACTTAATGGCTGCTATCGGTTTAAAATTAGGGAGTGAAATTGATCTTAAAACATTAAGATATGGTAGAGTTTTAATTTATACAGATGCTGATGTTGATGGTAATTCTATATCTGGATTATTAATTAACTTTTTCTATAAGTATTGGCCAGATATGTTTGATAGAAAAATGGTTTATAAAGTAGAAACTCCAATAGTTGTTGCTATACCAAAAGATAAGAAGGCTAAGAAAATGTTTTTTTATACACAAAATGAGTATAATGAATGGGAAGCTAAGGCTAATCTAAAAAATTGGGAAATAAGTTATAAAAAAGGTTTGGCTGCCTTAGAAGACGATGAATATGATGATATTATAAATAGTCCAAGATTAACTCAAATTACTAAGGATGAAGCTTCTAATTCTTCTCTAGATATTTGGTTTGGTAAAAATGCTGAATTGAGAAAAATTGAATTATTGAAATAAGATGCCACTACCACATTATCCTCATTTTAATAATAGATATGAGTATATTTTAATTGATGATGATTTTAATAAGATTTATCCAAGTTGTAAAGGATTAGAATGTGATAATGATAGTATAGCTTTTACTTGTGAGAGTTGTATTGATACTTTTAAGAAATGGAATATTTTTAGTATGTGTACATTTAATCACTCCGGTGATTTGATCAAAGCAATTGTTTTTAAGTTAAAACAATTATATAACTTCAATGGATGTAAATATACATTTAAGTTAATTGAATATAAAGAGTTTTTTAGTTTTGATGAAAATGGTATTGGTAATTTAAGAGATTATGAGCCTTATCTAAGATCTTTGATAAGAGATGTAAAAATAAATAAACTTTTACAATAATTTTCCGTATATTTGCCCTTATGAGGGATCGTGCTTGGCGCAGACATATCAGAGAAAGGATTATTTTATGGAGAATACGTAAGTATAATCTCAGAAGTTATTGGTATAGATTATATGAAGATGCTAATGGTTACAGGGTAGATGATCCAGTTTTAGCTGATTATATAGGTGCTAAAGAAGCAATATACTACAATAAAGGTAGAAAAAGATATTATAAAGAAGGTGATAAATATTCACCAAATAAATCACATAATAGAAAATATAGATCTTGGGGTAGACCAGGTGATAGACCAAATACAAGAGAGTTTCAAAGGAGAGTTCTCATAAAAATTAAACAAGAATATGGACTTAAATAATTTTATATTAGACAATTCTGATAATTGGTCAATTAGTGGAGATATGCTTCACTATAAAAAGATTATTAAGATACCTCTTTGTTATGTAGACCTAAATGATGTAGTTTGGGTTTTTTTGGATGCTAGAATAAAAAAGATTGTAATTAAATTAGTTAAAAAACTCCTAAAAGAGGGTAAGAAATTTTATTTTGCATATCCAGACTCTTCTAATCCAGCTGGTATATTTAGATATCATGAAAAAGTCATACATCACTATCTTTTTACATGGATAAGAGGTGAATTTAATGAAAGCTTTAATAAATTAAATTTTGATTATATTGGAAATTTAGTTGAATGGGTGAAGGAAGAAAATAAATTCACAGAACTTAAAAAAATATATGATGAAGTTAAGAAAGAAGTTGATAGAAGTTGGTATGATTGGCCAAATAAAGGAAAAGTATATCAATATCAGGAACATATTAGAGAAGAATATTTAACAATATGGAGAGATATTCAAATTAGTTTAATTTTATAAACAAAAAAAAGAGTTAGATTTCTCTAACTCTCATTCTGGCTTATTATACTAATTAAGAAATTTTAACAGTTCTAGTGTTAGAAGTGTTATCATTTTTAGGTAGCATAATTGTAAGAATACCATTCTCATATTTAGCTCTAGTCTCAGTAGAGTTAGCATTTGTTGGTAATTGGAATTCTCTTGTGAAAGAATTGTAGTTAAACTCTCTATAAGAATAGTTAGTTACTTCGTTATTTCTTTCAACATTAGCTCTAACAGTCAACGTGTTGTTGTTATAAGAAACTTCAAAAGATTCTTTGTTATAACCTGGAGCAGCAAATTCTAATACATAACTATCAGTGTTTTCGTAAGCATTTACACTTGGAGTGTAAGGTGTGTTGTTAACTAAGTTAGTTAATCCTGAAGTTAATGGATTAGTGTAAAATGGATTAGTTGTTAAACCATTTGTAAAGTTTAATGGTGTGTTAGACCAGTTTAAGTTAGTCCAATAATTTGCTGGTGTGTTATACCAGTTCCCGTTGTTGTTTGTGTTTGTGTTTGTCATTATTTTAATTATTTTTTTAATTTATATAAATTAGTTGATTAAAAGTTTAAACATAAATAGAAAAAAAAACTATATAATATACAAAAAATAATAACATATTATGTTACTAGATATTATTATAGATGGGAATTATATTTTAAGCAAATTAGCCTTCACATTACACAAAAACAATTTATTATTTGGAGCACTCTATCAAGCATTAGATAATACAATAAAAAATTACAGAAAATGGTATCCATTTTCAAATATCTACTTAGTTTCGGATTCAAAAGAAAAGTCTTGGAGAAAACAAATTATATCAGAATATAAATCAACACGAAAAAAAGATAGTGATATAGATTGGGGATTTGTTTATGATACTTATGCTGAATTTAAAGAAGAAATGAAAAAATCTATTAAAGTGTTAGAAGCTCCTCATATTGAAGGTGATGATTGGCTTTCTTTTTTAGTTGAAAAATCAAATAGAGAGGAGAGATCTACAATTATAGTTTCAAATGATTACGATATTAAACAATTGGTTAAATTTAATTTAGACCCTCTTTATATTAATATTATGACTAATGAAATGTATAACAAACAAAAGTTATTTCTTCCAAAAAACTATCAGTTATTTTTAAATAAGGTAAATTCATTACCAAATAATGATATTTTTAACTTAAATGATAATACAGAGTTTATATCATTTATCGGAAATTTCATAGACAAATATGAAGTTAATGAAATTGATTCTGTTGAATCACTTATTATTAAAATAATTTCAGGTGACGTTTCTGATAACATTGATTCAGTTTGGTCACAAGTTAAAGGGGGTAAGAAAAGAGGGATCGGAGCCAAAGGAGCAAAAACAATTTATGACACATACATTACAGAATTTGGTGAATTATCTTTAGAAGATCCGGATCTTTATGAGAATATTGCTGATTTAATTTGTGAGAAAAAGAAATTATCTAAAACTAAAATAGATAGTATAGTACAAAGAATTAGAGGTAATTTTCAACTAATAGATTTAAGAGTTAATAACTTACCACAAGATATTACAAGTAAAATGAGTAGTGTTTATGATAACATTTGATATTGAAAAATCTAAGCAAAAATGGGTACCAGTTATAGAGAATACTCTACTAAATAGAGGTGTAGAGTATTCTAAAACTTTAATTGGTGATATAGCTGTTTATATGGAGTGGTGTTCTATCAATAGAGAAGATGAACCTGATGATTTCATAGTTCAAAAACTTAAAAAGATTTACGATTTAATAAAATCTTCTAATTTAAGAATTAAGATTGTTGGAGAATGGTATAACCCAATAACTGGAGCTATTGATATTGAGTTAGAAGGAGGTGAGTTTATTCAAAAAAATAAAATGACCTCTAAATTAACAGGAGATATTTACTTGAAAATATTTCCACATGAGTTCTTAACTTTTTACAAACCGGATGTTATAAGAGATTGGAAACTTAATACAATTCTAAATGGCTGAATTAATAGATGTTGTTAATGCAATTTTTAAAAATAGAAATAACTGGGTGAATATAACTGATAATGAAAAAGAAAAAAACTTTTTTATAATCAATCGTTATTTTTGTAAAATTTATCCAGATAAATCACAACTTTTAAATTCAAAAAACATAGATAAAGTAATGGCTATGGATACATGGTATTATTTTATGAAGAATGAACCTTATCCAAGCAATTTCTGGTCAAAATCTGAAAAAGAAAAATCAGAATTATCTGAAAAAGAGTTCAAAATGTTATTAAAACATTTAGGTATTAAAAGAGAAGATATAGAATATTTAATTAGAAATTATCCAGACTTCTTAAAAGAAGAACTAGAATATTTAAAAAAGAGAGAAAAAGAAAAATCTAAAAACTAAAAAGTTAAATTATGATTACATTAGAAAAAACAAAAACAAAAACAAACTGGTATGTTGTTAGAACAGCTATTAACAAAGAGAAGTCAGTTGCTGAAAGAATTCAAAAACAATCAGAAGTAGGTGACCTTATGGGTAAAGTTAGCCAAGTTATTGTACCAACAGAAGTATCTTTTTATTTGAAAAATGGTAAAAAAGTTAAAAGAGAAAAAGTTAAATTTCCAAGTTATATTTTTATACAAACAAATGCAGTTGGTGAAGTTAAATACTTTTTAAAAGGTGTTAATGGTGCTGGTGGTTTCTTAACTAACAGAACTGGTGATGTAGTTCCTCTTTCAGATTTAGAAGTAACTAGAATGATTGGTGAGTGGGAAGAATCTAAAATTGAAAAACCAGAAGAAATTAATAAATATTTACCAGGTGAAGAAGTTACTATTTTAGAAGGACCTTTTACTAATTTCAATGGTAAAATTGAATCAGTTAAAGGTGATAAAGTTAAAGTTGAAGTTTCTATCTTTGGTCGAGTTAGTTTAATCGAAGTTGGACTTTTACAAATTGATAAAAAGAGAGATCAATAATGACTCAAAGCGGCTCACAAAAAGAACTTTATGATAGAATCCTAAGTCTGCTGACTATATTAATAGGATCGGCAGATCTGGAGCTGCTAATTATATAATAACATCAGAACAAATATCAGATACAATTAGAGATATACTTAGAGATAGGAGTTTAAATAGAATTTTTAAAATTAAAAAAATTTGGTTAGATGAATAATAGAATATATCCAACATCAGCTTATAAAAATGCTATTAAGGAATTAAGAATGAAACAAATTAAATTATCAAGAATTTTAAAAATAGCAAAAATATGGACTTGGTAGAAGGAGCTATTAATGAATTAGTAAAAGATCTAAAAAGTAATAATCTTTGGGATAAGATGAAAGCAATCTACCCATTTGTTGGTGGTGGAACAGTTAGCTCACGTAGATTTAATTTAAAAGCAATTCCTAAATGGAGTAGAATTGATAAAATAAATAAAATATGGATAAACAAGAAAGATATGACAGAACCTATTTAAACATGGCTCGTGAATGGGCTAAACTATCTCATTGTACTAGAAAACAAGTAGGAGCTCTTATTGTTAAAAGGGGTATGATTATATCTGATGGTTATAACGGAACTGCTGCTGGTCAAGAAAATGCTTGTGAAATGGATAATGGTGAAACTAAATGGGATGTTATTCACGGTGAAGCTAATGCCATTTTAAAGTGTGCTAGACACGGTCATTCTTGTGATGGTGGAACTCTTTATCAAACCCATTCTCCTTGTCGTGATTGTAGTAAACTCATTCTCCAGTCAGGATTAAAAAGATTAGTTTATGTTGAAGATTATAAAGATATAACTGGTTTAGAATTTTTAAAGAGTGCAGGAGTAGAAATAGTAAAATATGATTGGATATGAAAGACATATCTTTTGAATTAGAAATATTGAGTCATTACTATGATAGTGAGATGATTATCGATCATATGACTATGTCACCGGTATACGAATTCGTTAATAAAACAACAGGAAAGAAATATGTCTATAAAGTAAGTATTACTGATATGAGAGACTTTGGACCTAGTGTTGTAGAGATGTTTAATGAATTGAAAATGGAAATAAGAGAAGATAAACTAAATTATTTGAGATTATGAAACAAAGAGATTTCAATAGACAACTACTTAGAAATGGTGAATTGATATGTAGAAATAGTCAATTCTGTAAAGGTAAGGAGGTAGGTATTCACGGAAGAATGTTTGGTGGAGACCTTGTATCAGAAATAGATTCTGTCTGTGCTGTATTTGCTGCAGAAGTATGTGATACACCTTGGATTGTAACTAAAACTATGAATATTGAATTCATATCAGAGGTTAAACCAAATCAAATTTATAAAACTTATGTAGGTATTAAAAAAATTGGCAATACTTCAATAACTTTAAATGCTGAAATAAGAACACACTCTGTTGATACAGAAAAAGAAGTATTGGCACTAAAATGTGAATTAATATTTGTTAGAATTAATGAATATGGTGAAGCAATTAGAATTAATGATGTGGTTAGAAAAAACTTTCCAGAATTATCCTAATTTTTTTCTTTTGGATTCTAAAATAGAAAAATCTTTAACTTTTTTCTCTCCTAAATAAGACCAAGCATATCCTTCATCTATCATCATTTGGTTGAAGGATATTTCTTTACCATCTTCATATAGCCAACCTAATATTCTACCATACTTTTCAGTAGAGTCCATTTTTTCAGTTTTAATAACTAAATTTCCCTTACATTCAGATAGTTTCTTTTTTAAGAAATCTTTTGCTTCTAAACCCCATTTCTTTTCGTTTAGATCTTTTGTTTTGGATTCTGGTGTATCAATACCTGCTAATCTAATTCTTTGATTTATTGAAATATCAAATCCTAAATCAATATCACAATCAATAGTATCTCCGTCAACTACTGAGTTTAATCTTTTAATTTTATATACATACATAATGTATATATTAATTTAACAAATCATCTATCTTTTTGCTTTTAATAAATGAATGATAAGATAGAATATCACCAAGATCAATACTCTCAATAAGAGTTTGAAAGTCTATTTCATTTAAGAAATATTTATCTAGTAATTCAGTATCAATTGATTTTTTATTATTGATTAGATAATTAATATATTCTTTTTCAAATTTCATATTTAATCTAAAATTTCTTGAACTCTACCAACTTGACCATCTTCTAATCTAACTTTTATACCTCTGTGATGTTTGGGTACTTTTGTTAGTAGATCTTTAACAATGCCTTCTGTTAGTATTCCACTCTTCTGATCCTTCTTTAAAACAATTAAAACTAGTGAACCTGGTTTTATATTCTCTCTAATTGTATTCTCTTTCATATTTTTTAAGTAAGTAATTCGTTTAACCTTTTTTCTCTCAAAAGTGGTAATATCCATTTATCATAAGAATATGGTTCTTCTGTTACAATATCACGCATCATAAGAGTATAAAGTTCATCTTTTATATCATTGAAGAATTCTAAGGTTTCTATTTTATATGTTCCATCATCATATATTTTCAATTGACAAAAAATAGTACCTGTTCTAATATTATACAAATTGAACTCTCTATATTTGTTTTTTGTATCATACTTAACTTCTCTATCTTTTGAAAAGAACTTCATTTCACTTCCACAATCTATCCATTTCATATTCCAAGTTCTTCTAATTAGATTTCTCACTAAAACTTTCAAATAGTAATATTTTATTCATAATTTAACATTTATTTTAAATAGTTACTTAATATTGACTTATCATAGTCTCTAGGATCTATTTTATCATCATTTAACTTTTCGCATATTTTTAATCCAATTTCAATAAATTTATCAACATCGATAATTTATTACCGATTTTATAAATTCAACATTTTCAACAAACATCCATTTTCCATCGAAGAATATAAAACTATCAATATCATCTTTTATTTCATTATTATTATTTAAAAACTCGTACAATTTCATATTATTATTATTTTATCGTTATTTATATACCCAATTCTTTTAACCTTCTATCTCTTTTCTCTTGTATCGATAAATCTAACTCATTTTCTCTGAAGTATTGAATGTGATTATATCCCCATTCATCACCATCAACATTAACCTCTACTCTATAAACCTCAATTTTATTAACGGAGTCATCAATAATATCTAAAATAACTCCTACTTTACCATTATATATTTCTCTATCAGAGATAATAGTAACTACATCACCAACCTTAAACTT
>SXGQ01288746.1_pt1 | contig 19947 bp, 14 predicted proteins | sample 3178371 | NCBI WGS metagenome assembly SXGQ01 (sample SAMN11356859, study PRJNA531348) | freshwater metagenome | isolation source: freshwater sample F1-20 | place: China: Fuxian Lake, Yuxi | collected 2017-12-25 | reverse complement strand
CGCCGGCTCGTGCCCGAGCTGGCCGAACGGCGGGGCGTCGTCGTGTCGATCAGCGCCGTGGTCGCCGAGCGGCCGCTGCCGGGCATGGCCGCCTACTCGGCGAGCAAGGCGGCCCTGAGCAGTGCCGACGAGGCCCTCCGTCGTGAGCTCCGCCGGCGGGGCATCCGGGTCGTCGACGCCAGACCTCCCCACACCGAGACCGGCCTGGTGCACCGAGCCCTGTCGGGATCCCCGCCGACGCTCCCGCAGGGCGCCCGGCCGGTGGACGTGGCCCGACGGATCGTCGACATCCTCGATGACCCCGACATCACGGCGCTGGCCGCCGAGGACTTCGACGCCACCTGAGGCCGCGACCTGAGTCCGCGACCGGTCCTGCGGTGCGGGTTCAGCCGAGCGGTTCAGCCGTGGAGCCGCCGAGCGGGATGGGGTCCATCCCGAGCTTGCGGTGGTCCCAGGATCGTGTCCGCTCGACGTCGAGCCGGATCGCCACCCGCTTCTGGAGCATGAACTCGACGAGCGGACGGACCTCCTCGGTGTAGGGGCCGTTGTAGCGCTCCCACACGTCGACACCGACGCGCCACAGGTCGTCAGGATCCTCGCTGATCGTGGCCCGCCCCTCCAGGCTGACGCCCCGCAGCACGTCGTAGGTCGCCCCGTCCTCGATCAGCACCGTCAGCCGGGGGTCCCGGCGGAGGTTGACGGCCTTCTGCGACCGGGTCTTCGTCTCGAACCAGATGGAGCCGTCGAGCACGGCGAACCACATGGCGACCAGGTGGGGCCGACCGTCGGGACCCAGCGTCGCCATGGTGGCGGTCCGGCTCCTCAGGACGTAGTCCCGGATCTCGTCGTCGGTCATCTCCACGGTCGAACGCTGCTTGTCGCCCACGGCCGGACCCTAGCCGGGAGCCCGGTCCCGCAGACCCGTGCGGAGGGCGGCCACGACCTCCGGCACCCAGCCGGCGTCCGTCGGCAGCGAGACGCGCACGTCGGTGACCCCGACCTCGAGCGCCGGACCGACCTCGCGCAGCACCCGGTCCACGACGGCCGGGACGTCGCCGCCGCTCGTCGGCGCGCCGACCCGTGCCGTCGCGACGACCTCCAGGTCGGCGACGTCGGAGAGCACCGTCGGTTCCCCGGACGACCGCAGCCGGTCGATCGTCCGGGCGAGCTCGTCACGGAACCGGGGCACGGCACCGGCGGGATCCCCGAGCGCCTCCCCCCAGGGGATCCACCCCGACCCGAACCGGGCCGTCCGCTCCACCACCCGCCGGTTCACGGTGCCGCTCACCCACACGGGCACGCCGTCCGCACCGGTCGGCGTCGGGTGTGCCTGCACGACCACCGGCGGGTCCCCCACCGCCACCGGATCGCCCGACCACAGCGCCCGGCAGGTCTCCAGGCACCGGTCGAGCAGTGCGCCCCGGTGGCCGAAGTCCAGTTCCGCCGCCCGGTACTCGGCCTCCTGCCACCCGACCCCGACGCCCAGGTCGACCCGCCCACCGGACAGGACGTCGAGCGTGGCGACGGTCTTGGCGAGCACGACGGGTCGCCGGAGGGCCGCCAGGAGGATGTTCGTGCCCAACCGGACCCGTTCGGTGCGGGCGGCGACGAAGGACAGGGCCGTCAGCGGCTCGAGCCACTCACCGTCCGGTCCGGTCGGCTGCCGGCCACCCGCCAGCCCACCCACGCCGGGGTCCCCGTAGGCGCCCAGGTCGTCGCCGAAGGCGACGTGGTCCGACACGACCAGCCGATCGACCCCCAGGTCCTCGAGGACCACGGCCCGCTCGAGCAGACCGTTCCAGTCCCCCTCGCCCGGCAGGGCGAAGTTCCGGAGACCGACCGACAGCAGTGGTGGTCCGGCTCCGGGCACGCCGGCAGGCTAGCGGCGCGCCCACCCCGGACCGCCCGTGTTGCGAATCCGTGACGATTCGGCCGTCGAGTCGGTAGCCTCTCCCCCATGACCCCTCGCCCCTCCCCCCGGCGGGCACTGGTCGCCGCCGCCTCGACGGTCGTCGTGGTGCTCGGAACCGCTGCCTGCGACCCCCGCACCCCCGTGCTCCCGGCGCCCGTGCCGGGAGCGATCCCGGCCCCGGCGCCGTCCTCGGCGACCGCTCCCGGGATCGCACCGTGGACCATCCTCGGACCGTCCAGCCTCAACGCCGCCCAGCTCACGGCCTGGTTCAACTCCCGACCGCGCACCGGCAGCCGCCCGCCGGTCCCGGTGGCGGACCTCGCCCGCTTCTACATCGAGGAGGGCGCCCGCGAGGGTGTCGCCGGCGATCGGGCCTTCGTGCAGGCGGTACTCGAGACCGGTTGGTTCAGCTTCTCCACCCGGGTGCCCCCGACGTTCCACAACTTCGCCGGGATCGGTGCCGTGGACGGTGGGACGACGGCCTCGTCGTTCCCGGACGCCCGCAGCGGGGTCCGGGCCCAGATCCAGCACCTCCGGGCCTACGCCACGCCGGGGATCCGCAGCACCGACTTCGCCTCGCCGATCGTGGCCCAGCGCACCCGTCAGGTGCTCGGCTACATCGCCGGCCGGGCCGACCTCTGGTCGGAGATGGGCGACGGCAACTGGGCGACCGACCCGCAGTACGCCGAGAAGATCGATCGGCTCTACCGTGAGGCCGCAGCCCACGCCCGCGTGACCGTCAAGTGAGGCCGGATCCGGCGCGGACCCGCTGACCCCCGGGTCGTCCGGCCCACCACTGGGTCGTTCTACCCCGATGCACCCGGGCGCTTGTCGTTCCGGGTGGCCTGAGCTTCACTGTTGGTGATGGTGTCACCACTGTCGTCGGCGGGCGACGACGACCTCGTCCGGGAGCTCGTGCTCCGGGCCGCGACCTCCACGCTCGACGCCCTGTCCGTGCTCACCGCCGAGCGGGACGCCGTCGGCAACATCGTCGACTTCCGGATGCGCTTCACGAACCCGGCCGCCGCCGCCGTGACCGGCGTCGCCCCGGAGGACGCCGTCGGCCGGAGCATCGGCGAGCTGTTCCCCCAGCGGGCGGCCTGGCTGGTGGCCCTGTGGTCGTCGGCCATCCGCTCCGGCGAGCCCCTGATCGAGGAGATCGAGCTCCGACGGGACGACGGGCCCAACCAGTGGATCCGCCAGCAGATCGTGCCCGTCGGCGACGCCATCGCCATCACCTCCCACGAGATCACCAGCCGGAAACTGGCCGAGCAGGAACTGCGGCACCGGGCGAACCACGATGCACTGACCGAGCTGCCCAATCGGACGCTGGCCCAGGAGCGCATCTCCCGGGCGGTGGCGCTCGGCGACACGCTCGTGATCTTCGCCGACCTCGACCGCTTCAAGGCCGTCAACGACCAGCTGGGTCACACCGCCGGCGACGAGCTGCTCATCCAGGCGGCGCGACGCCTCCGGGCCTGTCTCCGCAGCGAGGACCTGGTCGCCCGGTTCGGCGGGGACGAGTTCCTGATCTGCATCTCGGACCCGGCGACGGTCGAGGATGCGGCGTCGGTGGCCGGGAAGATCCTGGACGCCATGCGCTACCCGTTCCGCCTGGAGGGCCGCAGCGTGACCACCACGGTGAGCGTCGGCGCCGCACGGGGCCGGGCCGGCGACGACCCGGCGGACCTGATCCGCCGCGCCGACGCCGCCGCCTACCGCTCGAAGCGGTCGGGACGGAACGCCTGGACCCTCTTCGACGACGAGGTCCGCCGGGAGCTCGAGTCCACCACCGTGGACGACCGGGCCCTCGCCGAGGCGCTCCTCGGGGGCGGGATCGAGCACCGACCGAGCAGCGCGGTGCGTCTGGACGACGGGGGCCTCCACAGCATGGTGCTCGCACCCAGCTGGCCCCACCCGACCCTGGGCACCCGGCGGGCGTCGGACTACGCGGCCGCGTCCCCCGCCAGCGAGCGGATCGCCGAACTGGACCGGGCCACGGCCTGGCTCGACCCGACACGCCTGGCCACCCTCGCCGGCCACCTGCCGCGGGGCGCCTTCGCCCGGATCCCGCTGTACGGCGCACCACCCGAACTGGACCTGCTCTCGTCGCTGTCCGCCGTCCTCGACGCGAGCGAGGTCCCGGCCCACCGGTTCGCCGTGGACGTGGGGCCCACGGCCCTGGGCGAGGAGCCGGGGCCGCTCCGGACGGCGCTCCGGGAGCTGCACGACCGCGGCGTCGGGATCGTGCTCCGGGCGCTGGGCGCCGAGCCCTACTGGCACCTGGACCTCGAGTCGCGCGGCGTCCGGGCGGTCGAGTTCGACCCCACACCGTTCGCCGTGGATCCGTCGGGGCGACGACGGGACGCGCTGGTCGCGGCGACGACCGTGTGGGCCGACCGTCTCGGACTCGAGACGATCGTCGCCGGCATCGACGACCGCGTGTGCGTCGCCAGCCTGCGGGAGCTCGGCGTGACCGCCGCCTCCGGTCCGGGCGTCGGCGGGCCACCGGAGCAGGACACCACGGAACCGGACGGTCGGGTCCGTGACTGAACCGCTCATCCCCTTCGACCCGGCCCGGGCGGTCCTCCGCCACAGCGCCGACGCCGCCCTGATCGTCGAGCCCGGCCGAGGCGTCGTCTACGCCAGCCCGGCCACGGAGTCGGTCATGGGGATCGCCCCGTCCGACCTGCTGGGTGCCATGGCGGCCGACGTCGTCCACCCCGACGACGTCGCCATCGTCCTGCACCACCGCGACGTGGCCACCCAACGGGGCCGGAGCGGCCCGGAGGAGATCCGGGCCCGGTACGGCGAACACGGCCACCGCTGGTACTCCGCCGAGTGGTGGAGCACCGACGACGGCGCGGAGACACCGCTGATCGTGATGCACCTCCGTGACGCCGAGGGCTCACGCACCGCGAGGGCGGCACTGGCCCGGAGCGAGGCCAGGCTGTTGCGACTGCAGCGCACCAGCGCCGACATCACGATGATCGTGAGCCCCGACGGGTCCACGCCCTACCTGAGCCCCTCCGTGGAGCGCATCCTCGGCTGGGAGCCGGACCACGTGGTGGGGCTCGACCCCGTCGACCTCGTCCACCCGGACGACCGGGCCCGCATCGACGAGGTGCGGTCGACCATGATGACGCTCGACCGCAGCACCTACCAGGGCGAGGTCCGGGTCCTGCACGTCGACGGCCGCTACCGGTGGATGGAGGTCAACGCCGTCAACCTGATCTCGGACCCGGTGATCGAGGGCGCGGTCGTGCACCTGCACGACGTCACCGACCGCCGTCTCGCCGAGGAGAACCTGGCCCGGTCGGTGCTCCAGGACCCGCTCACCGGGCTGGCCAACTACGCCCTCCTGCGGGACCGACTGTCCGTGGCGCTCACGGGCCGGGACGTCAACCGGGCGGGCGACGTCGCCGTGGTGGTGCTCGACCTCGACGCCTTCGGCTCGCTCAACGACGCGCTCGGTCACAACCGCGGCGACGAGGTCCTCGTCCAGGCCGCCGAGCGACTCGCCGGCGTGCAGCAGCGGGGGCACACGGTCGCCCGGATCGCCGGCGACGAGTTCGCCCTCTGCCTCGAGCGCCTCGACGGCCCCCACGGCGCCATCGAACTGGCCGAGGAGGTCCGGGCCGCCCTGTGCGAGCCCTACACGATCGACGGCAAGGTCCACCGGCTCACCTGCAGCGCCGGACTGGCCGTGGCGGGCCCCGACGCCGACGCCGAGGCGACGATCCGGGACGCCAGCGCCGCGGTCCACGCCGCCAAGGGCCTGGGCCGGAACCGGCTCCAGGTCTTCGGCCCCGAGGTCCGCACCGCCCTGCTCGAACAGGTCGACCTGCAGGCCGACCTCGACCGGGCCCTGGGCGACGACGAGTTCGTCCTCCACTTCCAGCCGTCGTTCGACGTCCGGTCCGGTCGGGCGACCGGCGCCGAGGCGCTGGTCCGCTGGCAGCACCCGACCCGCGGGCTGGTCCCACCCGACCAGTTCATCCCCGCCGCCGAGCGCAGCCACCGCATCGTCCCCCTCGGCAACTGGGTCCTCCGGGCGGCGGCCCGGGCGGCGATCGACCTCGGCTTCCACCTCGGGGAGCACCGGCGCACGATGTGGGTGAACGTGGCGGCGGCGCAGCTCGCCGACCCGGGCTTCGCCACAACCGTCCTGACCACCCTCGACGAGCTCGGACTGCCTTCCGCCTGCTTCGGGATCGAGGTCACGGAGTCGGCGGTCCTCGAGTCCGTCGCCGTCGCCGACGTGCAGCTGCGGGACCTGCGCCGCGGCGGCTGCCAGCTCGCGCTGGACGACTTCGGCACGGGCTACTCCTCCCTCACCTACCTCCAGCAGCTCGAGGTCGACGTCATCAAGATCGACCGGTCCTTCGTGGCCGGTCTGGGTCGGGACGCCGGCTCCACCTCGATCGTCGCCGCCGTCACCGGCCTCGGCAACGCGCTCGACGTCCGGGTCGTGGCGGAGGGCGTCGAGACCCGCGGCCAGCTCGAGGCGCTCGAGGACATGCACTGCAGCGACGTCAGCGGTTTCGGGTTGGCCCGGCCGGTGCCGCTCGCCGAGGTGGCCGACGTCCTCGGTGAGACCCTCGACCAACGGCGCCGCAGTCTGGGCGATCCGCTGCCGCTCACCAGCTGAGGCCCGGGGAGCTACGGGTCGACCGGACCGGCACGGTCGAGGACGGCGAACCCCGCCAGCGGGAAGACGAGCACCGAGCACATCCCCGCACCGACCAGCGCCACGGCGGTGACGGCCTGCATCTGCCCCGTGCTGACACCGATCTCCGTGATGACGACGAGCAGCGGCAGGGCGGTCGACTGCAGGATCCCCAGCGCCCCCCGGTGCCGGGCGGACAGCACCCCCCGGTACACCACCAGGGCCGGCAGCCCCCGTACGACCAGGAGGAGCACGAGGAACAGCGCCAGACGCAGGAGGTTGGTCGGCTCGTCGACCAGGGCGGTGACGTCGAACTTCATGCCGCTCACCACGAAGAAGACCGGGATGAAGAAGCCGAAGCTGACCGCCTCGATGCGGGGCTGCAGTTCCCGGGCCTGGTCCGGGCGGAGCGCCCGACGGGCGATCAGGCCGGCGGCGAAGGCCCCGAGCAGCGTGTCGAGGCCCAGGACCGATGCGACGGCCACCATGGCGACGATCAGGAGCATGAGCACCCGGACGGGCAGCTGGCTCGTCGTGGTCAGGTGGCGCTGCAGGATCGCGATCAACCGAGGGGGCTGCGGCCGGGCGGCCACGGCGGCCACGGCCACGGCGATCACCACGAACAGGACCAGCAGCGCCGCCTCGGCCAGTGGCTGAGAGCTCCCGAGGAGCAAGGTCACGGCCACCACCGGTCCGAACTCGCCGATCGCGCCGGCTGCGCTCAGGTGCCGCCCGAACTCGGTCCCCATGAGGCCGCGATCGCTCAGCATCGGCACCAGGGTGCCGAGCGCCGTCGTCGTCAGCGCCAGTCCGACCAGCAGGCTGGAGCGCACGTACCCCGTCGACGCCAGGGTGACGCCGACCGCCGCCGCGAGCAGGAGGGTGAGACCCCAGGAGGCGCCGGCCCGCTGCAGGGGCCGACCGCGCAGTCGGGCCGGGTCGAGCTCGTAGCCGGCGACGAAGAACAACACGGACAGGCCGAGCGCGCTGAGGCCCTCCACGAACGGGTCGAGCTGGGCCCACCCCAGCAGGGCCGGACCGACCAGGACGCCGAGCAGCAGCTCGACGAGCACGCTCGGGATCCGGGGGTGCCGGACGAGCTCGCACAGCAGCGGGGCGGCGACGGCACAGGCGACGATCACCAGCAGCGAGACGGCGTCACCGGTCGGCACGGTCCGGGGCCGGGTTCAGACCGGGCCCGGGGCCACGAGCGGCCACGGGCGCTCGCGCTCGACCACCCACGCCGCATCCAGCAGCAGCGCATCGGCGTGGTGACGGCCGAGCACCTGCATGCCGACCGGGAGGCCGTCGACCACACCCACCGGGATCGAGATGGCCGGATTCCCGTAGAGGTTCGACGGGATGGTCAGGCGACCGTTGTTCGCCATGGTGTCCTCGACGCCCCCGAACACCGAGGGCAGGGGCCCCTCGGCGGCGAACGCCACGTCCGGGTTGGTCGACGTGATGACGAGGTCGACCTCGGTGAACAGGGTCGCCATCGCCTCGAAGAGCGCCGTCCGACGTTCCTCGAGCCTCACCAGCGCGCCGAAGTCCAGGCCCCGCTGCCAGGCCCACTCGCAGGCGAACCGCATCTCGGGCGTGAGATCGTCGGCACAGGCCGGCCACGCATCCCCGAGCACCGCGAAGGTGCCGGCCATGTTGGCGAGCGACCACGCCGTGCCCACCGACGGGATCGACACGTCGACGTCGACCCGGCGGAGACCGAGGTCCTCCACGAGCGCCTCGGCAGCCGAACGCACCAGTGTCGATGTGGCCGGGCTGACCACCGCTCCGGCGAAGTCGTCGATGATCGCCACGCGGAGCCCGCGGAGTTCGTCGAGGTGCGCGCCCAACCCGGCCTCCCAGCCGTCGATCCGGGGCAGGGAGTGCGGATCGTGCACATCCGCACCGTTCGCGACGTCGAGCCAGCGTGCGGTGTCACGGACCGACCGGGTGAGTCCGCCGACGGTCACGGTCAACGCACCCACCTGGAAGTGCGGGCCACGTGGGATGCGCCCGTAGGTCGTCTTCAGCCCGAGCAGTCCGGTGAACCCGGCCGGGATCCGGATCGACCCGCCGCCGTCACCGCCGGTCGCGAGCGTCAGGAGTCCACCGGCGACCGCAGCGGCGCTGCCACCGGACGAGCCGCCGGGAGTGCGATCGGTGTTCCACGGGTTCCGGGTCACGCCGTTGAGCACCGTCCGGGTCAGGTTCACCCCACCGAACTCCGAGGCGGTCGTCAGGCCGATCGGGACCGCACCCGCGCCCACGAGCCGCTCGACGTGGGTCGTGGTCCACCCGGCCACGTGGTCGGCGAGCGCGACACAAGCCTCGGTGTCCGGCCACCCCTCCACCTGGTCGAGTTCCTTGATGCCGAGCGGAACACCTCCGAACGGCGCCGAGACGTCAGCGGCACCCGCGGCGGCCAGGGCGGCATCGGGATCGAGGAAGCTGAAGGCGTTCAGCTCGGACCCCTCGATCGCCGACAGCGTGGCCTCCAGCTCCTCGGTCGGGTGCCGGTCCCCCGCCCGGAAGGCGTCGACCAGTCCACAGGCATCGCCCTGCCAGGGTGTCTCGCTCATGGTCGCACCGTAGCGCCGGACCGACCGCAGGGCCCGGGTGCGGGCTCAAGGGTCGCCGCACCGAGGTCGATGACGGGTCCGGAGGTGGCGACGATGCCCACGACGGAGATCAGGATCGAGGCGCCCAGTCGGCGACAGTTCCTGCGGGCCGGCGCTGCGGCGACGGTCGGCGGGTTCGCAGCCGCCACCCTCGGAGGAATCGGCGGGATCGGTCCGTTCGGTGCCGACGCCGGCGCGACCACTGCCGATGCCACCACCCTGCAGGCACTCCTCGATGCGGCCGGGCCGACCTGCACGGTCCCCGGCGGGGTCCTGAACCTCCCGGCCGGAACGCGACTGGTGGTCCGGCGTCCCGTCACGATCCTCGGCAACGGCACGATCCTCAGGGTGGCGGGCTCGGCGGTGCCGACGGCCCACCTGATCGATGCCGACGGCCTGCCCGACGGCAGCCGCTTCGAGGTGCGCGACCTCCGGATCGAGGGACCGTCGACCGACGGGTGGGACCAGCGGACGGAGTCGAACGCTGCGGCCATCTCCTGGCAGCGCTACCGGACCTGGAACTCGACCATGGTGGTGCGCAACGTCACGGTCACGGGCGGCTACGGCAGCGGTGTCGGCCGGTCGGGGGGAGGTCGCTTCGAGGTCGTGGACTGCGACCTCGGCGGCTGGGTGGACGGCGCGGCGTTCTTCGAGTCCCACGGCGGCCGTGGGTCCATGCTCCTCCAGCGCACCACGCTCCGCGCCCCCCGCAACTCCAAGTACTCCTCGATCGGGTTGTACCTCCACCCGCACCTCGACCTCGTGGCCGAGGACGTGACCGGGACCGACTGGAACCGCTGGGTGGTGTACGTCAACGGATCGCCGACCGCCACCGGCCGCCACCGCCTGACCCGGGTCACGGCATCGAACTGCGCGCTGCTCCAGAGCGGCTCCACCTCCACCACGGTGCTGCAGCGCTGCGTCGAGCAGGGCACGGCCAGGAACGGTGGCACCTACCTGAAGGGGGCGGTCACGGCAGAGGGCTGCACCTGGGCCGGCACGGGGACCATCGGTGTCCTCGGCGGCCAGCAGGTCCAGCGCACGTTCGTGAACAACACGATCCGCCCCACCGCGACGTGGCTGGCACTGGGCGACAAGAGCACCGGTACGGTCACCGTACAGGGCGGTCAGGCCGACCTCCGAGGTCGCGCCGCGCTCCTCAAGCTCACCCCCGGATCGACCGCCCGGGTGAGCATCGACCGGACGGTCATCACCTCCACGACCTCGTCGTTGCCGATCAACGTGGAGGGTGGTCGGGTGCGGGTGACCGGGACGAGGATCCCCGCCCGGAGCCGGGCGCTCCGGCCCGGCGTACTCGAGTCCTGACGGGCCGACCCCGGGGACGCTGGACCGCCACCGGTCCGCTCCGTAACCTGCGCTCCAGGGGCAGGGCGCCCCGTGAGGAGGTCAGGGGTGCGAGGACGCGGCGCCGCAGTGCCCATCGTGACGACCGCACTCCTGGCACTCGTCGCCGCCTGTGTGCCGGCACCTCCCCCGCCGCCGACACCCGTCACGCCGGTCGTGCAGATGCTCCCGAACCGGTCGCAGGGCTTCTACTCGATGCCGTGGCCGAACGACCTCCGCCGGAGCGACGCGGGCATGGCGGACTGGAGCTCGCTGCCGGGTCTGGCGAGCGACCTCCTGGTCGAGCCCCTCCCGCCGATCCCGTTGCTGCCGGCCATCGTGGACCGGGCCGAACCGACCGTCGACCAGTTCGGCACCAACACGGCGGTGTTCATGCGCTCGCTGGTGGCGCTCGACGACGAGTCGCTGCCCGCACCCGCCGAGAGCCTCCAGCCCGATGCCTCGGTGCAACTCGTCGACCTCGACAGCGGCGAGCGCGCCCCGGCGGTGGTCGTGGCCCAGGAGCGTCGGGACCGCTTCCGGCCCGACCACCTGTTGACCGTCCTCCCCTACCCCGGGCACCCGCTGCGCCCCGACCGCACCTACGGCGTCCTGGTGTTCGACCTCGTGCGGGCCGCCGACGGCACGCCCCTCCAGCGGGCGCCCCTGTTGGACCAGCTCGCCGCGCCGTACCAGCCGTCCATGCCCATGAACGTCGAGCAGCACGCGGCGCTCGGCGTGCAGCTCTCCCGGATCGAGGCCGCTGTCGTCGGCTCCACCGCGTTCCAACCCGAGGACCTGGTGGCGTTCACCGTCTACCGGACCCAGGACACCGGACGGGAGTGGCGTTCGGTCATCGCGGCGCTCGACCACACCGCCACCCCCACGATCGAGGTCGACTCGGTGGGCGCCTGCACCGTGCGGGCCAGCGATCCCGGGGCGCCCACAGCGATCGTCCGGGCCCGGATCGCTCTGCCCACGTGGCAGCAGGGGGCGTTCCCGTACCTGCTCGACGGCGGGCGGATCGCCATCGATCCCCTGGGCCGGGCGGTGCGGACCGGGACCCGGGTGGCGCCGGTGCAGCTGCTGGTCCCGTGCACCGTCCCGCCGGCATCCGGTTGGCCCGTCGTGACCTTCGTCGACGGCACCGGCGGCGACGAGGACATCGCCACGACGACCAGCCCGGTCCGGCGGGCGTCGATGCTCTACGGACAGATCGCCCCGCTCTACGGGAACGGGGTCGGTGACGCCGGAACCGTCCTGGAGTCGTTCGGTTTCGAGGACCTGCGCTCCCAACAGGAGCTGGTCTTCTACAACCTCCTCAATCCGGTCGCGGTGCGGACCAACGTGCTCCAGCAGGCCTCGGACCACCTCGTGTTCACCCGGGCCCTCGCCGGACTGACCCTCGACGGTGCCGCCGTCGGCCAGCCCGGCCCGGTGTCCGCAGACGCGGGCCGGGTGGTGATCGCGGGCCACTCCCAGGGGGCCCAGACGCTGCCGTTCGTCGCCGCGGCCGACCCGGGACTCATCGACGGTGTGGTGTCGTCGGCCGGATCCGGCGGCCAGTACCACTCGATCGCCCACGGGCCCCGCCGGCTCGAGTCCGTGGGACTGCTGACCATCGCGCCCGACCGGCTCGACGAGTTGAACCCGCTCCTCCACATGGTGCAGACGGTGTTCGAGGCCGCAGACGGCTCCAACGTCCCCACCACGCAGCACTTCATCAACCTGACCGGTGCCGCCGACACCTGCACCACCATCGAGACCGGCACCCACTTCGCCCGATCGCAGGGCCTGGCCACCTACGCGCTCGCCCCCGAGATCAGCTACGGCGAGCCCGACCTGGACCGCATCCCGGCCACCACTCCGATCAGCGCCAACAGCAACGGCGCCACCCGGGTCCAGATCCTCCTGCCCGGCGGGCACTTCGTGTACCGGTCGAACGTCGACCGGCTGACCTCCTTCGTCCAACAGGTCCACGAGGGGGTGGCGCCGGTGGTGCGGCCGGAGCAGTTCACGTCCAACACCAGCAACTGCGCCGGGCAGCGCTACGACGACCCGCCCCGGCTGTTCGGGTTCTGATGCAGCGCACCCGGTCGACCGTCATCACGGCCGTGGCGGCGTTCCTGCTGCTGGCCACCACCGCGGCCTGCGGCAACGAGGAGGTCGAGTCCGTGGACCCATCGAGTCCGACCCTGGCGTCCAGGGTCGTCGGCACCTGGACACTGGAATCCTGGGAGTCCGACGGTGTGAGGGTCACGCGCCCGACCGAGCCCACCGCCGTGGTGAACTTCCTCGCCGACGGAACGCTGAGCGGCGACACCGGGTGCAACCGGCTCGGCGGCTCCTACTCCGTCGACGGCGACGACCTGTCGGTGACGACCGGTGCGATGACCCGACGGGCCTGCGCCGACGAGGTGGCCGCCACCCAGGAAGCGGCACTGCTCGCAGCGCTCCCCGAGGTCACCTCCGCACGGCTGTCGGAGTCCACGCTGGAGCTCCTCGCCGACTCCGGGACCGTGCTGCTGACGCTGGCGGCCGGTCCCAGCGACCTCGACGGCAGCGCCTGGCAGGTGGCTGCGGTCAACAACGGGACCGGCGGACTGGAGGCCTCGGCGCTCACCGAGGCGTTGACCGCCGAGTTCCGCGAGGGAACGATCTCGGGGTTCTCGGGCTGCAACACCTTCTCGGCGGGCTACACCACCGAGGACGACCGGATCACCATCGAGGCTCCCCGGGCGACGCTCATCGGCTGTGAGCCCGACGTCGCCGAGACCGAGGCCAGGTATCTGACGGCACTGGAGCGCTCGACCCGCTTCGAGCTCGAGGCGACCTCGCTGACCCTCCGCGACGCCGACGGCGCCGCCCAGGTCACGTTCCGACCCCGGGCCTGATGGACGAACCGACCGACCGACCGGAGGAACCATGAACCTCGACACCGACACCATCCGCCTGGCGAAGGGCCCCAACCTGGCCACCGTGGTCACCCTCATGCCCGACGGCCGCCCCCAGGCGCTCCCCACCTGGATCGACACCGACGGCGAGCACCTGCTCGTGAACACCGAGCCGCAGCGCCAGCGGTCTCGCAACGTCGCCCGCGATCCGCGGATCACGGTGCTGATCCAATCGTCGGAGGACGCCTGGGACTGGGCCGAGGTGCGCGGGCACGTGGTCGACACCATCGGCGGCGACGAGGCCCGGGCCCACATCGACGAGCTCTCCAACCGCTACGTCGGCACCGACTACAGCCGGCCGGTGGGCCCCGAGGGGCGCATCATCCTGCGGATCGCCCCGGACCGGGTCCTCACGCCCGCCCAGCTGGGTCGGTGAACGTCGTCACCGATGCGGGATCCGGCGAGAACAGGTTCTAGTTTAGGGGGCCGGATCCCGACCGAAGGACGTCACCGATGACCGACCCAGACGCGACCGTCGATCCGCTGGAGGCCGCTCGGGAGCGCTACCAGCAGGAGCGAGCGAAGCGGCTGCGCTCCGACGGCATGGAGCAGTTCCAGGAGCTCCGCGGCGACCTCGCCGAGTTCGATCGGGACCCGTTCGCCGACCCCGGGTTCAACCGGGACGCGATCGAGCGGGACGTCGACGTCATCATCGTCGGCGCCGGCTTCGCCGGCATGCTCACTGCGGCGCGGCTCCTCGACCGGGGCGTGGACGACTTCCTCATCATCGACAAGGCCGGCGACTTCGGGGGCACCTGGTACTGGACCCGGTACCCGGGCTGCATGTGCGACGTCGAGTCGTACACCTCCCTCCCGCTGGTGGAGGAGACGGGCTACATGCCGTCCATGAAGTACGCCGGTGCCGCCGAGATCTTCGCCTACAGCCAGCGCATCGGCGAGCACTTCGGCCTGTACCCGAAGGCCCTCTTCCAGACCGAGGTCGACACCGCCACCTGGGACGAGGACCTGGGCCGGTGGGTGGTCCACACCTCGCGGGGGGACCGGCTCCGGGGACGGTTCCTCGTCACCGCCGGCGGGATCCTCTCCAAGGCCAAGCTCCCGGGCATCCCCGGCATCGAGGACTTCGCCGGGGACACGTTCCACACCAGCCGTTGGGACTACGCGGTGACCGGCGGCGGACCGACCGAACCCATGGACCGGCTGTCCGGCAAGCGGGTGGGCATCATCGGGACCGGTGCCACCTCGGTGCAGGTCGTCCCGCAGCTGGGCCGAGCGGCCCAGGAGGTCTACGTCTTCCAGCGCACCCCGTCGGCGGTCGGCGTCCGCAACAACGGGCCGACCGACGAGGAGTGGTTCCGGAGCCTGCAACCGGGGTGGCAGGCCGAACGCATCCGCAACTTCACCGAGGCCGTCACCGGCAAGCACCCGGACCGGAACCTGGTCGCCGACGGCTGGACCGAGGTGATGTGGGACGACACCCAGTCGGCCGGGTCGACCCCCGAGCAGGTCGAGGAGCTCGAGCGCTCGGACTTCGAGACCATGGAGGCCATCCGGCGACGGGTCGACGAGGTCGTCGAGGACCCGGCGACCGCCGAGGCGCTCAAGCCCTGGTACGGCAAGCACTGCAAGCGCGTCTGCTTCCACGACGAGTACCTGCCGGCGTTCAACCGGGACAACGTGCACCTCGTCGACACCGAGGGGCGCGGGGTGGACCGGGTGACGCCCGGCGGCGTGGTCGTCGATGGAACCGAGTACCCCCTCGACGTCCTCATCTTCGCCTCCGGATTCGAGGTGACCACCGACCTCAACCAGCGGCTGGGCTTCGACCCCGTCGGCCGCGGCGGCGTGGCGATGAGCGAACGCTGGCACGACGGCGCCCACACGCTCCACGGCGTGCTGTCGGCCGAGTTCCCGAACATGTGCATGATCAGCATCGTCCAGGCCGGGTTCGGGACGAACTTCCTCCACTTCCTCTCCGAGTCGGCCAACCACGTGTCGTGGATCATCTCCTCGTGCATCGACCAGGGCATCCGGACCATCGAGGCCACTCCGGAGGCCGAGGAGGAGTGGCACGGGGTCCTGATCGGCGAGGCCATGAAGATCGCCGGCTACTCGATCAGCTGCACGCCCGGCTACTACAACAGCGAGCAGGGCAACAACCCGAAGGCCCGACGGAACCTGACCTACACCGGCAGCCTGGTGGACTACGTCGACCACCTCGAGCGCTGGCGCACCCAGCCCGATTTCCCCGGAACCCGGGTCGTGCCCGAGGGGTCCTGACCGGCCGGACTCCCCCGCCGCAACCGTTCACGCCTCAGTCGGAGTCCGAGCGGATCCGGATCAGCTCGTCGAGCCGGTCGCGCAGCGCGACCAGGTCGTCGAGATCCACCGCCCCTGACCGGTCGGGAGCATCGGCGACCGGGACATCATCATCGGTGTCGGCCGTACCCTCGCTCGCCTGCTCCCGGAACCTGGACGCGACCGTGGCGGTCACCACGGCGATCGTGACGATGCCGAGCATCAGCACGGCGCTCGCCGTGACCTTCCCGCCGGTGGTGATGGGCACGTAGTCGCCGTAGCCGACCGTGGTCACCGTCACGATCGCCCACCAGATCGCATTGCCCGGCGTCGTGATGGTGGCGCCCGGGGCGGTCCGCTCGAACGCCCACACGATGATCGCCCCGTTCAGGACCAGCAGCGCGGCGACGACCAGGAAGTTCACCAGGTTGCCCCGCCGGAAGAGCCGTCGGAACAGCCGCACGCTGAGGAAGATCCGGATCGGCGGGAGCACCACCGACGCCAGGGCGATCGGATGGTGGAAGACGTAGCTCCGGTGCTGCCCGGAGAGTCGGGTCCGGATCACGAGGTCGCACAGGTACACGAGCGAGAGCAGGCCCCGGGCGGCGAACCACACCGAGTCACTGCCGCGGAACGAACCGATGAAGGGCAGGACCACCAGCCAGATCGTGCAGAGCGTGAGGATGTCGATCGGGATCTCGGCGCGATCCATGTACCGGCGGTAGGCCGGCGGTGCGTCGACGGGCGCCTGATCGGCGCTGGCCAGCCAGCCGGCGATGGCGGCGATCACCGGCCGGTGGCGCCCCGATCCGCTGCCGGCCGATCCGCTGCCGGCCGTTCCGTCCTCGCTCGACACGAGGCGAACCTAGTGCCGGCCCGGGGTCCGACCCCGGACCTCGGGCGGATCCTCGCAGGTTCAGGCCGAGACGGATCAGGAACGCGTGAAGCGCAGGGTGACGATCTGGAACGGTCGGAGCCTCAGTGCGACGTCGTCGCCGCTGCGGACCAACGTCGGACCGGCCGACGCCGCGTCCACACGTTCGTGCGCGTCGGTGGCCACGACGTCGAGCACCCCGAACCCCGGGGTGAGCGTGACCTCGGCCTGTCCACCGTGCGACTCGTAGAGCCGGACGACCACGTCGCCCGAACCGTCGTCGGCCAGCTTGACCGCCTCGACCACGACCGCCGGGTGGTCGACCGTCACCACCGGGCGCACCGATCCATGTGCGGTTCCTCCCGCCAGGACGCGGACGGGCAGGTTGAGCCGGTACCCCTCATCGATCACGCCGGCCGCCCGCAGGTCACCGGCGTGCGGCAGCAGCGAGTACGTGCACCGGTGGACGCCCTGGTCCTGACGGGGGTCCGGGTACAGCGCGCCCCGGAGCAGCGTCTGGTAGAGCACGGTGATCGGCTCGTCGGCCGCGCTCCGGATCCGCTCGGCGTGGTGCCCGTACTTCGCATCGTTGAGCAGCGCCAGGCCGGCCCCGGGTTCCGACACGTCGACCCACCGGTGCGCGCAGACCTCGAACCGGGCGAAGTCCCAGCTCGTGTTCGTGTGGACGGGCGTGCGGAGGTGTCCGAACTGGATCTCCCGGGTCATGTCGGTCACGTTCACGTCGAGGGGGAACGCGACCTGCAGGAGCTGCTCCTGTTCGGCCCAGTCGACCTCGAGGTGCACGTCCAGTCGCGGTGAGCCCGCCCGGAGCTCCACCATCTGCACCGCCGTGGAGGACCGGAACGACCGGGTCACGCGGACCCTCGCCAGCACCGGACCCTCGTCGAGCACCTCGATCTCCGCCGGCCCGTCGAGCACGGTCACCTTCCGGCGGTTGAAGTGCTCGATGTCCCAGGCGTCGAACGCATTGGGGAAGTCCGGATGGATCTCCAGCCGGTTGCCCCGCTCGCCCTCGGGGACGAGCTCCCGGCCCGTCCGCTCGTCGACGAACGACGCCAGCAGTCCTGCGTCGTCCAGCACGGCGGTGACCAGCCCGTTGCCGATCACCAGTCCGACGGGGCCTCGTTCGACCGAGACGGTGCCGACCGGGTCCAGCGGCACCAACGCCGCCACACCATCTGCCGGTGCCGCGAGTCGGACCGCCAGGTTCCCATCGGCGAGGGCCTGGACCGTGCCGACGTCCAGACCGGGCGTCGACGCCGGGACCACGACCACCTCGTCGCGGTCGTGCGGCGCCGCGTTGGCGACTCCCGGGCCGCCCGCGAGACGGCCCAACGCCCCGGCGATGACCTCCTCGAGCTCCGCAGCCACCGCGGCGTAGGTCGCCTCCGCCTCGCGGTGGACCCAACCGATCGAGCTCCCGGGCAGGATGTCGTGGAACTGGTGCATCAGGACGACCTTCCACAGCCGATCGAGCTGCTCGGCCGGGTAATCGCCGACGGATCCGCCCGAGGCCACGACCGTGGTCCACCAGAGCTCGGCCTCACGCAGCAGCAGCTCGCACCGCCGGTTGCCCAGCTTCGTCCCGACCTGACTCGTCAGCGTGCCCCGGTGCATCTCGAGGTACAGCTCCCCCACCCACCGCGGCGCATCCGGGTACTCCTCGATCGCGGCGTCGAAGAACGCCTCGGGCGAGGCCATCTCGAGCCTCGGGAACCCTTCGAGGTCGCGCGACCGGACGTAGGTCTCCAACTGGTCCGGGCTGGGGCCACCACCGCCGTCGCCCCAGCCGAACGGCATCAGGCTGCGCGACGCCCGGCCCCGTTCCGCGTGGTTGCGCACCGAGACCATCAGTTCGTTGGCCGCGAAGGTGGCGTTGTAGGTCTCGACCGGCGGGAAGTGCGTGAAGACCGTCGACCCGTCGATCCCCTCCCACCAGAAGGTCTGGTGGGGGAACCGGTTCGTCTGGTTCCAGGACAGCTTCTGGGTGAGGAACCGGTGGAGTCCGGCGTGGGCCATGATCCCCGGCAGCGACGCCGGGTAGCCGAACACGTCCGGGATCCAGACCTCGGTGCACTCGAGATCGAAGTGCTCCCGGAAGAACCGCTGACCGTGGGTGAACTGCCGGAGCAGCGCCTCGCCGCCCGCCAGGTTCGTGTCGGCCTCGACCCACATGCCTCCGACCGGGATCCACCGGCCGTCGGCCACTCGCCGTCGGATGCCCTCGAAGACGCTCGGGTACTCCTCGAGCATCCACTCGTACTGCGCCGCCTGGCTGCAACAGAACACGAAGTCGTCGAACTCGTCCATGAGGGCGAGCACGTTCGAGAACGTCCGGGCGCACTTCCGGTGGGTCTCCCGCAGCGGCCACAGCCACGCCGTGTCCATGTGGGCGTGGCCGACTGCGGACACCCGGGGGGCCGAGGCCGTCGCCGGTCGCGCCAGCACCGGGGCCAGTGCGGCACGTGCAGCCGCAGCGGACCCGGCCACGTCCTCGAGGTCGACCGCCTCGATCGCCGCCTCCAGCGCCCGCAGCAGTTCGTGTCGCTGCGGGTTCTCCAGGGTCAGCTGCCGCATCAGGTTGCGGACCACGAGCACGTCGTGGACCAGTGCGTGCAACTCGTCGTCACGGACGACGAGTCGAGCGGCGGCGAGCCGGTGGATCGGCGAGGTCCCGGCCGTGTCGAGATCGCTGTTCCGATCGGGTCGACCCTCGATGATCGACGGGTTCGACGCGGCCTCGAGGAGGAGCTCGATGCGTTCACCGCCCGCGGCGGGAGCGGCCACGGTGACATGGTGCGCCGCAGGGTGGATCCCGCGCCACGGGACCCACTCGCCATCACCGGTGCCGTCGTCACCGGTGACCCGCCGCCAGAGGAGGCCCTCCGAGGTGAACCCGGGCATGTCCGAGTAGGCCAGGTGGATCTCGATCTGCACGTGCTCGCCCGCCCAGGCCTCGGGGATCGTCGCCTCCAGCCGGAACCAGGTGGTGCCCCAGGGCCGGGCGAAGGGGCCGCCGATGGTGAAGGGCTCGAAGGTCGCGTCCAACGCCTCGGTCACCGGCACCGGCTCTCCCGGAACCTCCCAGGCCGTGACGTCGAGGTCCAGCGACGGGCCGAACTGCAGCCCGCGGACCCGCTCGTTGAACACCCGGTCGATGCGGGCCTCGGTGATGTTGCGGTCGTCGTGCACTCGTCCCCCTGGTTGTTCTGCCGCCCGGCGGGTCAGCCCCGTCGCTTCTGGATGTTGGCCCCCTCGTCGCGCAGGCCGACCGTCCGGTGGAACAGCCCCGG
>SXGQ01009751.1_pt1 | contig 19952 bp, 14 predicted proteins | sample 3178371 | NCBI WGS metagenome assembly SXGQ01 (sample SAMN11356859, study PRJNA531348) | freshwater metagenome | isolation source: freshwater sample F1-20 | place: China: Fuxian Lake, Yuxi | collected 2017-12-25 | reverse complement strand
GTGGAGTGGACGAAGATCTACGGTGGCAAGGTGGTCGAGAATGTTGTCCAAGCCCTAGCCGCTATCGTCATCCGTGAACAGATGGCCAAGGTCGGGCAGAAGTACAAGGTCGCCTTCCAAGTACACGACGAAATCATCATCACTGCAGGCGCAGCAGACGCAGACCATGCAGAAAGATATCTGGTTGAGGTCATGTCCACCGCCCCGAAGTGGGCTCCCGATCTACCCGTAGCCTGTGAATCGGGACAGGCTGATAACTATGGAGATACCTAATGGACTTCAGTATAGCAATGCTTTACGTGTTCATAGTTTTACAGGTGTTGGACGCACTCAGCACCGTCTACGGTATGCGCTTGGGGCACAAGGAAAAGAATCCCCTGCTTGCATGGCTGTTCGATAAGTTCGGGGTGGAGATAACGCTAGCCGTGGTCAAGACAGCCATGGTCGCCTATATCTGGCATTACCTTGACGATATTCCGGTGATCCTGTTGGTTATATTCAACGGCGTTTATGCCTATATCTTTTACAAAAACCTTGAGGTTATAAGCCGAGAGGAGTAAAGTCAGGACTTTAGTGACTATCGCCCGACCACCATCGGGTCTACAACCTATGCGTTTGTCTCACTCCTATTCATCAATAAAGTTGTATGAGAATTGCCCGTTACGATACTACCGTCAACGTGTCCTCAAGGATGTTACTGATACTGGTGGTGAAGCAAGCAAGTATGGCGAGCGGATCCATGAGTACCTTGAGCACCGACTTAAGGAGAACACCGAGTTACCGCAGGACATTGCACATTACGAAGTCCTCTGTACTACGGTCGAGCAGATCTCCAACGGTGGAGAACTACACATTGAAAAAGAGTTGGTACTTACCGAGGAGTTGAAGCCGACAGGGTGGTGGGAACCAGACGCATGGTTGCGTAGCAAGTTGGACGTTCTTGTACTGCGTGGCGATACCGCCTACGTCATGGACTGGAAAACTGGCAAGCGTAACCCTGACTTCTTTCAGATGAATATGTTTGCGTGTCAGGTATTCAAGCACTACCCCGAAGTAACCAAGTGCAAGACCAGTCTGGTATGGCTGAAGCATTTGCAGATGGATACAGAGGAGTACACAAGGGAGCAGTCTAATCAAATGTGGGCTGACATTATGAAGAAGATACGGCGCATCTACGATTCAGCGGAGCATGGTGTATGGCCAGCCCGACCGAGTGGACTGTGCCGCTTCTGCCCTGCTCGACACGACTGTGACTACGCTGCGTTATGACACCCGAAGGAAAGATCAAACGTAAAGTTGTTGAGATGTTGAGGACGCATGGCATTTGGTATTTCTTTCCGGGCAACAACGGGTTTGGTAAGTCAGGGATACCAGACATCATCGCCATCGCTGGCGGTAGGTTTATAGGAATTGAATGTAAAGCTGATCCATCCAAGAAGCCGACAGAGTTGCAGAAGAAATGCGGCGAAGAAATACAAGAAGCCGGTGGCCTGTGGTTCTTGGTGCGAAGTATTGAAGACATTAAAGAGGTTGAACAATGCTTGTTGTCGAGAGTGCTAGAGCACTAGCACTAAAACTTAACAATCCAGATCGCGTGTTGGAGTGCATCCCAACAGCGAAGCCATTGGTTAAAGATGGCACGACTCTGGTTGTAGCACCTCATCGACTAGATGAGGTAAAGATCTTAAGGAACCTTGGCATCAAGGCTCCGTCCCCAATTCTGCATTATTACGACTGGCCCGGCCCACATACACCGTATAACCACCAGAAAGAAACTGCTGCGTTCTTGACGTTGCAAACTCGAGGGCTAGTCCTAAACGAAATCGGTACGGGTAAAACTCAGTCTGCTCTGTGGGCTGCGGATTACTTGATGCGAGCCAAGCAAGTGAAGAAGGTGTTGATCCTCTCGCCTCTGTCCACACTGGAGCGGGTATGGGCTGACGGTATCTTCACTGGCCTAATCAATCGTAGATTCGTAACGCTGCATGGCACAGCCGAGCGCAGACTGAAACTACTTAAGACCGAGAGCGACTTCTACATCGTCAACCATGATGGCTTTCAGATCATCGCCCCGCATTGCATTGGTATGTTCGACCTGATCATCGTTGACGAAGCAGCGGTGTTGCGTAACCCATCGACCACACGGTTCAAAGTCTTCCGTAAGTTTATGGATCATAACCCAACGACACGACTGTGGCTGATGACTGGTACGCCAACACCCAATGCGCCAACTGATGCGTGGTCACTAGCCAAACTAGTGAATAGCCAGTACTGCACCAAGACGTTTACTGCTTTCCGAGATCAGGTGATGATGAAGGTTGGTCAGTGGAAGTACGTGCCACGACCTGATTCGATTGAGACAGTTAAACATATTCTACAACCTGCGGTTAGGTACACCCGAGAGGAGTGCTTTGATCTACCGGATACCATTGTCCAAACCCGTTCGGTTGAGTTGACTCCGCTACAGAAGAAGCACTACCAACAGATGCTTAAACATTTCGTAACGGAACTGGCTGCGGAGCGGAAGCAAGGTACGATCACGGCGGTCAATGAAGCCGTTAAGATTCAGAAACTTGTGCAGATATCCTGTGGTGTGGCTTATGACGACAACGGACAAAACCTTGAAATCGACGCAAGTCCTCGTGTAAACTTAGTCAAAGAGTTGATTGAGGAAGCAGGAGAGAAGGTCATTCTGTTTGTGCCACTCACTGGCACACTACATATGTTGAGCCGAGAACTTGAGAAGGATTGGCCGATTGGTGTAGTGAATGGTGAAGTGTCACCAAGCAAACGAAATCAAATCTTTCACGACTTCCAACATACAAAAGAGCCGCACGTTTTGATTGCTCACCCCGGCACGATGGCGCATGGTCTTACTTTGACCAGTGCATCAACCATCATCTGGTACGGGCCGATCAATCAGAACGAGCAGTACGTTCAAGCCAACGGTCGCATTGAGCGTATTGGTAAGCGTCACGTTTCAAACGTGATACACATTGAGGCGACCGAGTTAGAGCATAAGATGTACGAACGGTTGAAGAACAAGCAAAAACTACAAGGCTTGCTACTCGACATGATTAAAGAGCAAACAGAGAGGTAACTATGAGTGTGAAAGTAGACGATGTGATCTCTACGTACATGAAGTTACGTAGTCAGAAGGAAGCCATCGAAGCGCAGATGAAAGAGCAGACTACTGCTATCAAAGCGAAGATGGAGAAGTTAGAATCTTGGATCAAAGAACAGGCCGACGTTCAAGGCGTCACCAGTTTCAAGACCAAACACGGCACTGCGTTTCTTACCACCACGGACTATGCAAACGTGGCTGATTGGGATGCGATGCTTGCTTTCGTTCGTGAGAATGAAGCGTATGACCTGTTCGAAAAACGCGTTAGCAAGACTGCTGTACGTGGTTACATCGAACAAACTAAAGCGGTTCCGCCCGGAGTGAACTACGGTACACGACTGGATGTGAACATTCGTAAGCCTACTGCATCAGTGGAGTAATTAAATGTCGAACATTGTTCCTGCAAATATCAAAGTCCCTGCTCACCTTGCTGCGCGGGTCGGCGTCCAATCAGCACTTGCTCAATCGTTGACGGGCGGTCTGTCATCCGGTGGCGGTGGTGAGTCCTATCCTCGCATCAGCATCAAGGGTGCGCGCTTCCGTATCATTGACGGTGATACCGAGACGGTATTGGATTCCACTACCCTTGACGTTGTTATCGTTGGCGCTAACCCGCGCCTGTCGAAGACTTGGTACGCCAAGCAGTGGACTCCTGACTCTGAGCCGAGTGCGCCTGAGTGCTTCTCGCTTGATGGCATTGGCCCTGACCCGCAGTCGACCAACCCACAGAATGATCTTTGTGCGTCCTGTCCGCAGAACGCCTGGGGTTCCAAGGTGACTCCGCAAGGCCAACAGATTAAAGCCTGTGCTGACCAGAAACGCCTCGCCGTGGTTGCTGCCGACGACCCGAGTGGCCCTGTGTACCTGTTGCAAGTTACACCTGCTGCGCTGAAGGGACTGAACCAGTTCCAGAAAGAACTTTCTGTACGTGGCATCCCGCCCGAGATCGTTAAGACCAAGGTATCGTTTGATACCGACGCCTCGTATCCGAAACTGAAGTTCACCTTTGGTGGATTCTTGGATGAGGAAACTCAGGCTGTTGTCGATGAATTGTTCGGAGCCGCGAAGGTCAAGGAGATCACCGGCGAGAATCCCCGTACACCAGTGGCAGTGCCTAAACTCACTGCTCCTGTACCAGTTGCGCCGAAACCCGCTGTTAAGGCAGTGGAAGTCGAGGAGGACGTAGCCCCCGCCCCTGCCCCGGCTGCTGCCCCCAAGCGTGGTTTCGGTGCGCCTAAGTCAGAGGCCAAGCCAAAGGCTGCTGCTCCCAAGGCGGCTCCTGCGGCGGCTGCTCCGCAAGCAGTAAAGTCTTTAGCGGATGAGATCGCTGACCTCGTTGGTGAGGTTTCAGATGATTGAACAACCACCGCTAGACTTTACCAAGGTGGAAACTCTGCGTAAGCACATGCTGTTAACCGTGGGAAATCTTGCTGAGTTGTTTGGCGTTTCCCGTATGACGTACTATGGTTGGATGAAGGGTAAACCCCTACGCAAATCCAACGACGAAATGGTACGGCGTGTGCTGAAGCAACTTCTGGATGTGATGAAGAACCATCAATGGCCTATGCCTGAGGTGATTGCATCTGACCAGAAGGTTAGGTTTTCACGCTTACAAGAACTGCTGAACACTTGATTGGTGGCGGGGGGAGTAATCCCCCCGCTATAGCGGGGCGCTATGGACACGTTGAATTTTCTTCAGCGGGTTCTACCATCGGAAGGATTCTTTGTTACGACTGTCATTAACCCTGACGGTAACAAGCAGGGATTCTTTTCGACTGTAGAAGAACTCGCCAAGGCTGTCGTTGGCTTAGACCAACGAGGTAACAACACATATTTCGCCATCTCCTCATACGTGGAGAAGGGTAGCCGCAAGCAAGACAATGTTCGAGCCACGAAGGTTCTGACGTTGGATGTTGACTGTGGCGAAGGTAAGCCGTTCCCTTCATGGAAGGAGGGACTCAAAGCATTAGGTAAGTTCATTACGGATGTGGGCTTGCCTAAACCTATGATCGTGCACTCTGGTAACGGACTGCATGTGTACTGGGTATTGGATCGTGAACTGCCGCCCGAGGAGTGGAAGCCTTTAGCCGAGGCACTCAAGGCAGCAACAGGTGCACACAAGTTTGCAGTAGACGCAGGACTCACAGCCAACAGCGCACTGGTCTTGCGACCTATCGGAACTCACAACCCGAAGAACGATAAGGAAGTTTCCTTACTTCTGGATACTGAGCCGACGACCGTAGCCAAGATGCAGACTGCACTGGTGGATCATTTTGTGATCCAGAGACGACACACACCCACCAGTAAGTTGTCACAAGCGTTAGCCGTGGAGAACACACTTCCTCCTGCTAACGCAGCGGTTGTGGCTGCGAAGTGCCAACAAATCGGATGGGCGATCAAGAACCAAGGGGATGTGACCGAGCCCATGTGGTATCTCCTATTGGGTATAGCGGCATACACCACTGACCCAGAAGCCACGGCTATCGCGTGGAGCGAGAACCATCCCGCGTTTGATCCCGACGCTACGCTCCGCAAAATGGATCAGTGGAAGCGGGTGACTACCGGCCCGACAACCTGTGCCAAGTTTAGTGCTGACAGACCAGACGGATGCAAAGGCTGCAAGTTCAAGGACAAGATCGGTTCTCCTGCACGTTTGGGTATCCAATACCAAGAGGTTGCAGTAGCGCCGGACGCCATAGATCCTGCATCCACAGAGATACCTGTACCTAAACCCTACAAACGTACGGCTGACGGCATCAAGTTGACCATCGACGATACGGATGTGGATGTATGTAAGTTCGACATCTACCCCGTGTCATACGGCAGGGATGAAACTCTTGGCTACGAGACTGTGCGTTACCACTGGAAGCGTCCGCATGTCGGGTGGCAAGAACTTATCATGCGTCAGGCATACCTGACCGAAGGCAGCCGGGAGTTCCCGGTGACAATCGCAGACCAAGGCATTGTCCTCAACGGCAAACACCAGACAGGATACTTTCAACACATGCTCCGCGCATACATGGATGAACTACGTCAGCGGCGTACCATGACCAACCTCTATTCCACGATGGGATGGAAAGAGAACTTCACGCAGTTCGTCATTGGCGACACGATCATTCGCCGTGACCCAGACGGTAGCGTGTCGGAGGATTCAATCACTCTGGCATCCATTAACAGTAAGTTAGGGCATGATCTGTACGGTACGTCTGGTGATCTTAAGAATTGGATCGACTTCACCAGACTGTTAGACAAAGCCCAACTCGACACGCATATCTTTGCGCTATGCGTCAGCCTGTCGTCACCGCTGTATGCGTTCACTGGTCTGAAGGGGTTGACCATATCGCTCTACGGCCCGACCGGCGGTGGTAAAACACTGGCACAGTTGTGGATGCAGTCTGTCTGGGGCAACCCCGATAAGTTGCACTTTGCTGCTAAGTTCACACAGAACACTTTGTTCAGCCGCATGGGTATGTATTCCCACATGCCTATGACCATCGACGAAGCGACGATGATGCAGGACAAAGACGTTGGTGACTTCTTGTACTGGGTAAGCCAAGGCCGCGACAAGGCACGACTGAACCGTAACGCTGAGGAGCGAGACGCCAAGACGTTTGCTATGCCAGTCACGGTATCCACCAACAAATCTATGGCATCCAAACTTATCTCATCCGGTATGGATACCGACGCGCAGATGGCAAGGTTGCTTGAGGTCAGCATCCGTCCGAGTCCGTTGTTTACCAAAGACAGTGAGGCTGGCCGCAAGGTGCATGATTTCCTCATGGCGAACTACGGATATACAGGACGTACATTCATTAAGAACTTATTAGAACTAGGACGCCCTGCAATTCATTCAATGATCCAAGAACAATCGGCTACGTTCGCCAGTAACTACAAGTGTAAGTTCTCAGGTGAGGAGCGGTATTGGGAACAAGCCCTGATGCTTGCGGACTTGTCTGGCAGACTTGCCAGTGAGTGGGGATTGATTAGTTGTAACTACAAAAACGGTATCGAATGGGTGCTTGCCCAGATGGGTTCCATCCGTAGGACTGTGGCTGAGAACAAGGCCGACGCATTTGATCTGCTCGGTGAGTACCTTAACGAGACTGCCTCCAGTGCGCTTACCGTGTTCCATCAAGGGGAACAGAAGCCGACTCTGGACTACACCCGTCTGCCTCGTTCAAGCATCCACGTTCGGTTCGATCTTTATCGCAAGACAGTTGGGGATCACTTTGACCACGGCACTGTCATGCTTGACCGCATCAACTTCCGCAAGTGGTTGTCCGCCCGTGGCGCCGACTACAAGACATTCATACAGGAACTTACTGAGGAAGGCATTGTCGCTACGCCCAAGTCCCAGAAGGTTTACTTGGGTAAGGACTCGCCCATCAAACTCGGTCAGACCTACGTGGTTGGTGTCAACCTTAACCATCCAAGACTTCAAGGTATCCTCGACAAGGAGAGCCAGAACGCAGACGACTTAGCCTACGGTCAGTTAAAAGCCCTGAGTTAGGTACACTGCCCGTTCATCTTTGCGGCGTTTCACTAGGCCGGGGAGCACTCTGCCCCCGGCTTTCGTCCACTTGAGGAACTCATCAGCCGCTTCTTCAAACTCCCCACGATTTGTTTTCATACGCAAGGAAGATCTCTGAAGGTTGCCTAGCCCCACGTTGAAGGCAAAAGATACGAGAGCATCGAAGACTCCCTGACGACCAGAAGCAGCAGGGCAAAGTCGAAGAACACCACGCTCAAACCGGCAAAGGTCTTGAGCAAGAATAGCGTCCACTTCTCCCATCGCAAGGATGCGATCCCACCCTGCGGGTATCGGTAGATTACGTCTCTCATTTATTGGGATATTGGCATGTGTTGGATCAATAACGTGGCCGACCCCGACCGTCCATAGCAGGGCCGGACACCGATAAGGGCGCGTCCTTACGCCCTCGTGATGCTTAATCATCTCAATGGTAGCAGCGGAGACTTTCACTTTTTCTGGAAAGCCTGAGTGCCAAACCAAAAGGCAATGATGCTGCTCAGAATAAGCATCTCATCATCGGAGAATACATTCTCCATTGCCACAGCAAAAGGAATACCGGTGGTATATGCGTACCACACACCAGCGATGTTGAGAGCAACTAACTCCAACACAAATATATACGTCACAACCGGACGCACACTGGCACGAAGGTTAACCATCCATTGACTCGCGCCTTTACCAATCTCAATGTCGTGCTGGTATAGGGCTTGGCGTTCTTCCCCGGCAGTCTGAGTCTGGATCTGCTCCAGTTTAATTTCTTCTACTCGCGCCTGTGCCAGAAAGCCTTTCTCAGCCAGAGCCAATTCACGCTCTTTCTGAGCAGCGACAAGAGCCAACTCATGTTTCTTGTCCTGCCGGTCTTGGAAGATCTGCAAAATTTTAGGAAGGCCGCCCGCTAGGAAGGACAGGAAAGTACTAACCATGGTCATCATTTGGCGCGCTCCTCAAGTAGTTTGGTTCTAACTTGTAAGTCGTGTATGTCTTCCATAATATCGTCCTTCATGTCCTGCCGCCGTGACGCGCTGATAGGACTGTCAGTTGGCACACCGTCTTCGGTAATCAGGATCGGGATCTTGCTTTCAATGGCGATCAGCCGATTGTTGAACGAGGCAATCTCGGTCAGGAGCCAGCCGACCGCAGCCAGCAGTACCGGGAACAGCATATCAATGATCTTTTGCATGTTCATTTGTCAACCTTCTTATTTAACAAATCGAATAGCGTTTTCATCTTGTCCTCAAGAACTGCCACGCGCAGGTCAAGTTTCGATAGCACAATGATGAGCGTGATGAGCGCAAGGATGACAGGCCACGCTCTGGTAAATATCTCAAACAATTCCATAGCCCCTCCCCTTAGTACCCTAGTAGTTCTGCTGCTTGTTCCAGTTCTTGTTGCGCCGCCTTCGGCGCACCGCGCAGGAGTCTCTCACCCGCAGGACGGTTTGCTTCTCGCAGTGCCTTACGTGCGTTACGTTCGAAACTCTTGATCTCAAGCGCCGTGCCAGCCGCACCTTCATTCCAATCATCAACCGATTCCACGATGGCGCGAGCCTGATCCATATCGCCACGGATCATGGCCTTTACCCAAGCCTGCCGGAACCCTGCGCTGACTTCCTTCTGGTAGTCAATGACCCGTTTGCTGATGCGAACCACGCCGTATTCTTCCGCAGCACTGGCAGGATAGAAGCCAAGCAGTCGCGTAAGTATGATGGAAGCACTTGCGTCTTGATCGACGATGTATCCACGGCGGTCGACAATCGCACCAGAATTTATATATGCGAGTGAGTCGCCCAGCAATCGAGCTGCAGTGACGGGATTCTCACGCAACCAATCTTCGAACGTGACCTTTTCGGTAGCCGCAGCCTTAATACCGGTGGCGACAGAATTCACCAAGCCGATCTCGCCAAACATCATGGAGACCGCAGGGCCACCGATCTCAGCAAGTTCTCTACCGACGTTAGCACCGGCCAGCAATACGCCCGTACCCGGAACGTAATCACCGAGCGATACACGACCGGCCAAGTCAGCCGGGAGAACCATGTTCGCGCCACCGTTCAGGAGGATCTGCGATGCACCCGGAGCAACGCTGTCGATCAACTTGGCAATCTCAAAGCGGATGCTACCGGCACGGAACCCAAGTTTCTGAGCGATGGTATCAATCAGATCTTCCAAGTCCTCAGCGAACGGGAAGCCAGACACACCTGCCAACATCCACATGGCAGCAAGCATGTACAACTTACCACTTCGCGGCAGCGCCTTGAGCAACTGGATCGACGTAGTGGGGAAGACCTTGTACATATACAAGAACGACTGGATACCACTGCGCCATGCGGCAGGGCGGTTAAGCACCGAGTACTCACCAAGCGAAAGTTTGAGAGCCTCGACAGCAAACGCCCGAGCAAACTCAGCAGCGTTCTTATCGGAAGCACCCGCAGCCTTGCGCCGTGCGTACTCAAGCCGGTATGCAGCCAGACCCACGCCACGACGGGACGCTTGTTCAGTAGCGTTAAACGTCCACATGAATCCGTCGATGGTCTTCTGCAGCGCACCACTCTGCACGCGTCCGCGTGCTGTCTCCACGAGAGCATTTGTTTGTGCAGGGATCATCGTACCTTCACGAATTTCCCGAGCGATGAACTTGGCTTCGTGCTCCTCCAATCCATATTGCTTGAGTAATTGGGGGTTAGTAGCCATCTCCTCATAGAACTCAGCGGTGTTAAGCCGCGAGTCAGCCATTGCTCTACGCAGTCCCACGTTACTGAGTGCACGCTGGAAGGCAGCAAACGACGGGCCAAACCCGAAGCCACCGCCCAGTGCAGTCTGCTGGTTGTAGGTTGCAAGGAACGGGATGCTGTTGGTAATCGCACCGATAAAGTTCAGCGCACCAGTGGCAATAGATCCGCCTAACTGGAAGATACTGGTATATGCGCGTACTCGAGAAGCTACTTCACCAGCGCCGAAGTCAGACTCGTTGAGGTCGCGGTTGTTCTCAATAAACTGCAACAGACCAGACGCCTCGTTGTAGAACTGGTTGCCGCGCTTGGCCTTACCCTCCGGGTTCGTCTCGTTGTACATGTAGGCATAGTTGTCGTACAACCGTTTGGCGTAGACCTTCTGAGCCTCTGTAGTTTGAGGATTAGCTTCAGCATCCTTCCAGTTTTTCTCAAGAAGACGCAGTTGCTCTGCGCTACCAAACCACAAGTCGCGGCTTTCCTTCATTCGCAGGTTCATAATCTCGCTGATGCGCGGACGCATCATCACCTTGGCGATTGTGGATGCACGGGACTCAACGTGTTCGGTTACTGCACGGATGGCATCTGGGTCATAACCCGGAACAAACTTACGTTCCAACCGCTGACGTGCGCGGTTGTTCTGGTTGGTCAAAGCGACGATAACATTTTCAAGTTTGTCAGGACGCAGCACGATGCTGAACTGACGTAGGCCACGGATGAACTCGTTAAGGTTCAACTGCGGGGGAGCAGCGATGGCATCAAGGGCGGCAGACGTTTCTGCTTCCAGCGTGACATCCATCAATTCAAATTCGCCATCACGGTTGCGGGCTTCGACCTTGTAAGTCCTGCCGCCAAACAGATCCTTGTTCATTTGATCTGCAATGGTCAAAGCCTCGGACTCATTCTCAAACTGGCGGTAGACCAACTGATCCTTGTAGTCCTGCTTGAGAACCACACGTTCGCCCTTCTTGTTGAACGCAGCAATGCGGACTTCGTATTCGCCACGGCGAAGCACCGGGGTGTACCCAGTCGCAAGCGTCCGCTTCGTATACATATCTGCTTGCTCGTTGCTAAGTTCGGCAACGATGATGTCCTTCAGTTTGTTCTGAACGAGGAACTTGTTCTCCTCGGTTATGTTGAGTTCCTTCTTGAACTCCTCAATCGAATCGCTGATTTCCTTCTCAGAGATCTTGCCTTCGAAGAACTTGGCAACCGCAGCGTTGCGGTCAGTATCTTTACCAATGATCGCTTGGTTCAATGCAACGAGGAAGTCGTTGGCACTCTTGATAGACTTATCGTTGAACTGCATGTTGCCATCAGCGTCGATGACACGATCATCAGTCCAGAGGTCGCGGTACTTGTTGTACATACGATCAAGGAAGCGACGGGCATTACCAGACACCCGTTGATCCTTCGTCAGATCTGCAATCTCGCGGTAGGCAAGGTCACGATCCTGCGTGTAGCCAAGGTAACGCGCCTTGAGGAGCTTCAACTCCACATCACGCATGGCCTCGCGTACCGACAGATAGCCCTTCCACTCAATACTGTCCTCGGTAAGACCCGGAATACCGTCGATCTTTACGGTGTCAGTCTTGGTCTTGCCCGCTTCCTCGTAGGAGATCTGGAAGCTAAAGCCGTCACGCATCTGTTTGAAAGTTAACAGACCCATGTCGTACAGGCGGGTGATCTCAGCCTCGTCAGGAACAAGTTCGCCATCCTTGCTAACGGTGTAGAGCGGCTTGCTTCCTAGTTTGGTTTTATCCAACTTGCTGACGGCGTACCGCTGACCGGCATACAGGAACTCGTTGACCTTATCCATCTGCTCAGGCGTGATGCCGCCAACCGAGTAGTCTGTACCCGGAAGCGTGATGGCGCGGTTGAGAACCTGATCCATCTTCTCCTTCATAGCGACCTTGATGCTCATGGAGATGTCGCGGCCTTCACTCAGCACGCGCTCCAGTTCAGCAAAGCCGGGGTTCTTTCTGGCGCGGAACGCCAACAGGCTGAAGAACTTGGTCGTGAAGTTATCCCACGTACCAGAGAGGTCAACTCCCTTGTCCTTGATGTACTTCACAGCGTCGTCAACGCTCATCGGTCGGCCTTCGATATTGTCCTGCATCAAACCAGCAATGATGTTGTCACCACGCAACGTTTGAGTCTGGGCAAAGCGGCCGACGTTGTTCGGATCGAAGCCGTTCTCGATGGCCTGCAGATCCTTGATCATGTCTTGTGCACGGAAGAACGAACTCACATCGCCATTGCGCACGTACTTGCGTGACAGACTGACGAAGTAGCGAGCCGCCTCATCACCGAACTCAATGCCAAGTTTGTTCAGCGCACCCTTGATGGCATTCCAAATGCGAGACACGATGCTGCTGTCTAGTTCAGCCGCGAAGTCAGCGAGATACTCCTCAACTGCTTCAGCCTTCGGCAACCCGCGTGCCTGCATAGCGGCATCCACACCAGCCTGAATCGCAGGACTCTGGTTGTAGATACGGTTCATCAACGCATCGAACTTGTCTTGCGGGATCAACGCACGGAAACCAACGTGACCCAACGATTCGTGGGCCAATACGAAATTCAACTGCTGGTCAGTACGTACCCGGTCAGAGAAGATGATTACGTTGCGATCACCAAACGAGTAACCCACGGCAGATACCGTGTCGAAGTCACCCTGTGGACGAGCCGCAACCGCCTGAGCATAAAGTTCTGGATCTTTGGCCTTGAGGTCAGCTTGGTTGCGGAACACACGGACACGCGGCTTAACCGACAGTTTAGATACGAACCGCGTCACCAGCATACGAACACGGCCAATGACCACGGGGTTGCGTATCGGCTGGTTGTCATCGCGGAAGAACGCGCCGTCCTCGGCATCCCAATCTTCGGTTACATCCGTATCTTTCGGTTCTTCCAGTACTTTGTTCTCTGGCAAATCAGTCGGCTTACCTTCATCAGGCAGACGCATATCTTCTGGCAGGTTGTCGAACCCAAACTTCTGACGAAGCGGGTCAAGCATCTGAGCACGGAGGATCAGTTGGAAGATTGGGGTGTATTCATCCTTAGCATTACGAGCTTTGATCCTGCCGCTTGCCTTCGCACCTTCTTCCACATCCCGCGCTGCGCTTGACTTAGTTATACGAGCAAACTCCACGAACGCTTCGCGGTACGCATCGTCAACCGGCATAGAGTTCAAGAACTCATAAGCCTTAACATCAAGTCCTGCACGTTTGGCATTTGCATCTGCCGTGTAGAGCCAACCAAGCAATGACGAAATAGCCTGCCGATAAGCAGTCTTACTCTTGGTTGTCTCAATGGTTTCGATCAGCGTGTCGACTTCTTCCTGATCTTTGGCTTCAGGCGTAGCTTGACGTTGTTCTGCACGAATCTTCTTGGTCAACTGTTCAACGCGACCAGTCTCACCCGTCACAATTTTAGTGCGAGACTTCAGGATCTCGGCAGCACCGGCCTGACTCACACGGTTGTTTTCGTAAAGGACAATCCACTCGGCCTGCTGCACCGGTGACAACGCTGAGAGAGCCGGAGCATCATCCGGCTTCATATCCTCCCAAGCTTCGTCAGGCGTTGCGTAGGCGGCTACCGCCGCCTCGGCTTTTGGGCGCGTTACTTCCTCACGAGCTTTCCGAAGAGGCGGCGCTTTCCGAGGTTCACCTTTTTTGAGGGTTTCGCCCTTTCCGGCAGCTGCCCGCTCACCGGGTACTTCTGTTCCCACTCCTGCGCCAGTTTTGGCTGGTTCGCGTGTAGGTACTTCCTCTGCGCCTCGCTCTTGAAGGACATAGTTTCCATTCCTTACTTGAAGTCTTTCACCATTCTCGTCGATGTACACACCGTTCTTTGGTGTGTCACCGTTTTCAAACGTACCTTCGAACGACGTGCCATCGGCGTACGTCTGCTTGCCGGAAATCAGATTACCTTCTTGGTCAATGATACCGACGAAGCGACCGCCATTTGAAGTCTCAGAATCAACACGCTGGCGCTTGCGAATTTTCTCAGCAACCTGACGGATCTTTGCAGCAGGCTCAGACGGACGCTGACGACCACCGCGCTGCAACTGAGGACGAACTTTTCTGCGCTTGCCAGCACCACGCAGGGCAGCAACTGACGGCGCACCTTCTTGCGTAAAGAGCGGAAGTTGTCCAGCAACCTGCAGGCTCTCGCGTGGCGTAACCGGAACAGTCACGCTGGGTTCAGGCAATGGCGTAGCACCACGGCGCAGACGCTCAGCACCAGAAGGACGTGGCAATCCGCGCGGCCCGAACAACGGCAACTGCTGTGGCTGTCTCTGTCGGACAGGAGCCGTGGGCATTTCGACCGGAGCGGCAGCAGCCACTGCTGGCTGTGCTAATTGAAGTTGCCGCTGTGCAGCCGCTTGCGCTTCCATGCGTTGGAAGTCTGCTTCACGCTGCGCTTGTGCCTGTGCCTCGGCCTGTTGGAAAGCCTGTGCTCTGAGTTGCGCTTGCTGCGCTTCAGTCAAAGCCTGCTGAACAGTTGGGAACCCACCCGGTAATTGGGTAGCAAGCCCCATGGTTGCAGCCACGGGAGGGACACGACCGATACCAAGTCGCTCATCAATACCAGCCTGAAGCGGCAAACCGGGAACCATGGCTCCCTGCAATATGTTTTGCGTCTGCTGCTCAGCGGCTCGCTGTCCAAGAATTTGCTGCACGCCAGTTGGTGCGGGTTGGAAAAGACCCAACTGCCCCGGAGCACCGCCCGTTACGACAGGAGGCAAATTCAAAAGAGGATTTGCATACTCAGTTACTCGAGCAGTACCGGCACCGATATCTAGGTCTACTGTTTCAAGAGTAGGTTCTGATAAGTATTTGTTAATTTGATTTAGTGCAGTACGGGCTGAATTGATCTGAGCAGTAAGCGTGGATATCCGAGTCGGATCAAGCGCACGTCTGCCAGATGCAGCGTCTTGAAGTTCTTGTTGAGCCGTAGCAATAAACGACTCAAGGTTCCGTCGCTCGTTCAGCAGAGCGTTACGGTCTTCAAGTTGTGCACCAGTCTGATCTGCCGGGAAGAGTTCACTGACCGGCCCAACACCACCAAACAAATCACCCTGTGTACCGGGTGCAGCAACCAGTGGCAAACGCGGAGGTGCTTGCGTCTTAGTGTCAGCAACTCTCTGGTCAGTACCAGTCGGTTCAGTAGATTGACCCGGATCAAGTAGGTTAGCCGGAGCCTTGCCCTGTAAGTTAGCAACCGCACCAATCGGGCCACCGACACCAAAGCCAGCGGCAAACGAGTTGATCAGGCGGTTGAGACTTTCGTCACTGGTCAGGTCTTGTCTTGTGATTCCGATTCCAAGGGCTTCTTGGGCTGCTTCTGTGGTTCCTTCAGCCAAGCCACCAACACCAAAACCAACACCCCCACGGCGCAGAAGCTCAGCCCCACGACGGCCAATGGTAGTACCAGCAGGTATCGCAGCAGGCGCACCAACTCCTGCAAGGAGACGCGAAGCAAGTAAGTATTCCGGGAGAGTTTCAAGTGCAGCATAGGGTAACGATCCTGCAAGGGCTTTGATCCGAGCATCAACGTCATTGGCATCCGCACCGGACTCACGCAACTGACCATAAAGATCAGACGCACCAGTAGCAATGTTCTGAGTGTACGAAGCAGCCACCGCACCAGCAAGACCAGCGGCTTCCTTCAGCAACTTTTCTTCGCCAGCGTTGAGGGCTTCGCCTGCGGCTTTCTTTTTAGCAGCAGCCTTGACGCTTTCCTTGAACGCAGTCTTACCCATCATGCCAGCGAACGCGCCACCAACACCGGCAAGCGGGCCACCAGCAGCAGAGCCAGCCAAGAAACCAAGACCCGCCGTCACGACGGACTCGATCATGTTCGGGCCTTGCTGTGCGAAGTTGGCTACGAACCACTCGACTGCATCACGACCAGATTCAATGTCCGTGAACTGACGTTCGAACGGAGAAGTCCTACGGAGTTGTTCTTCTTGTGCGGCAACGATGCGGCCACCCAACTCCTCAGCGCCAGCCAACTGCAAGCCACGACCGAACAGCGCCTGAGATACATCAACGCCACGACCAAATGACTTGGAAGCAAGGCGACCTAACGAAGGCTCACGGATGGATTGGAGATACTGCTGGTACGCTTGCTGATCAAGCGGAGTAAAGCCAGCGGGCAACTGCCCACTTCCGGGCTGACCTAACAACCCCTCGGCTTGCAATGCAGCAGGCGCATCATCGGCAGCAAACCTGCGACCTTGGACAAACAACTCACCAGTCGTTTCGCTGATACCAATGTCAGGAGGCCGTCGCATCTCAGGTAAAGTGAACTGAGTACCACGCGCCATACGCTCACCAACGAGCGCAATATCTGCAGCAGACTGACCGAGATTCCCAAGGCCAATGCCTGATGTCGGTGACAGTGGTGCGTACGGATTAGGTGCTGGGCCTATGCCGACCTTATCCATGAAAGGGTCAGCAAACGACAATCCTGCCTTAGCCATGATTTACCTCGGCTGTCCACCAAGCGACGGCAGACCCGCAATCGGATACGCCGAATTAGTTTGCACCTTAACTCCGTCAATTTCTATAGTGCGCGGAGTCGGGTTAAAGAGATACGGCGCACCACCCGGAGGACGAATGATAACAGTTCCGTCACCGCCACCCGAGGGCTTGATGTCCCAACCAGCGTTGGCCTTGAACCACTCGAGTTTCTGCGAGATGTTGCCCTGAGCTTTCGCAACCTCGATCTCACGAATCATCTGCGTCAACTGCTTGGCCTGATCCTTCTGGATCTCCAGCTGAGCCTTGAACGCTTCCGTACTCATCTCGGCACTAGCCTGCTGCTGAGCCTGACGATAGCCAGTATCAAACGACAGACGCGCCGCGCTGGTAACTTCAGTCGGAGACAAACCTTCGCGGGCAACCTGACCACCCACAAGGATGTTATAGCGCCCATCGGTGCGAGGCTGAACACCGATCTCAGAACCGTAGTACTGGCTCCAAACTGCCGCCAAGCGACGTGGATCTCCAGTCAACGAGAACTCTTGGATGCCCTGCATACCCTGCATGTAGTACATGTTGTTGTCGAGTTCCATGACTTTAGCGCGAACCTGCATGAACTCTTGACCCATACCAGCGCGCTGGTACATACGTGCAAGACGGACAGCCTCCTCACGCTGCTGCATACTGCGCTGCATCTCAAACGGAATGTTTTGCGTGTCGCTAAGCACAGCAGGAGCCTGACGAACTCCGGCGGTCGGAGCAGGTGCAGCAGGAGCCTCAGCAGTCGGAGCAGCAGCGGCGGGAGCCGCAACAGCAGCAGGAACCACAGCCTCCATCACGCCACCAGCAAACTCACCGAGGCGATTCATCCAACCTTGAAGAAACTTCTCTTGGCTCGGGTTAGCAGCCGCAATGTCTTGGTATCGCTGAGCACGTAACTGCAAGAAGGTCTGCGGATCGTTGTTCGAATCCTGCAAAGCCTTACGCGTCCAAGCCACACCCTGATTGACGGCAGCATCGAACGCCATCTCACGGATGTTGGCAGGAAGTTTGTCTGCGTTGATGCGATCCCAGTAGTCACGCTTGTAGATGCGAGCCGCTTCCGCTTCGGTCAGGTTGGCAATATCCAACTTGGGATACGCCTTCTTACTAATACCAAAATTGGTCTCACCGCCAATATCATCAGGATCGTTGACGTAACCACCTTCACGCTGGAGAACGCGACTGATTGCATCTTGTGACGTGACAGCAGTAGCAGCAATGCCCGGAGTAAGGATCTCTTCTCCAGTTGCGGCTTTAGGAGCACGACCATACTTGATCTCAAATAATCTACGGCGCTCCTCACCGGCTTTGCGATCTTCCTCTTCTTTTTTGGCTACGCCAGCGAGGGCACGCTTACCAGTTCGAGTTTTAGTACCGATTTCATCCAAATAGTTAGGATCAAATCCGCGATTAACCATTAGCGGTCTAAGTGTATTAACAGTCGGATAGTCTTCTTTGTTAATTGCAATCGCGTAGATCCGGGCAATCTCTTCATCAGTTAACCGCTCAGCAACTTTACTAACCTCCCGATTAAATACTAACGGAGACAAAATCCCTTCAGACCGTAGCGCCTTGATACGCTGATAGAGTCCTTCATATGTAGTATCCCCAGCCGGAGCCGTAGTCGGAGGTTTTGCAGCAGTCGGTGCAGCAGCCGGTGCAGGCGGAGGAGTAGGACGTGGGCGAGACGGAGCAAGGGTTCCATCCATCGGAGGAGAAACAGTCTCAAGCGCAGGCCCCATGCGCAGACCGCCCATCGGCTCACCAATCGGAGCCTGAAGCATTTCACGACGGAGTTGATTCTGTCGGTTGGCTTCTTCGATCTGCAGTTGATTCAGTCGTGCTGTACGTTCGGCTTGTTCAGACTCTCGTTGTCCACGAGAAAAGGCAGCGCCGCCTGTAACAAGTTGTCCAAGACTAAGTGCCATGGTCTACTCCTCAGGTGATGGTGCCAAATATATTTCGTACGCGTGCGCCTAGGGTGCGATCACGCTCTGCTTCCAAATCCTCAGTGCCAAGCAAGCCAGCCTGACGGCTACCAGATAGACCGCCAAAGAATTGACCAGACTGCTCAGATGCTTCACGACGACGGCGCTCGGCTTCAGCGTAGTCACCCATCAGACCAGCGCGAGCAAGCATCGTCGAAGCCTGCGGGCCTGCACCCGGAAGTGCAGCAAGTCCAGCCTGTCGAGCAGCACGAGTATTCTCAGCAGTCATCAACTCACCACGAGCGCGACCGGTGGCCACTTCCTCAGCACGAGCACGACGCTGACGCGCAAGTTCAGCACGACGACGCTCACCCGTGAGACCACGCACAGCAGTCGTTGTCAGGCCAGCACCGCGCACGCGGGCGCGTGATTCTTCTTCGAAGCCGTAGTCACGAGCAGCCTCACCAAGCATAGCCTTAGCCTGCTCAAGTCGCAGGTTGTAGAGTTCTTGGTTCGTGTTCTTAAGTTCCTGCAAGTCTGCAGCCTGAGCAGCAAGCAGCCGTTCCTCAGCAGGCGACAAGCCCGAACCCGCAATCGCAGAACCAGCCAACTGGCCAGCCGCACGCAGAGTCATATCCGCAATGGCACGAGGGTCGGTGAACTTGGTAACTACTTCTTGGCCTGCTTCTTTTAGCGCACCCATGGCACGTTGGCCAAGTGAGAGTGTCGGAGTAGCAGCAGCACTTACAGCAGAAGGAGCCACGCCGGTTGCCGAAGTAGCACCAAGGATAGTCGCACCGGTAGGCGCAAACGTGCTCGCAGTAGTTACACTCGGAGCCGTAGCCACGCCAAGACCGGGAGTTGCACCGGTAAGAATTTGCTGACCCGTAGCAGTCACACCCGCGTTAGCAAGCGTTGGGCCACCAGTTACAGCAGCAGGAGCCGTCGCAGCACCCGGAGCAGCCGCAGTTGGAGTTGTAGCCGCAGCCGCAGTCGGAGTCAGATAGCCACTAATGCCGCCTGTGATTGCACCTGTTATCGCTGCTTTTCCTATATCTCCTCCTGTTGCCGCTGCTATCGCTGCGTTACCTGCGGCATTGACCGCAGC
>SXGQ01130821.1_pt1 | contig 19956 bp, 14 predicted proteins | sample 3178371 | NCBI WGS metagenome assembly SXGQ01 (sample SAMN11356859, study PRJNA531348) | freshwater metagenome | isolation source: freshwater sample F1-20 | place: China: Fuxian Lake, Yuxi | collected 2017-12-25 | reverse complement strand
GGAGATGGCTTATTTCGAGTGCCTCCACGAGCTAAAGCTGATCTGCGATCTGATGTACGAGAGCGGCATCGCTGGGATGCGCTTCTCGATCTCCGAGACAGCCAAGTACGGTGACATCACCCGCGGCCCGCGCGTGGTCAACCGCCAGACCAAGGCCGAAATGAAGAAAATCCTGAAGGAGATCCAGACTGGCAAGTTCACCCAGGAGTGGGTCAAGGAGTACAAGGGCGGCCTGAAGAAGTACCACGCCCTGCTCAAGGCCGGCGAGAAGCATAAGATCGAGAAGACGGGCGCCTATCTGCGGTCCATGATGCCTTGGATGACCAAGAAGAACATCAAAGGCGTGCAGGCGTCCTACTCCTGATCGCCCATCGATTCCTCCGCGAGGGCGCCAAGACCACGGTCTTTGCGCCCTCTCTTTTATCCTGATGCCGACCCTCACTCTCGCCACCCGCAAGAGCCCGCTCGCCTTGGCGCAGACCGGGATGGTGGCGGCCGTGCTACGCAGCAGTCTCGGGGTGGAAACGGCGGAACTGCGGATCGTGACGACTGGAGACCGGCAGACCGAATGGTCCCTGGAGAAGAAGGGGGGCAAGGGCCTCTTCACGAGTGAGTTGGAGGCTGCCCTGCGTCGCGGGGAGGCGGATGTGGCGGTGCACAGCACGAAGGATCTGCCCGGCGAGATGGCGCCGGGCTTGGCGATTGCTGGTTACCTGCCACGTGCCGACGCCCGAGATGTGCTCGTCCTCCGGGAGGGAGTGGCCGCACCGCGCCTGCTCGCCACGGGTAGCCCGCGCCGCCGGCTGCAGGTGCAGCGTCTGTTCCCCGACGTAGCTTTTACCGAGATCCGGGGCAACGTTGACACTCGGCTCCGTAAGATTGCCGAACAGCAACTGGCCGACGGGACCATCCTGGCGGCCGCCGGGCTGCACCGCCTCGGGATCAGCGCTTGGCCGGGACTCACCTTCACGTCCCTCGGTTTCGCCGCGGTGGTGCCCGCGGTCGGTCAGGGCGCGATCGCGATCCAATGCCGCGCCAGCGAGGCGGCCGGCCTCGCCGGCTGTTTCGATGCCGCGACGATGGCCGAAGTCTCTGTCGAGCGGGCTTTTCAGTCGACGCTCGGCGGCGGCTGCCAGACCGCGTTCGCGGCGCATGTGGCGGAGGGGCAGCTGCACCTTTTCCACGAGGCCTGTGGCATCCGGCAGGCGACCTTGACGCCCGCGGACTTCGCCGCGCCGATGGCCACCGCCGACCGCCTGCTCCGGGCCTGGGGACTCCGCTCATGAATTCCGCTCCCCTTGCCGGCAAGCGTATCGCCGTCACCCGCGCCCGAGAACAGGCGCCCGAACTTGGCCGTCGCCTCGTCGCCCTCGGGGCTGAGGTGCTTGAGCTGCCCCTGATCAGCGTCCGCAAGGACATCGACAAGCAGACCCTTGCTGACGTTCTGCTCGAGCTCGGCACGTATGACTGGATCGTCTTCACGAGCGCGAATGGCGTACGCTGCTTCTTCGAGGAGTTTCATCGGATCTTCGACGACATCCGCTCACTCGGTCTATTGCGCTTCGCGGCGGTGGGCGACACCACGGCGGCCGCGATCCGCGAGCAGCACCTCCGGGTGGAGTGCCAGCCCTCCGTGGCCACCGGCGACGCGCTCGCCGAGGCCCTCATTGAGACGGGCAGCCTAGACAGCGCCAAGATTCTTGTGATCACGGGCAATCTAAACCGAGACACGCTCGTCCGCCGGCTCGAAGAGGCCCGCGCTATTGTCGACCGCCTGCCCGTTTATCGCACTGAGTCCACGGACTTGGCCGCAGATCCCGCCGCTGCCGACTTCCGTCGTGGCGGGGCAGACGCGATACTTTTCGCCTCTGCCTCGGCCGTAGAATCCTACGCGGCGCAGGCCCCGGCGTTGCGGCTGGCGGCAGGGGCGCGACGGCCGCTCGCGGGCAGCATCGGTCCGCTGACCACCGAGGCGATGCGCAAGGCGGGGCTCGAGGTCGCCTTCGAGGCCGCCTCGCCCTCGTTGGACGATCTCGTGACGGCCCTGCTCGCCGCCCTGCCCCAATGAAGGTCCCGTTCCTCGATCTTTCCCTGCAACACCGGGCCCTCCGCGAGGAGGCCTTGGCAGCGCTCGCCGCCACGTACGACGCGAACCGGTTCTGTCTCGGGCGCGACGTGGAGGATTTCGAACGCGCGTTCGCCGCCCTGCTGGGTTACCCCGGCGTCCTTGGGATGAACAGCGGGACTTCCCCGCTGCACGTGGCCTGCCTGCTGGCGGGCTTCGGTCCGGGCGACGAGATCATCACCTCGCCCTTCACCTTCATCTCCTCCGCGTGGGGGATCAGCTACGTCCGCGCGACCCCGGTGTTCGCCGACATCGAGGAGGGCGGCTTCAATCTGGATCCGGACCGCCTCGCGGCCGCGATCACCCCCCGCACGCGGGGGATCGTGGTGGTCCACCTGTTCGGCCAGCCGGCGCGGATGGATAAGATCCTGGCCATCGCTCGGCAACACGGCCTGTTCGTGATCGAGGATTGTGCGCAGGCGGTGGGCGCCCGATATCGGGGAACGCCCGTGGGACTGCTAGGCGATGCAGGAACGTTCAGTTTTTATCCGACGAAGAACTTGGGCGCTTGCGGGGAGGCGGGGGCCTTCGTCGCGCGTGATCCGGCGTTGCTGACCCGCGCCCGCCACGTGCGGGTGCACGGCTCCGACCGCCGCTATCAGCACGACATTATCGGGGGCAACTTCCGGATGGATGGGTTCCAGGGGGCGCTCCTCAACGTGAAGCTCCCGCATCTGGCGGCTTGGACGGCTCGCCGGCAGGCCATCGCCGCAAGGTACCTCGCGGAAATCCGACTGGCCGACGCGCGCCTGCCGATGCCTGGGGAGCACGGGGCCTCCGTTTTCCATCAGTTTACCCTGCTGCATCCTCGGCGGGACCAGCTCCGCGAGCATCTCGTGCGGCTCGAGGTGGGGACTGACCTGATTTATCCCCGGCCGCTGCACCTACAGCCGTGCTACGCCGCCCTCGGCAAGGGATTGGGCTCATTCCCGCGGGCGGAACGCGCGGCAGAGACCTGTCTCAGCCTGCCCATCTTCCCGGAATTGACCGACGCCCAGCTTGAGCACGTGATCCGGTCCGTAAACGCGTTCTGAAGGGAAGTAGGGCCCAATGATCGCCGGCATCCGAGTCAAAGTCTGCGGCCTACGCTCCTTAGTGGATGCGGAGGCGGCAGATGAGGTGGGGGCCGATTACCTCGGCTTCATCCTCTACCCGAAATCGCCGCGCTGGATCACCCTCGAACAATTCCGCTCGTTGCTCCCGCGGCTGCCCCCGCGGCAAAAGGTTGCCGTGTCGGTTGAGCCGCAACCTGAGGAGCTCACCGCGTGGCTCGCGGCCGGTTTTGATCACCTTCAGGTGCACTTTCGCCCGGAAATTCCCGCCGCCACGGTGGCGGCCTGGGCCGCGGCGGCTCCGGGCAAGCTCTGGCTGGCGCCCAAGATTCCTGCGGGCACCTTGTGGCGCGCGGACTGGTTGGCGGCAGCCGGCACGATGCTCCTCGATACCTACCACCCCGGCGGCTTTGGCGGGAGCGGCCAGACCGGCGACTGGTCCTTTTTCGCTCGCTGCCGCGCCGAGCATCCCGGGCACCAATGGATCCTCGCCGGTGGCCTAAGTCCCGAAAACGTGGCTCGGGCCTTGGCTGAAAGCGGGGCGCGCTGGATCGACATCAATAGCGGCGTCGAGAGCGCCCCAGGGTTGAAGGATGCCGGCAAGCTCCGTCAGCTGGCCGCTGCCATCCGCGAGCCAATCTCCGGCGGCAAAGGGCGGCTGTCCTGACAGGCGCCGGGAGGGATCGACCCGGCGCCTGTCGGGGTTAGCCTCAGGACTTGGGGGCGGCGCCGGCGATGCTCAGCGAGAGCTGGATCGTCTCCGCCACCTTGTCAGTGTTCTTGCCCGCTTGGATACTGAAATCGGCGCGGTTGATCGAGAAGTTCGCGCGCAGCACCAGCAGGTCACCCTTGATCTTCGGGTCGTTGACGCGGGCGCCGAGCTTGTCCGGCAGGTGGGTGAAGGACACGGGGACCTTGATGTCCTTGGTCACGCCCTTGACGGTGAGCTTCCCGGCGACGTCCGCGGTGACGACGTTACCCTGGGTCCGGACATTGGTCATCGAGACGGCCTCGAAGGTGATCGCGGGGTGATTTGCGACATCGAGCCAATTTCCACCTCGAAGGTGATCCGCCATCATCGGGTTTCCGACGGTTAGAGACTTGGTGTCGAGGATGATCTTCCCCTTCGTCGCGGCGGGTTGGGCGGGATCGAAGGTGACGGACCCCGTGATCCCGGTGCCAGTCCCGGTAATGGACTCGAGGGGAGCATCGAGGGTGAATTGGACGTTGTTCACCCCCTTGGGATCCTTGAAGTCGAAGGTAAGGGGGGCGGCCTGGACGGAGAGACCAAAGGCGGCGACGAGCAGCGAGGTGCGTACGATGAGGTGGGTATTCATGGGAGGAAAGGTTCAGGCGGCGGGCCGGCGCCGATCGGCGGCGAGCGAGAGCAGGGCGAGGGCGATCGCGGCGGCGGCGGTGCCGAGCGGAATCTCCACGCCGGCGACGAAGCCCGGGCGACGTTCCGGGTAATCGATGCCGGTGATCTCGTCGCGCTTGATCGTGACCAAGCTGGTCTGGGTGAAACCCAAGTGGGCGCCGGTCGCGAGCCAGACCCCGAATCCACCCAGCAGCAGCGCGAGCGCGGCGGCGCGCAGCGTGTTCGGGAGGGTCCAGGCGAAGGGCACCATTCGAGAGAACACAGGCAGGGCGGGGGCGCAATCACCGGCGGAAATTTCCCTGGAGGGCCGCTCTCCCGTTGAACTTTTCCCTCGCGCCCCCGTCTGACTCGCACACGGTCGTTTAATCCCATGTTTTTCGCGATGATCGAGGTCCTAAAGGGCGCCGGCGTGCTGATCTACCCCCTGGCGATCTGCTCCGCCGCCGCGGTGTTCATCGTGTGCGAGCGCGCCTACGCGCTGCGGCGGGCCGCGGTGATGCCCGCCGATCTGGTGGATGCCGTCGTCTCGGGCCGGCCGCTGGTGGGCGGGCGCCACACGGTCCTCGCCCGCATCGTGGAGTTTGCAGAGCAGCACCGGCACGACGAGGGAGCGGTGAAGGCCTTTGCCCGCCTAGAGTTGAACCGGATGGAGCGCGGCATTCCCTACCTGGATGTCATCTACGCGGCGGCCCCGCTCATCGGCCTCACGGGCACCGTCACGGGTCTGTTGCAGGTCTTCTCCCAGATCTCGCCCGACACCGGGCTGCCGGACCCGGTCGCCTTCACCAAGGGCGTGGCGCTGGCGCTCTCCGCGACGGTGATCGGCCTCACCATCGCCATCCCCTCCCTGGTCGGCAGCGGCTACCTCCAGCGGAAGATCGAGAACTACGCGGCGCAGCTCGACGTACTGCTGGAGCGGATCCTCCAGCGCGACCGTTCCCAATGAGCCTGCGCTCCTCCCGCCGGCGCGCGCGGCCCGAGATGAACCTCGTGGCGCTGATCGACGTGCTGGTGATGCTCATCTTCTTCGCGTTCGTGACGATGCAGTTTAAGTCGGCCTCCACCCTGAACATTACGCTGCCCAAGGTGGAGACCGCCGGAAAGAATGAGTTCCGCGGCAACGTCACCATCTCGATCGGTAAGGACGGCGCCCTCTCCCTGAACGGCAAGCCCGTCTCCGACGCTGAGCTGCCGGGTGTGCTGCAACAGGTGAAGAACGTCGACAAGGATATCCCAGTGCTCATCCGCTCCGATGAGAAAGCCACGCTCGATCGTCTTACCTTTGTCTGGGACGCCTGCCGCAAGGCGGGGCTCAACAAACATCACCTGCAGAGCAGATAAAAAGAGGCCGCACCGGCAAGGTGCGGCCTGGGGAGGAGAAGGCCGGATCAGGCGAGGGCGGCCGCGTAGTTCTTCTCGGCGACGTCCCAGTCGACCACGTTCCACCAGGCGGTGACGTAATCGGGGCGGCGGTTCTGGTAATGCAGGTAGTAGGCGTGCTCCCAGACATCGAGGCCGAGGACCGGCTTCCCCTCGATGCCGGCGACGGCCTTGCCCATCAGCGGGCTGTCCTGGTTGGCGGTGGACCCGATCGCCAGCTTCTTGTCTGCGCCGACGTAGAGCCAAGCCCAGCCAGAGCCGAACCGAGTGGCGGCGGCCTGCGCGAAGGCGGCCTTGAACTTGTCGAAGTCACCCCAGCCGGCGGTGATCGCCGCGGCGAGGGAGCCCTTAGGGGAACCGCCTTTGCCGGGTCCCATGCTGGCCCAGAAGAACGCGTGATTGCTGTGGCCGCCCGCGTTGTTGCGGACGCCCGGGCGGATCGCCTCGGGCACCTGCGCAAGGTTCGTGATCAGTGCGTTCACATCGAGGGCGGCCAGCGCCGGATGGTCCTTCAGCAGGTTGTTCGCGTTGGTAACGTAAGCGTTGTGGTGCTTGCCGTGATGGATCTCCATCGTCCGGGCATCGATGTGCGGCTCGAGCGCGGTGGCGGCGTAGGGAAGGGGGGACAGGGTGTAGGCCATAAGGAATGAAGTTGTTGCTTGAGCAGGTACAGATGCACTCCGCCGTCAGGGCGTCAACTGCCGGCTGCGGCGCCGGCGAACGGCTGAGCTCAACGGGCGCCGGCGAGCGCCTCGAGTTCCCGGTCGGACCACGGTCGCTCGCGCCCCGCGCCGGCGGCGCGGACCTCTTTTACCCGCAGGGGCGAGACGGCGCGCGCGTCGTTGCCGAACTCGCGGCGCGCATAGGTGAGGATGGCGGCGATCTGGGTGTCATCCAGCTGCCGCCAAGGCGGCATCACCAGTCCGCGGCCAGGGTTTTCCTTCCCGTGCAGGATGATATTCACAAGCACCTCTTCGGAACGTTGCAGCCACGGGGAGGCGACCAAGGCGGGTGCGAGTCCCACCAGCCCGCCGCCGGATTCCTGGTGGCAGGGAGCACAGGTCAGGTTGTAAGCGGTGCGCCCAGCTTCGTAAAGGAACGCGGTCTCATGGCCTGCTGCTCCCGGAGCAGCGCTCTCGTGGCGTTCGAGCAGACGCTTCAGGACGGGATCTGGATGAGCCCGCAGGGCCGCGAGGGTGGAGGAGCTGAGCACGCCCGGGGAAAAGGTTCCGGCGTTCATCCGCTCGAGCAGCAGCCGCGCCCAAGCCGGCTTCTCGGCCAGATGGCGAAGCGCCACGCTCTGCTGTTTCGGTCCAAGGGTGGAATAGGCGTCCAGCACGGCCGCGGCCGCGGCGTCCTGGTCGAAGCCCGCAACGGCGTTAAGCCGTTTAGCGCGTCGCGCCTCGTTGCGTTCCGTGCGGAGCTGTTCGGCGAGCACGGGCAGGGCGTCAGGCGTGGCGAGGGCGGAGACGAGATCGAGAAGGATCTGATGATCCGCCTCCGTCAGGCGCGGGTCCCGCAGCCGGGCGACTGCGCGGTTCTCCGCCTCCGCCGCCCCCAGCCGAGCCGCGAGGGCAGTCAGGAACACGTCGTCGGGTGACTTGGCCCAGGCGGCGAGGACGGCCTGCAGCAAGGCGGGGGGCGGTGCCGAGACGCGCGGACCCGCGAGCCCGCGAGCCATCCCCTGCGCGAGCAGCAAAGCCTCCTCCGGTCCGGGCGCGGCCTCGAGGAGGCGGGCGCAGAACTCCAGGTTGCGCCGCAGGTGCTCCGGCGCGCGATCGATGATCCACTCGGAATACACGCCTTGGCGCAGCGTGTAGTGGCGCCGGGGACCTTGGTCGGCCGCGAAGCGGCGACCCAGGCGCTCGGCCAGCTCGCGGCGGAACGTGGGCGATCGCCAACTGGCGGGATCGGCGACGAGGTTAAGCAGTTCCTCCCGGCCATCTTCGGCGTGACCTTCCAGCGCCCACCACAGTAGGAGCGGAAGGTGTTTGTCTCCGGCGTCCGCCTCGTGGCCTAACAGAGCGCGGACCACCGGCACGCCGTGCCCGGCGCTCAGGCGACGGGCGGAACTGGCGAGCTGACTGCGGACTTCCACGTCGGGCTCGATGGTGGCGCGTTCCACGAGGGCGCCGGCCGTGGCGGCCTCGCGAGCACCACGGTCCCCGAGCAGACGCACCGCCCAGCGGCGGACGTGCGGGTTCGGGTGAGCCAGCGCAGCGCGAAGATCGCGCTCGGCCAGCTCGTGGCGCAGGTTGAGAACCCAGAATGCCTCGAGCGCCGCCGGGGCGTTGGCTTCCACCAAGGCGCGCAGGCGCGGGCCAAGCTCCGCGGGCCGCCGCGCGAGCAGCCGACGCGCCTGTTCACGGTGCTCGCGGTTGGGGTGGCCGAGTCGGGCCAGGAGCGCCGAGTCATCAAGCCGCGTCAAATCCTCAGGTTTGGGCACCGGCGCTCCCTTGGGCACAAGGCGCACGATCCGGCCCGTCGCCTTGTCCCAGGTGTCTTTGGGGTTGAGGTGGCTCAGCCGCGGGTCGCTCCAGTCCGCCAGATAGATCGCGCCATCGGGTCCCTGTTCAATGTCCACCGGTCGGAAGGTACGGTCTTCGGTGGTGATCAGCGCCGCGCGGTCGATCGTGCGGAAGGTGGAGGTCTGGGGCAGGAGCTGGCTGGCCTGCACGCGGTTGGTGAGGGACATCCCGACGACGATCTGACCGTTCAGGTCCGGGAGCAGGCCCGCCTCGTAGACGATGAAGGTCTGGGGAAAGCGCTGTCCGTAGCCTTGGTGGGCCATATGCTCGAAGAATCCGAAGATGAACGGGTTCATCGCCGGCCCGTGCTTGGTCCAGCCTTTCACGTAAGTGGCTCCCTGGGCGTAGTGGAGGCCGCGGGTGGCCCCGTTGTTGGTGCCGGAGAAGGCGCGACCGTACTGGTCGAACTCGAGGCTGAAGGTGTTCCCGCCCCCCTCGGCGAACACCTCGAACACGCGCGATTCCGGGTGGTAGCGCCAGATGCCTTGGCCAAGCAGGCGGACACCCTGGATCTCGAGGTTGGTGGTGCTCCCGGTCGCGCCGTAGATCCAGCCATCCGGTCCCCAGTGCAGGCTGCTCGCGAGGGAATGGGTGTCCTCGAGGCCAAACCCGGCGAGGTGGACCTCGGGATCGCCGTCCGGCACGTCGTCGCGGTTCCGGTCCGGATAAAAGAGGAGGTAGGGCGACATCAGAATCCAGACGCCGTCATCGTCCGGCAGTACGCTGGTGGCGAGGTTCAGGCCATCGACAAAGGTCTTCACGCTTTCGAAGCGCCCGTCGCCGTCGCGGTCCTCGAGGATGCTGATCCGATCCGCGCCGCGGGTGTGACGGGGAGGGGGAGGCGGCACGCGGTCGAATTCGGCGCGGATGTACTGGTCGTAAGCCGTGACGGTCAGGCCCGCCGGGAACGGGTACTGCAGGTACTGGACGACCCACAGGCGGCCGCGGGCGTCGAAGCGCAGGTCAATCGGCTGACGTACGGCGGGCTCGCTGGCGACCAGTTCCGCGGCATAGCCCTCGGGCACCTGCATCCGGCGCACGCTCTCCTCCGGCGGCAATACTCGGGCCAGGCCAGCGAAGTCCTGCCCGCCCGGCTTGAAGTTGCGGACGAAATCCTCGAGCTCCGGGGTGAAGCGGGGTGGTTCCGCGGCCGGGGCCCCGGCGTGCGCGGAGGGCAGGAGCAGCAGAAGGGGGAGCAGGATCCGGGGCGGGAACATACGGGGAAGGTTCAGGCGAGGATGGGTTGGATCACGCGGCCGTGGACATCGGTCAGCCGGAAATCGCGACCCTGGAAACGGTAGGTGAGGCGGGTGTGGTCGAGGCCAAGCAGGTGCAGCAGGGTCGCGTTGAGGTCGTGCACGTGCACCGGATCGCGGGTCACCTGGTAGCAGAACTCATCGGTCTCGCCGTGGATGACGCCCGGCTTCACGCCGCCGCCGGCGAGCCAGAGGGTGAAGCAGCCGCCGTGGTGGTCCCGGCCGTAGTTGGCGGCCTCGAGGCGGCCCTGGCTGTAGGTGGTACGGCCAAATTCTCCGCCCCAGACGACCAGCGTGTCGTCGAGCAGGCCGCGCTCCTTCAGGTCGCGCACGAGTGCCGCCCCGGGCTGGTCCACGTCGCCCGCCTGAAGACGGAGGTCGCTGGGCAGATTGTAATGCTGGTCCCAGCCGCGGTGGTAGAGCTGGATGAAACGCACCCCGCGCTCGGCGAGGCGTCGGGCCAGCAGGCAGTTCGCGGCGAAGGTGCCGGGCACACGCGACTGCGGCCCGTAGGCCTCAAAGCTGCGCGCGGGCTCGTCGCGGAGGTCCAGCAGCCCGGGCACGGACGCCTGCATCCGGTACGCCATCTCGTACTGCGCGACCCGGGTCTCGATCTCGGGATCGAGCTGCTGCTCGGCCGAGCGCCGGTTCAGGGTGGCGAGGGTATCGAGTTGGTCGCGGCGGGCGGCGGCATCTAGCCCCGGTGGATTCGACAGGTAAAGGACCGGGTCGCCCGCGCTGCGGAAACCGACGCCCTGATGGTTGGACGGCAGGAATCCGGATCCCCAGAGGCGCGCGTACAGCGGGTCCGCGGGTCGCGCTGCGCTCCCGCGGGAGATCAGGACGACGAAGGCGGGCAGGTCCCGGTTCTCGCTGCCCAAACCATAGCTCGCCCACGAGCCGAAGCTGGGGCGCCCGGGCTGCTGGTGCCCTGTCTGTAGCAGGGTGACCGCGGGATCGTGGTTGATCGCCTCGGTGTGCATCGAGCGTATGAAGCAGAGCTGATCGACGATCCCCGCGGTGTGCGGCAGGAGCTCGCTCACCCAGGCGCCGCTGCCGCCGTGGCGCGCGAACCGGAAGAGCGACGCGGTGACCGGGAACGCCTTCTGGCCACTGGTCATCCCCGTGAGGCGCTGGGTGCCGCGCAGCGAGGCGGGCAGTTCCTCGCCGTGCCGGCGCCGCAAGTCCGGCTTGTGGTCGAAGAGGTCGAGCTGCGAGGGCCCGCCATGCATGAACAGGTAGATCACGCGCTTCGCCTTCGGGGCGAAGTGCGGCGCCACGGCCGGCCCGCCGAGCAATCCGGGCCGCAGGAGGGACGCGAGCGCAAGGGAACCGATGCCGGTCGCGCCGCGGCCGAGGAGCTGCCGGCGCGTGAGGGCGAGGTTGCCAGGCGGCAGATGGGGCAGGGGGAGGGCGGACATCGTTCAGCGGCGGGTCAGCGCCTCGTCAAGGTTGAGCACAGTCTGGGAGACGGCCGTCCACGCGGCCAGCTCCGCGGGATCGAGGGCTTGACCGGCGGGCGAGACGCCCACCCCGGTCAGGCGCTGGGCGGCGGCGGGATCTTCACGGTAACGGCGCTGCTGGCGCGCGAGGAGCTGCTGCAGCGTGGAAAGCTCCTCCCGATCGGGAGACCGGGCGACAACCAGGCGGAAGATCTCCGTGCAGCGGGCGGCGTCCGTCTGGCCCGGCAAGGCGAGCACGCGGGCGGCCAGCGCGCGGGCGGCCTCGACGTACCCCTCATCGTTGAGGAGGAGCAGGGCCTGCAGCGGCGTATTGGTGCGCGGGCGGGAAACGACGCAGGTCTCGCGGGTCGGGCCGTCGAGGATCTGCAAGGCCGGCGGCGGCGCTGTTCGCTTCCAGAAGGTGTAGAGCGAGCGTCGCCAGCGCCCCTCGCCCGGGTCGATCTCGTAGGTGAGTTCGCCGTTGTAGGAGACGGCCTCCCAGAGCCCGGGCGGTTGAAAAGGTTTCACCGGAGGCCCCCCCATCCGATCGACGAGCAGGCCCGATGCCGCGAGGGCCTGGTCGCGGATCATCTCCGCCGGCAGGCGGAAACTGGCAGCGCGGGCTAGCAACTGGTTCGCCGGGTCGCGCTGGCGCAGCGTCAGCGGAGTGATGGAGCTCTGGCGGTACGTCGCGCTAGTCACGAGCAGGCGCAGCAGCGCCTTCGTGTCCCAGCCCGAGTCGACGTAGCGGACGGCCAGCCAGTCGAGCAGTTCGGGATGGGTCGGCATCGCGCCTTGGGCGCCAAAGTCGTTGCGGGTCCCGACGAGGCCCTCGCCAAAGCACAGCGCCCAGAGCCGGTTCACGGCCACCCGGGCGGTAAGCGGATGATCTGGCCCCACCAGCCAGCGCGCGAGGCCAAGCCGGTTCGCCGGTGCGCCGTCCGGTAGGGGCGGCAGCACGGTGGGTACCCCGGGCTGCACCTCCTCGCCGGGGGCGTCGTACTGCCCGCGGAGGAGGATGCGCGTGGGCCGCGGTTGGGCGGACTCCTGCATCACCAGCGCCTTGGGCAACTGCGCGCGGAACTCCTCCTCGGCGGCGCGGGCCTTCGCGGCCGCCGCGTGGGTTGCCCGCAGTCCTGCGCCACCCTCGCGCTCGACAAAGCAGTCCGTGATCCATTCCCGGGACCGGGCATCCCGGTTCTCGGGTGCCGCGGCAAGGGGGCGCGCCAGGCGCTCGCCCCAGTACCAGGTCCGCACCTCGGCGGGCGAGAGCGTGCGGCCGAGCAGGCGGAACTGGTCCATCTGCCCGTAGTAGCCAAGTCCGCTATCACGGCGGCCGAGCCGCAGCGGCTGCTGGTTGACCGCCGGTCCGACGAGATTGTCACGCACCACCTGGAGCGGGGCTTCGCGGCCATCCGCGTATACGCGGAGGCCGGCTGCACGTCGGCTGGCGTCGTAGGTGATGGCTAGATGCGTCCAGTCGCCACGGCGCACGGAGTCCCGGGTTTGAACCTCCAAGGCGCTGGCGACCCAGCGATCCACCAGGTTGATCTGGATCTGCCCCTTGGCCCAGAGCACCTCCACGCCAGTTCGGTCGCCGTCGGGCTCAATCTTGGCGAGCAGACAGACGAGGGAGTTGGAGGGCCGCACCCAGAGGCTGAGCGTCCATGGCTGGTCCGCCGAGAGCGGGGTGTTTGCCGGGAATTCCACGTGCTGCGTCCCGTCGAAAACGGCGGCCTCCCCGACAAGCCCGCCTTCGTGGTTAAGGTAACCCTGCACGCTGGCGAATTCGGCACCCCAAACTGGCGTCGACCCCGAAGGCTCGAAGTCAAAACGGACGCGGGGCGGGTCGAGTGGCGCGCCCAGCTCGCGGGCGGCCGTTGGCGCCCACAGGGCGCGTGCGCTTTCCGTCGGGTCGAGCAGGTTCTGAAATGCACTCTCCGCGGTCGCGCGCGCGGCACGCAGCTCCGCCAAACGGGCCTTCTGCTCCGGAGTGGTCACATCGAGCACGGGCGGCGGATCGTCTGGGCTGACCAGGCCGCGGTCGACGCCGCGGTTGAAGTAGGCGAAGAGGCCGAAGTACTCCCGCTGCGAGATCGGGTCGTACTTGTGGTCGTGGCAGCGTGCGCAGCCGAGGGTGAGACCTAGCCAGACGGTTGCCGTGGTCTCCAGCCGGTCGGCGACGTACTCCACGCGGTACTCCTCGTCGATGAGGCCCGTCTCGCCACTGACCCCGTGGTTGCGGTTAAAGCCCGTGGCGATCCGCTGGGCCTGCGTTGGCGCGGGCAGGAGGTCGCCCGCGAGTTGTTCAACGGTGAACTGGTCGAAGGGGAGGTTCTGGTTGAAGGCATCTGCGACCCAATCCCGCCATGGCCAAGCTTGCCGTGCGTTGTCGCGGAAGAAGCCGTTGGTGTCGGCGTAACGGGCGGCGTCCAGCCAATCGACCGCCATCCGTTCGCCGAACGCGGGGGACGCGAGAAGGCGGTCCACCTCCCGCGCGTAGGCGGCCGGCGAGGGATCCGCGAGGAACCGCTCAAGATCGGCAGGTTTGGGCGGTAGCCCGGTTAGATCCAGACTGACCCGGCGCAGGAGCACGGCGGGATCCGCGACCGGCCCGGGGCTGAGGCCCTCGCGCTCAAGCCGGGCGAGCACGAACCGATCCAGATCATGCACGAACCAAGTGTGGTCGCGGGTCGGCGGGGGTGGCGTTTTCCGCGGCGGGACCAGCGACCAATGCGGCGCGTACCCGGCCCCCTCCGTGATCCAGCGGCGGATGAGGGCTTGCTCGGTGGGCGACAATGGCTGGCCGCCGTCCTCCGGCGGGGGCATCACCTCGTCGGCGTGGGGCGAAAGGATCCGCAGCATCAGTTCGCTCTCCTCCGGCCGCCCCGGGAGCAGGCGGACGATACCGTCGCGCGGGGCCAGCGCGTCCTCGCGGACATCCAGGCGGAACTTGCCGCGGCGCGCGGCTGAGTCCGGTCCGTGGCATTTGAAACAGCGATCGGACAGTAGCGGTCGGACGTCGCGGTTGTAATCGAGCGGTGCATCCGCTGCCGTGGCGGTCACCGCGGCCAGTAGCCAAAGAAACGCGGTGCAACGGCGCATCATGGGTGGCGGAAAGCGGGTGTGGCGGGATCCCGGTGCCGGAATTGCCAGGCGGCGAGACGGGCGCGGAGATCCTCGAGGCGGGCGGCGTGGGCCGGCTCGCCGGCGAGGTCGCGGAGCTCATCGGGATCCGCAGGCAGATGAAATAACTCCGTCCGGTCGAGCATGGGATACCAGATGAGCTTCCAGCCGTCCGTGGTGCGGATCATCCGCTGGGCGGAGGTGAAGTAGCCGAAAACGGCGTCGTGGATCTCCGTCCGCTCGCCGCGGATCACGGGCGCCAGGCTGCGGCCGTCGAGTCCGGAAGGGATGGGTAGGCCGAGCAGTTCACAGAGGGTCGGGTAAAGGTCGCGCAGGTAACACTGGGCGGCGAGGCGTCGGGCGGCGGGGATCTCCGGACCGGCGAGAACGAGGGGCACGTTTAAGGAGTGCTCGTACTGGTTCTGTTTCCCCATCAACCCGTGGCTGCCCAGCGCGAGCCCGTTGTCGCTCGAGAAAATCACCAGGGTACGCTCGCGGATCCCGGAGGCGGTAAGGGCCGCGAGCAGCTCCCCGACGTTGCGATCCACCTCCTCCACCCACCGGAAGTACAACTCACGCTCGGTGCGCACCGCATCGGGTGAGCGAGGAGCGGGCACGATGCGCTCGTCCCGGCCGGTGATGTTCCCGGTATCGAAGGCGGGGGCAGGACGAAAGTTGGCGGGCAATTCCGGCAAGGCGCCCTGTCGCGAGCCGGGCGGCTCAAGCAGCGGGTCGTGCGGTGCGGTGAGGTTGACCTGCAGGAAAAAAGGCTGGTCGCGCAGGCGCCCGATGGCTGCGGCAGCGCGCTCCGTGATGATTCGGTCGGTTTCCGGGGTTAGCCCCACCCCGAGCTCGGGTTGGGCGCGGCCCGTCGCATCCTTGAAGGTCCATCCCCGGTAGCCCGTCACGTCGCGGCCGGAGGGAGTGCGTTCGCCCGCGGCGGGCTGCCCCGCCGCGCCCCCGCCGCTGAACATCCCGGCCGTCTCGCGGAAGCCACGCTGCGCCGGCGTGCCGGCCACGTGCCATTTGCCGGCGTGGACCGTGTACCAGCCGGAGCGGGCGAGGAGGGCCGGGAGCAGTGGCGTGGCCGGGTCGAAGGCGACGGTACCGCCGGGGGCGCCCTGCCCGGGCCGGCCGAGCGCGAGTTGTCCGGAGAGCAGCTCGGAACGGCTGACGTGGCAGATCGGGTAGCTGCAGATCGCGCGGGAGAAGACGGTGCCGCCCCGGGCCAAGGCATCGAGATGCGGGGTGCGCGCCGCCCGACCACCAGCGAAACCGGGCGCGTCGGGCCGCAGGTCGTCGGCGAGAATCAAGAGAACCTTCGGGGCGGCCGGCGCGGCCGTCACCACGGCGAGCAGGGCCGCGAGAAGCTGCAGCCGTGGTCCCCGCATCACCAGCGGCCGTTCACGCCGAAGAACAACTGCGGCACCATCAGGTGGGTGACCTGTGGCCGCCCGTACCCGAACTGGCGCTCGCGGTCCGGGTTCGTCAGGACGTTCACGATGTCGAGGTACACGCTGTAGTTCCGATTGAGGTTGTAGAGGGTCTTGATGTCCACCGTAGGCCGAGCCGCGGCGTAGGTGGCGCGGGACTCGTTCGCGTTGAACCCGACGAGGTAGCGGCCGAGGTAGCTGTACTGCACCCGGAGGTTCAGCTGGCGGCGGATGTAGGAGACGCCGACATTCGCGATGAAGGGGTTGAAGCCGGCGACGCGCGGGTTGGGGGCCAGGGCGATGGCATTACCGGTGCCGTAGTTCCCCTCGGCCTGCATCCGCGTGAGGTTGGCGTAGGCGCCGAAACCGCTCATCCAACCGGGCAGGAAGGTGAACTGCTGGTTGTAGCCGATCTCGATGCCCTTCACCTTGGCGAAGCCGCCGTTGTACTGCGTGGTGAGGGCGTAGCCGGCGTACTCGCCGCCGAAACCGTTGTCGGTGCCTGAGGCGATCGTCGTCCCGCCGGCGGTGTAGATGAACTTTTTGATCTCCTTGAGGAAGATCCCGACGGTGAACATCCCCGCGGGCTCGAAATAGAGCTCGGTCGTGAGGTCAAAGTTGTCCGCCGTCTGCGGCAGCAGCCCCGGGTTGCTGGTGGAAACGGTCTGGTTCTCGTAATTAACGGTCGTCCGCGGGATCAGCTGGCCGACGTTCGGACGCCCGATGCTGGTCGAGTAACTGAGCCGGGTGAGGAGGTTCGGGGTGAACTGGTAGCGCAGGTGCACGCCCGGGAAGACGCTGCGGTAGTCGCCGGAGCGCGTCTGGCGCCGGCCGAACTCCTCGCGCGCGCGGCGGGTGATCTCCGTGTCGGTGAGCGGGGCGGTGCCCCAGGCGGTGCGGCGCGCGCGCTCCTCGGGGGTGATGACCTGCAGCGCGCCCTCCCCGTCGGTCTCGGTGAACTCGACGCGGACGCCACCCAGGATCGAGAACCGCCCGAGGCGCAGGTTGCCCATCAGGTAGGCGGCGCGGATCTGTTCCTCGAACTGCTGGTTGCCGGTGAGCTCGGTCTGCAGGTCGGTGGCGAGCTGGCGCCGGAAGTGGGTCGGGTTGGCGGCGATCGCCTTGTCGAGGTTGAACGCGCGGCCGTCGGCCTGGAAGGCGGGGAAGGGCACCGCGCCGTAGCGGCCGAGTTCGGTGTCGGGGAAGGGGCGGTTCGCGAGGCCGAACTGCGCGAGGTTGTCGTCGTTGCGCCCGGTCGCCGGATTCGGGCCCATCACCCCATCGGGACCGACGTAGACGGTATTGTAGGGCGTGTTGTCGAGGTTGCGGGTCTGGCGGCGCCAACGCACTCCCGTCTTGAGGTAGGCGGGGACCGGCGCGGTGAAGTTCCGCCGGTAGTTCACCGCGGCACCCTGGTAGGCATCCCAGCCGACCATCCGGGCGCTGGAGTAGAGGTTGTCGGTGTAGCTCTCCAGCTTCGTCCAGTCCGCGCCCTCCGTTTGCGTCACATCCGGGAAGAGCCGGTTGTTGCGCCGCAGGGTGAAGCCGACGTTCCGGGCCGTGTAGGTGAAGGTGTTGTTTCCGGGGTAGTCGGCCTTGGACTGGGATGCGTACACGTCGTACTCAAGGTTCCAGCCGGGGTGGCGGTGGACGCCTCCGAGGTTGAGGGAATTGGTCGCGCCGAGCTTGTAGTTCGCCAGTGAGGCGATCGCGACCGTGCTTGCCGCGACACCCCGGACGCGCGTCTCGTCGTCGGTGTAGCCCGGGATGATGCCTCCCGTGCCGGTAAGGGCGCCGGTGGCGTCGCGGGTGGCGATCGCCTGGTTCGTCTGCCAGGTGACCTGGCTGTTGCTGGTGTGCTCGGTGTGCTTGGCGTACTGCCAGTTGGCGAAGAGCCGCGCCTGGTCCGTCAGCTTGTAGTCCAGCTTCACGCCTGCGCCCGAGCGGGTCCGGATATTGTTAAAGTCCTGGATCTGGTACTGGTAGGTGTAGGCGGGGCCGGTGACGTCGTTGGGCAGCTGCTGGTGCGCCTGGCTGGAGACGTCGATGATCGAGCCGTGGGGCCGGTAGGCGAGGTTCACCGAGACGCCGATGCGTCCGCCGAACACCTCGGAGTAGGAGAGCGAGGCGCCGGTGCGCGGCCGGTCGCGCGGATCGCGGGCGCGCCAGATCGCGCCGATCGCGCCGCGGATGCGCCGTTCCGGCGAGCTGTCGAAGGCGCTCTTGGTGACCAGGTTCACGGCCCCGCCGATCGAGTCGCCGTCCATATCCGGGGTCGGCGACTTGGTGACCTCGATGCGCTCGATCGAGTCGGCGCTGACGGTCTGGAACTGAAACTCGCGGGTGGAGCCGGCCGAACCGGCGTCGGCAAGCCGGTTCCCATCCTGGGTGATGGTGCTGAGGTTCTGGCTGAGGCCGCGGATGCGGAGGTAGCGGTTGTCGCCGCCGACCGACTCGCCCTCGATCCCGGGCAGGCGGGCGGCGAGGTCGGCCGGGTTGCCCGCGAGGGCGCCGAAGGCGTCGGCGGACACGACGTTCTTCACCCCGTCGGAAAGGCGTTGGAGCGTGATGGCCTTGGCGTTGCCCTCGCGCTCACTGCCCACCACGAAGCGACTCATCCGGTAGATCTCCGCGGTGAGGCCGACGTCGCGCCGGACGGTGCCCGCGGCGCCGAGCGTCGCGGCGGCCTCGGCGGGCGACAGGCCCGTGTAGGTCACGAGGACCACCGCCTCGCCGGCGGGCAGGCCCTCGAAGCGGTACGCGCCAAGGTTGTCGGTGGTGGTCTCGAGGGTGGAGCCCTTGAGCTGCACGCGCGCGCCCTCGAGGACGGCGCCGGTGGCGGAGTTAGTTACGGTGCCCGTGAGGGTGGCCTGCGCGGAAGCCGTTTGCGCGGCGGCGGCGAGGGCGAGCGACAGGGCAATGAGGAGGCGCGGCGCGGCGATCATAGCAATGGGAGGGCGTCCGCGGAAGGGGGGCCGGCGTGACGCGCCGAAGGGCGCATGTTCGCGCGGCGGGGGCAAGCGCATTCCCGCCGCCGGGGGCGTTCAGACCAAAATGCTGGCGACGCAGGCGGAGAGGTAGCAGGCCACCGTGCCGCCGATCATCGCGCGCACGCCGAGCTGGGCGAGGTTCGTGCGCTGCTCGGGCGCGAGGGCGCCGATCCCCCCGATCTGGATCCCGATCGAGACGATGTTGGCGAAGCCGCACATCGCGTAGGTGAGGATGATGGCGGCGCGGGGATCAGGGAAGGCGCCGGATGCCTTCAGGGCACCGAGCTGCTGGAAGGCGATGAACTCGTTGAGGACCGTGCGCGTGCCGAGAAGCGCCCCCGATTGGAGGAGTTGGCCGTGGTCGATCCCGATCAGCCAGGCCACCGGGGCGTAGAGCACGCCGAAGAGGAACTCGAGGGAAAGGCCGGGGAAGGCGCCGCCCGTGACGCTGCTGACCCACGCGTTGAGCCCCGGGTAGGAGAAGCGGGTCTCGCCGAGGAGGAGGGTTCCCGGGGTGCCGATCCAGCCGAGGATCGCGTTGACCATCGTCACGAGGGCAGTGAACGCGATGAGCATCGCGCCCACGTTGGCGGCCAGCTTGAGGCCCTCCGTGGTCCCGAGGCAGACCGCGTCGACCGCGTTGCAGCCCAGCTTCTCCTTGGAGATCGCCAGCTTTTGATCCACCGGCTGCGTCTGCGGCACGAGCATCTTCGCGATCATCAGTCCCGCGGGGGCGTTGATGACGGAGGCGGTGATGAGGTGGGTCGCGAAGAGCATCTGCTGCTTCGGGTCATCCCCGCCGAGGAAGGCGATGTACGCCATCATCACGGCGCCGGCGATGGTTGCCATCCCGCCGACCATGATGGTCAGCAGTTCGGAACGCGTCATCCCGGCGAGGTAGGGTTTCACCAAGAACGGGGCCTCGGTCTGGCCGAGAAAGATGTTGGCCGAGGCGCTGAGGGTCTCGGCCCCCGAGAGCCGCAGCGTCTTCGACATCACCCAGGCGAAGCCGTAGACGACGCGCTGCAGGATGCCAAGGTAGTAGAGCAGCGAGGAGAGGGCGGAGAAGAAGATGATCGAGGGCAGGATCATCACCGCGAAAACAACCCCGTGGCGCGACTTGTCCGCGAGGGAGCCGAAGAGCAGGGACACGCCCGCGTTGGTGAACGCGAGCAGGTCGATGAAGCGCCCCCCGATCCATTCGATGGCCGCCCGGGCCGGGCTGAAGTACAGCACGAGCGCCGCG
>SXGQ01292107.1_pt1 | contig 19964 bp, 35 predicted proteins | sample 3178371 | NCBI WGS metagenome assembly SXGQ01 (sample SAMN11356859, study PRJNA531348) | freshwater metagenome | isolation source: freshwater sample F1-20 | place: China: Fuxian Lake, Yuxi | collected 2017-12-25 | reverse complement strand
TCCGTCCAGATCACGAATCATCAACCAGGTATGAGGGATTTGGGTCATCCACTGACCGAATGCGGAATGCCAAATCGGCTTCGCCAGGATGGCGATTCCTTGCTGTTTTTCGACCTTCCAGCCGGACGCACGAAGATACTCTTGCCACACTTGAGCGTTGTTGTGACAGGAAAGAAGCTGAAGTCCACGACGTTGCATCTCTTGCTCGACACGTGGACGAAGGCAAGAAAGGGTACAAGTCAGGCGAGGAGAGAAGGAAGAGGAAGACATACACGTAATATATGTTCTGCTCTCGACTTGTACAGAGAACTCGGTGCTACGTCTTGTCGGCTAAGACAACCGTAGGTTCTGACAACCTAGTTTTGCCTTGTTCAAGCAGTTGTTTTTTTCGCGTTGTGTATCGAACTTCCGGTTTTTCGGTCGACGGCAACTTCTCTTGTACGCTGTTCTGAACCGCAGCACCGTATTGACCTGAGCATTTACGAGAGCAGAAAGGGCCCGCTGTACCACGTGTACCTGCATCTTTCAGGTACTTATAGAATCGCGTAAAGGATGTACCGCAATAAACACAAGCTACAGTTACCTCTCGACATTCATCCGCGACGTACTGACTGTCGAGAGACGTATGTTCGCGTAACGGAATAACCTGTAAATTCGAAAGATCGTTATTCAACGGATTTCCGTCGATATGATCGATCGTTTCAAGTTTAGGGTCGAGTTCGCGCCCTAATTTCTGTTCAACCAGGTACTTCGGATAAGAGACTGTACGCTTAGTCAGATCAGTATAGACAATGACAACATGTTCGCGGCCGTCTTTACGCGTGTAAGGTCCATGGACTTTTTTGACTACCTTAGCCATCAGTTTCCTCAGAGAAGGTGCGAACGGCGAGACTCGAACTCGCAAGCTATAAAGCGGAGAATTTTAAATTCTCTGTGTCGACCTATTCCACCACGTTCGCGTAATTGTAAATCTTAATCTTCAAGCTCACCGTCCCAGTATTCGCGCCAACCGGAGTCGACGGGTAGGAACTCTTTCCACTCGTCTGGAATTCGATGTTTTGACACGATGATCTGGATCATGGCCATTCGATCTAACGGTTTGGGATATCCGTTACGTAACCGCTTTCCAGACTTCTCCAACGGTATATCACCTTTTCCGTTGTTGCACGTATAACACGCACAGACCAGATTCTCCCAGCCAGAAAGCATTTTCCATTGGCCTAGCCAAGGAAGAAACACACGACCTTTCTTCGACATAGCACGAGGTACGATGTGCTCGATGGTCAGTTTCTCAAAATCGGGACGACCGTCAGGTCGACGAGGTTTGGCTCCACAATACTGGCACGTATAGCGATCACGAGCCAAGATATTTTCGCGTGTACAAGTGACTTTACCGATGCCTTTGACGTAACGCCGAAGACGAATCACGGCCGGCATCTGAAGGGTCAACGAGACGGAATGGATATGGCGGTCAAAACCTGCGACAAGATCGGCTTTGTCTTCTAACAACAACAGAATGGCATCGATCCAAGGCACAACGGCGATGGGCGTGAAGTCGGCGTTGAGCTTTAGAACCGAGATGGTGTCCATAGTCATTTGGGGATGAAGTAGTCTTTATGTAGCACTGGTTTCGATTTTTAGCCATAGCCTGCTGGTTCTTTACTGCCTATGTTATCTACATCTACAGGAGAACGAATATGACACTCATTCTGGCAACTGACACGAATCCCGGTTTGGCGGAATGGATCGACTCTTCTTTGATCGGTGGTGGGTGCACCGTTATTGCTGATGGAGGTACCCTTTCAGGAGACTACGATTGTAACGTCGTTTGTCTCGGTGATGTCTCTTTGGCCGGTAGTGTTGAAATCAGAAGCAACCTGTTTGTGTCTGGCACACTCACCAATACGGCTGGTTACGATCTGACGGTTCGTGGGGATTTACACGGCCATGCGATCGATTTTACTCGAACGGACACCAGTCTGGCCCAAGGTGCTTTTCAGGTCGACGGTGACTTGTTCTACACGATTCTCACATATCCCCAGTACGCTGGTGCGCCTCAAACCCTCCGCGTAGGTGGGGATCTTACAGGCATCTTAGGGATTTCAGGTTCGTTGATTTTGGCGAACGGTAACTTTGCGACTTCGGGTGCTTCGATTCTCGTTTACGGAGACCTGATGGGGGGTGAAGTTTACGTCAACGGGGCATCCGCTACCGGTTCGGCCGCAGCTGGAAACGGCGGCTCGGTCATCGTTTATGGTAATGCAACGATCGTGACCCGAATGGAAGTGGCAGGGGGTCCAGGAGCCGTAGGATTTGATGCGGGTAACGGTGGAACGATCGACATTTACGGTTCCCTTATCGCAGACGATGCTACAATTTCAGGAAGCGGTGGTTCGGGTTCGGACGCCTCGGCAGGGAACGGTGGCACGCTGGATGTACACGGAAACTTGACATGCCGTACTGTCGAGTTTTCGGGTGGTCTTTGCACCTCGGATAGTGAAACACACCGATCGGGGTCGGGAGGCGTCCTCGTCGTAGGTGGTTTTGTTGCGAGTTCCACGGCGATTCGTCTGATAGGCAATGATCGGTACGGTACTTTAAGTGCAGGCAATACCTTAACACCTCCGAATGGCGGTTCCTTTACGTGCAGAGCCGACACTTCGGCAGACGATTTAGACCTTCGTGGTGGCGACGTCTACACAGTGGGGTTTGCTCCGCACGACGCAGGCTCAGGTGGTTCGGTGACCGTCCAAGGCAACCTGACCCTCGATGACGACCTGTTCATTTTTGGTGGCTACGCCAATGTAGGCCAAGCAGGCAGTGGAGGGAGCATCACCATTCAAGGCAATCTGACTTGCGATGACATCGATGGTTGGGGCGGTACGGGTGCAGCAGGTAATGGAGGATCGGGTGCTTCTGTCAGTGTCGACGGACACGCTCGCATCGGCGATCTTCAACTTTACGGTGGTGACGGCAACGAAGGAAATGGTGGCTTTGGCGGTAGCTGTACGGTAGATGGATTACTTCATATCGAATTCTCGTTGATCCTGAACGGCGGCGGTTGTTATGCGGCAAGTGAAATTCCTGTTGCCGGCAACGGCGGGTCACTCAGCTGCGGTTCTTTGGTTATCGATGCGGACGAAGGGACCGTCACCCTAAATGGCGGCGATCGTACAGGTCCGACAACTGTAACGAACACAGGAGCCGCTGCAGCGAACGGCGGATCCGTCAATGTCGTAGGTTCGGCCGCGATTCCGTACATGAATCTCAACGGCGGGGTTGTTGCACCCGGTTTCCCTCACGCCCCTGGAGGCAACGGAGGTAGTATATTTGTCGGTGGCACGTTAACCGTCCGAGGTGATCTGAATCTTGTGGGCGGTTCTTCCACCGGAAACTCGGGTGGCAACGGAGGAACGTTAGACGTTCGTGGTCTAACGACAGCTCTCTCGATTAACGCTTCGGGTGGTAACTCGAACTTACACGGTACCGAACCGACCGTCGGTACAAACGGAGCCGGCGGCAATATCATTTTGATCAGCGGCGTAAGTGCTACCAATATCTATCTTAACGACGGTGCCGGTGGTAATCCGGCAGTTGTGACGGCCGGTACATCGTTAGCGTTGAGCAATGCCTGCACACTGGAAGTGATCGACCAAGCCGCTCGTGTCGGCTCTACGATTCGTTGGTCGACTTATGCGCCTTGCGTTTTGAAGGTCAACTCGTTGCCGACGAAGAACACCTTCGACGATTACGGCGGTGTTTCTACGGCAGATCAAACGGCCTTTATTGCCACTTCGATTTATACAACCGACGGCACGAATTGGGTTCGCTTGTCTGGAGCGACGATCTAATCACTTCTGTCGGTACGTGATGCGGCCTTTTTTCAAGTCATAAGGCGAAACGGCCACCGTGACCCGATCGCCGAGCACAACGCGAATTTGGAATTGACGCATTTTACCGGCCAGATGCGCTAGTACGTCGACGCCTTTATCTGTGGCGACTAAGAAATTGCCACCGGCGTACACTTCTTTGATGGTGCCTTCCAATTCGATCAGATCGTCCGAAGCCAAGTTTTCCTCGCTGCTTGAAAGTGGTGCTTCCGGCGGGACTTGAACCCGCAGTCTCCGGGTTACAAATCCGGTGCATCGCCAATTATGCTACAGAAGCTTTAGTGAAATGGACAATACCTTTATTCGTCAGTCCGCGCAATCCAAAATTTTTCACGCCAGACTTTTTTACCGAACTTGATCAATTCGACGCGATTCTCTTTACGCCGCTCGATCTGGTTACCTCGTTCGATCGAAGCTTCGACTTCTTTCGAGGTAATATTGCGCTTCTTCGAGGGTTGGGTACGTCCGATAAATCGAAGCTTTGTTCAAAAACAAACGCCACATTATTTGCTAGTGGGTGTCGGGATGTCCGCATAAGTCTCGCCGGACAGCAGACGGCGTGCGGCTGAGATGGAAAACCCAACGTAATCTGCCAGTTGTTGTGCTTTCCAGTTGTGCTTGAAATACAGTGCCAAGCCTTCCTGAATCCGCTTCTTTTTCTCGGTGCCGCTATGCCGCAAAACAAAACCAGGGGGCCGTTTAACACCTCGGTAGGTTTCGCCTTTCAAAATGGCTAAAGCGTCATCATTTCTTATTTTGAGGTATCGGCTAAAGTCCTTCGCTTCCCAGCCCTCATCGACATAGCGCTGAAGCGCGTCGGCGATTTGAGCGTCGGTAAAATTTCGCCGTTGATTAAAGCTGTGCTCGTTTGAGTTGTATACGAAGTTCGCTGGGCGTTTTGCGTCTAAGCGCAATTTACCTCGAAGGATTTCGGCTCCGTGATTAGCCGAGACACCCAGTTTTTCAGAAAACTCTTTAAAGTGCACTGGATTTTGCGCGTACTCTTCAAGAGCGGCTTCGATTTGTTCTTTAGAGATCTTCATGCTAAACCTTTGAACACCACTTCGAAATCTTCTGAGGTAAATGGTTTTGTAATCAAAAACGCGGCTCCTGCAAGTCGTAGGGCTTCACGTGCTTCGGCTGAAGATTGCGAAGTGACAAAACCAACTTTGGTTGTCTTATTGCCTGATTCGCGTAGTGCCGCTAACATGGCAGGGCCATCCATGGACGGCATGTTCCAGTCCGAAAGAACAAGATCTGCGGGGAACGACTCAAGTTTCGTGAGTGCTTCCTGGCCGTCATGCGCTTCTTCATACTCGTGTTCGCCGATGTTGGCTTGTCGTAACGTACGACGCACAAGCATACGCATGACACGGGAGTCGTCGACGATGAGAATTTTCAAAGTACACCTACAAATTGAATTCTTTTGTAGCACTGCAATGTCGCCGTTAGCTTCGACGAACTCTGTCTAATCCGTGAAAGATTAGACGGAGGTGCAACAATGCACAAGCGAAGTCCAGTGTGGCATCTTAGTGACATCGATTTTGTGGATGTTATAAACACAAGTTCTACCTATCGAGAAGTACTTAACCGATTAGGTTTAAGCGCAAAAGGTAATAACATTCGGACGCTGAGACGCCGAATGGATGCGCTTGGCTTGCAATCTACTGATTTGGCGTTGAAAAGCAAGATCCGAGTTCCAACTGTAGCGTTAGATACGCACCTAGTTGTAAACTCAAGTTATAGTCGCACGCTTTTAAAGCACCGTTTGCTCGAAGAGCAAAGATTGCCGTATCATTGTGCTCTCTGTTCGCTAGCACCAGAATGGCAAAATCAACCGTTAGTTTTGGTCTTAGATCACATCAATGGTGTATCTAATGATAACCGCATCGAAAATCTAAGATTTTTATGTCCTAATTGTAACTCACAACAAGCGACTTTTGCCGGACGCAATTGCAAGAAAGGAGAAAACGATAAAAAAGTCGAACTTTGTGACTGCGGATCACCCCGAAGTGCGAAGGCCAAAACGTGTATTAAGTGCAGGCCTAATCCTTCTGAATGTAAAAACAGGCCGTCTTTTGCTGAATTACAAGAGCGCGTAGCTACGCGGACAGGCGGGCTTAAAAGCGTAGGTAAACTGTACGGTGTGTCTGACACTACGATTCGTAAGTGGCTACAACAAGGGTCGAAACAGCAAATTGGGAAACCAAGATTCGAACTTGGATAACCGGTGTCAAAGACCGGTGTCTTACCCTTAGACGATTTCCCAGCTTGCTTCTCTTAGCCTGTTAGGTTTAACAGGGCTAACTTTTTGCCTCTTTGGACGACGCCCCTGAAGTCAAATCACTTTAACGGGTTTCTTCCTGTGCGTCATGGCCGGAATCAAGAATTCATTGATGTACGCCTGTACATCCCAACCTTCGGCTTTTAGCTCATCAAACAAATCGGGGAACGACTTGCGCTCTAATAAGCGATAAACCGACACTTTGTCTTTGGCGCCGATGTGTTGCTGTATCCGGTCTAGATCCCAGTGATACCGAATCATCATCCACAGAGCATCTTTCGCACGTCTTCGTTCTTTTTGTCGTTGTGTCTTCTTGTTGAGTTTTTCGGGTCGTGGAATATCCGCGTAAATGTCGCCTCTGAAAATCGCGTATCCTGTAGTCGGCGATACACCCAGATAAGAAACAAAATCCATCATCCCCCAACCTTCCGCCTGGTAGCGTCGGAACGCTTCGACGACTTTCGCTCGTGGAATCAGACGCGATTGATCGATTTGTTCAGGCCAAGGATATTGGAACCCTTCGGGTCGCGGGACCTGAGGGCAACTCTGACCTTTCAGAATTTTTGCGGCGTGATTGACCGAAATACCCAAATGATCGGCAAACTGCTTATGCGTCCAGTGATGTTCCACATAGAGCTTAAATGCTTCTTCAAGTTCAGCTTCTCGTTCGGCAGAAAGCTTAGGTGGCATTTGCTTTCCGAGCCCATAGAGCTAAAGCGGCAGGATATTCATAGGCAACGATTTGACAATGATCAAACCCGGCAAGTAAAACCGTTTTCCAAGCGTCGGCTCCAAATTCTGTATGAACCAGCATATCTTGTTCGATCTTGCCGGAATTACCGTGATAACTCGGAGGACTGTCTTTACAGTCTTTCGTCAAGCGGTCAATCACAATAGGCACGGTAAAAGCACAAACACCACCGGGCTTAAGGACACGTAGACACTCTTTAAGTCCCTGAACAGGATCGGGTATGTGTTCTAACGTGTCGGAGTGGACTACCAGGTCGTAAGTGTCCGACGGTAAATTGAGATTTTGCATGTCGAAAGTTGGGTATTCCACTAGCCGATGGTGTTTCAAGCTCTGTAACGTTGCCGTAAGGCCTCCGGCTGTATTCACTTCGAGCACCTTGAAATCGGTTCGATCGACACAGAATTGCTGTAATGTACCTTCGAAGTTATGACTCCGACAAATCGCTCGAGCCAAGGCTAAACTTCTCAGACTGTTATGACATTTCGCACATTTGGTGCCTTGTTGTCGATTGATATAAGCGACTTCATCGGCCTTTAATTGCCATGTCTGGATCAATGCCGGCCATAGAACATTGCTATGGTAGAATTGAGAAGAATCACATACGGAACAACGCATTGAAACACCTATCGGATAGGCTAATCTACTCTTTGGCAGAGAAAAGATCAAATACACGTAGCACTGGCTTTTGTCGAAACGGCCTCGAGATCGATTAAACTGAATAGAGTCGAATTGAGGTGGTCATGGAACGGGAATATCCAGAGGGCTACGCTGAGCGCATCCATTTTTTTCGTGAGGCGTCTCGGCAAAAAGGCGGGTATTACTTCTATCCCCAGATGGTCATCCAGTTTGCTCAATACGCCGCTGCAGGTGCCATTGACCCCACGAAGCCTGAGGACTATCGGCCTTATTACAAGATTGTGCCGTACGGACCGGATCGGTGGACCGATTGGAAACCTGAGGACTACCAGGATCTGCTGAAGTATGCGGGGATCCGGCCGAAAGACCATTGGTGGTTTGGCTCGCTTCGCTGGAACCCGTCCTCGGCTCATCAAAATCCGGCACCACCACGCCAAATCGATTTGCAGCAAAAGTTGAAGGTCAAGCTAAATCAGAAATGGCGGAAAGGAAGCGAGAGCGGTGAAGTTTTCATGCTCACGTACATGGAAGATCTGGTTTTTGCGAACGACGGCTCCATTCCGATGAACATCGAAAAAGGCATCTTGGATCTTGAAGATCGCGGGATTATCGCGGTGTTTCCGCTTTATGTCACGGCGCACGCCGGACCCGGCAAAGCCAGTTTTACCCCAATGTATTTACCTAAACCTCGTGATCCGAACAAGGATTTGCAAGATTTCCCGTATTTGGCGCAAATCGACATTTTCAACTGGCCTTCTGCTCAAGGCGAACGAGAATTGCTGCATGAACTCGATCACGTCGCTCAGTGGATCGGAACGGGGCTGATCCGAGTCGCTGAAGGTGAAACGACTCAAGATGCGTTCGAGCAGGAAATCGGCGCAGGTTTGTACGGACTACCCAAAAAGAAATATCGCACCTGGCAGTATGTGCCAGCAGAACCGCCAAAAGGTCAACGTGCTTGGATGCGACAAGAGCTAAGTTACGACGAAGAGTTCTATCCGTACGCACACGATATTGCGGAAGAAATCAAGCGTACCGGTCAAGACTTTGATGACTATTTCGAGGACTTGTCCGACATGATGGATCGACGACCTGGATCACGCGCGCGTTGGGAAAACCTGAAAAAACAGGTTCGCCGTCTTCTACGTTGAGAAAACCCGACCTCGGGCTTTGCGACGTTTAATGTCTTCTTGTAGATGCGCGTCGATGTAGGCTTGGACATCCCAGCCTGCTTCTTTCAACTCGTCAAAGAGTTTAGGGAACGTCTTACGTTCGAGAAGTTGGTAGACCGATCTCATCTCGTCGACTTCCAGAAAGTCTTTGAGCTGATCTAAGGTCCATTGATGCATGATCATAAACCTTAAACCTTGTTTTGCGCGTAGATAGGTACGCCGTTTGACGGTTCTCCTATCGAGACGCTCAGGTCGAGGAATGTCAGCGTAAATCTCACCACGGAAGATGGCGTAACCTGTGACCGGAGACACGCCTAAATACGAGACGAAATCCATCAATTCCCATTTCTCTCCTTTATAGCGACGAAAAGCTTCTAGGATTTTCGCTCTCGGGATTAAACGAGACTGATCGATTTCGCGGAGAGACGGGTATTGCAGGTCCAGAGGGCGAGGGACGTAAGTGAGAATGTCGCCTTTCAGGATCCTGGCCGCATAGTTTTTCGAGACGCCTAGATAATCTGCAAACTCTTGTGTCGTCCAATGATGCTGGACATACAGACGAAGACCTTCCTCGAGCTTCACTTGTTGTTCGACGCTGATCCTCTTCATCGTATTACCACGGAAGCTCTTTAAGGAACACGTCGAGCGGGATGCCTACACGAAACCAGTGAACCGAGTTCTTCGCCCAACGCTTGCCCGTTTGTTCGTCAATACACGCCTGACCTGGCTCGACACCACAAACGGGACAAGGCCTCGCAATCGCAGGATGAATACGTGTTCTGGACATGGCCTTAAGATGACGTAAATACGTAGTTCGTCAACTTTTACCCGAAGGCTCACGAAGATCTTGCGATCTACTCACGATTTCGGCCACGGGTAGAGAAAGCCATCCGGTCGAGGTGCGGCCTTCCATGCATCCCCGCGTAAGATACGTTTGGCGACGGCGAGATTTGTTCCGATATGTTGTGAGAATTGCAGTGCCGTCATTTTTTCACGCACATAGTCTTTCAAGCAGTCTTCTTGCCAAAGAAGTTCTTGTTCGCGTCGTTTATCACTTGCCGGAAAAGGATAGACAAAGCCGTCAGGTCGCGGGATCGACTTCCATTCACGACCTGCAAAAATAGCATAGACTTGCGCTCGGGTAACCCCAACATAATTAGCAAATTCCAAGGGTGTCATTTGCTGTTGCCAGCAATCTTGGAGCGCTTGAGTTCGCCATTCTACGTCGTGTTTGGTCATCTGTTCTTCACTACATGGACATAACGTCCAAACTTGTTAGATTCGTTTTTACGGAGAGATGGCCGAGCGGTTGAAGGCGCCAGATTCGAAATCTGGTTTGGGCTAACGCTCAACGTGGGTTCGAATCCCACTTTCTCCGCCACTACTTTTGTAGTTGAGATGAAAGCAACGTCATTGCGCTAGGCTCTGCATTTAAGCCTTTCAATAGACTCTCGAGCTTTTCGTCGGTATGACCTAATTCCTGCAACCGAACACGAGCCTGTTCGCAGAATGCTGTACGTCCTTTAAGGATTTTAGTGCCGGCTAATGTGATGGTCAGCACAGCTAAGATGGCTTCCGTGTTCATCTTCGTCAGGTCAATGCGTGTGAACAGTTCATCGATGTCATCGAACTGATCATTCAAGGCCAAATCGTCGATGCAGTCGTACAAAATGTCGACGGCTTCTTCCGCTTCACCTTGTTCGATTCGTTGATACACTGTCTGTAACCAGAAGAAAGTCATCGACTTTTTAGTCCGTTAACCAACAACGTCATGGGTGTTAGATCATTACGACGCTTTAACTCGTTTTCGATGTCGATAGCATCCTGATAGGCTTTTTCACCACGCTCTAGCGCCTCATACATCTGTTGTTCTAGCGCTTCGATTTGATTCTGTATTGTTACCCGTGCACGATTTTCGGCATAGTAGGCGGCCCAGAACGACTCTTTTTGCTCGGTTAACTCTTCGTCCGAGAAAGCGTCGTAAGGGTTAACTTTTGGCCTAGCTTTAAGCCGTGCCATTATCGGTTCCGATTTACGGGTTTTTCGAAACCTGACAAAGCGAAATCCTTGATAATGCCATCTTCGGCTTCGGCTTTGAGTAACCAACCTGGTTGCGGGTGAAAATGCGTTTTGCCGAACCACACAGAAATTGGCTTGATGGTACGTACTCGACGCTCACCCCTCCAATTCGTGTATTCACCGGTCCAAATCGGTTGGTTGAACAGAAAATAGATCTCATTCATCCTCGGCCTCACTGTACTCGATCTTAGGCTTACGCGTACCCATATAAGGGACAACACCTAATGTGTTGTAATCCACCCATTCTTGTGCGTCGGCATAAAAGGGATCACCCTCGTAATCTTCGTGTTCCAGATGGTAGCGACCCGCTTCCGCCTCTGTCCGGTAGTGCTCTGCGTAGCAGTTTACAAGAAGGTCGTAGCTGTAAACAAGAATCGTTTCGCTCTTTTCGTTCTTGTCGATCCCGATGATGGCCGCATCGAGAAAGTCAGGATCGAAAACCGGAGCGCCTGTCAGTGATTGTTTTTGTTCTTCGGTCAACACCGAGCTTTTGATGATACGGATCTCGTCTTTGTCTTTGCTCACGTTTTTGCCTCGTTTAGTCGAATATCCAGGTGTTGCATCGGCGTAAAAAGCGTGATTTCTACCGCTTCGATAACTTCGCTAATGACGGTCTGCTGTATCCGGTCGTGCGGTCCTTGCCGATTCAGCGGGATTTCTTCTGTCTGATGAATGACCTCAGCCCAATCCCCGATCGGCTGATCGTTCTGGTAGACCGCCCTTTTCCGCACTTTCGTGAGAGACCAATAGTACGCACGATCAGGCGACGCAAGCAAGATTTTATGGGGTAGAAAGGTTATCCGGATCTCGTATGCCGTGTTCTCTCCATAATCGGCGCTGAGCTCATAAACGACCTTCGGTACGTCAAAAGTAAGTGGTGACGTAGTGTCTGTTAATGTCTTAGACCAGGAGAGAAGGCTCACAATGACCTCATTGATCTTGACTCAAGTTACTCATGGCCGAAGTTCACCAGGCGATTCCACGCACGCTGCTCAGCGGTCACTTCCTCGAAGCCTTGCGCTTTCAATTCGACTTCTTTGGCTTCTCGGTCGAGCGGCGAAAACTCGTTAATCGTCAATGCCAACACTTCCATAACGCATTTTTCGACGAGCGCAGCCAAATCCCCACCCGGCCGTACCTGAGGATTGAACTGCAACGACGTTTCTACCAGGGAGCCGATGTTAACGGCTCGGCGGAAAGATTCAGGGCAACGCCGTTTAACGTAATCGTAATCGGACTCCGACGTTTTACGTGGATAAAGGTAATTGCTCATTGTTGTTCTCCTAGAACTTGTCGTTTTGACCTCAAATAAGACAACACCGACATAGGTACTTGGCGCAAATCGGATGCAACCTTCAAGCCGTGTTTTTCGACTTCCCAAATCAGATCGTTGACTCGCGTCCTTCGCCAATCTTCCGGTAGTCGATCCAACGTCATGGCGAACATGTCGATTTCGCACTCCAGACGTTCAATACCGTCTTTCGCTTCGTACCAAAGTTGAAAAACATCATTAAAGCCTTCGCTCTCTTCTGCCAGTTCTTCACAGAGGAGAACAAATCCTTCAGGAAGACCTTCGGCTAACATGGCTTGACTGATAATACTCATTTGACACCTAACGGATTCGGCCACCATTCCAGCAAACCACTATCCTGCATGACCATCTTAGCCCAAATAGAAGCGGTGCGTTTAACGCTGTCCACGATCTCTTTTTCAAACTCGTCCCAGTCTTTCTCCGAAAACGACTGATACGCCGTCACTTCGGCTTGTCGAACGGCAAACGTCTCGAAGTTTTCCCACTTCCAGTTAGGGCCTCTGAACTTCGGATTCAGAAGCGTCACAAACTCATGGTACACCACGGCTTGTGCATGACTTTGAGCGACAGGCAGAAGCACATTTAACCAACGATTTTCATCGTACATGCTCACGACCTCTCCTTAAGTCTTATTTCGCCGCAGATAAGAGTGCTGATTCCAAAGACCCCAAATCGCGTTGGTTACGGCTGAGTTTGTATCCTCGTGGTCCTTCAAAATCTTGTAGATCTCAACGTCTCCACGCATCAACTTGTGCAGCCCGTACACAGCTCCCTCTCTCACGACCGGGTGTTTGTGATGCTTCAGCAAACGAGTCAGCTCTTGTTTGACGGTCGGATGGTATGACTTGTCCAAGTCACCTGCTGTTTCTGCAGCCCGGGTTAAAGTGTAAAAAGGAACGGTATCGTCGGCCAACATTGCCAACAGCTGCTCAGGTCGATCTGTGCGATCCGGCAACGAAACCAAGAACTGTTCTGCCCAAGCCTGGGCTAGAGGTTCGAACTTTTCTCGCAGCAGTTTTTGAGATTCGGTACAGAACCGATAGTCTTTTTCTTCCGGCAACAGACATTCTGCAACGCCCTTCGATACGGATTTCGTCTCGAGATTGGCGATGAGGGCAGACTCCTCCCAGCACCTTCCGCCTTCCATGCAAGTAGCACTTCTGTAGAGAATTTCGGCGTTGTGCCGTTTCACATCGTAACGGATGTAGCCTGACACATTCGGGTTTATTTGGTCTAAATGGAGCTTGACGCTCTTGCGGCTTTTCGGAACGAAGTAGTAAAGGTGATAGGTCTTACCTTCGAACTGAGTCGTGTATGCCGCAATCCAAGGCCAATCGGTACGTTCGATCTTTTGAGGTGTCCAATTCAATGGCATGACGCAGTCTCCAGCCGTTTTACGATTTCTTCCAATGTCTTCTCGTGCCGCAACCCGTACGCCGAAACATAGGTATACACAGGATCAGGAACGGTCAGCATTTCGCGAGACTCTTCGTACAAAGACAACAGGCAGCCCAACGTCGAGGCATCCGACAAATCGGGCAGCAAGTCGTCGGCCAATACCCAACCGATCATCGTGATGTATCCCTCTCCCATCATACGGGCGGCGGAGTGGTTCATGGACGGAACGGCATTTCGCTCGATGAAATTATAATCGATCACGGTCGCATTGTACGCTGCTTCCATCAGTCGCACAGGTACCCACTCGCCTGTGTGTAGCCGGCGCTGGCACAGCATTCCGGGCATCCATTTGAAGTGCTTGGACGCGACAAGGCGCTTGCCCAGTTCGATGTAGTCGGTTGTGCTCATTTCTTGCTCTTCGAGTTAGACATTTGATGGATCAATTCGTGCATATCTTCGAGGATTTCGTCAATAAAGGCCTCGGCATCAATATCATCGACAAGTCGGTGACGGCTTTCCTCGTACGCGGCTAACTTCGTTTCCCAAGCATCTTTGTGGACTAAGCCGCACAAGTGGCACTCAGGACCGTCGGGACTCCAGACATAGGCATGATCGTTCACGACTTTTTCTCTCTTACGAAGATTTTTCAAGACTTCACCAGGGTCAGTTTCGGTCTAGTCGGTGTGATCGGCGTTTCTGGAACTTCGTCGCAATGCCAGTGTAGTTTACCGTCTCTAATCGAAGCCAAGCCGAGTTCTACTGGATCGATGTACGTCATCGTGCAGCAAGTTTTACATGTAATGGATAACGTAGCGACGCAGCCTCTAGGATACCTTGCAGGTATTTCCAAGATGCCATTAAGGATAACTGGATTGTCTTTAACTTGACAAAACGGACAATAGGGTCGCTTTTTTGCCTCTAATGCGGAGGTTATCCAAGTCAATAGTTCCCGGTTCTCTTGGACTGCTGGCGCTACGACAGGTTCCGACTACGTCGGTGGTTTAGCGCTCTTGATTGCAAGACGCCAAATGATGGCGACCGTTGTGGTTAAAATCAAGCCGGCAAAGACGAGGATTGTCATGTGATGCAGCTCAAGTTGGTGAACATCTACACGTACGTATACCTGGCTTTGTCATCTGGCAAGGAGAGCCCGTAAGATTTGTAAAGGTGTAAGAATCATTGCTTCGGCTTGCTCAAAGACGTCGCTGATCGCCTCGTACGCGGTACGACCTTGCAGATCGAGAGACCCGCTTCGGTGTCGCAGATCGGACAAGTTCCACGGGACGAGATCAGAGAACTGCGCATCCGCTACTGTCTGTCGCTGGATGATGCCGTGACGCAACGTCCAATGGTAACGACAATCAGGTGTAAAGCCGATGTACAATCGGTAAAAGTCGGACTGCTCGGCACTTCGCGGAACAGACGTATCGTACGTATAGGTTTCTACGTTCGCCTCTAGATCCGTGTACTCTTCCCATTCTAGTACAGGGCGATAAAACAGATATGAGGCAAAAGACAGACGTTCATCCATTGTTTATCGAAGTCACAAAAGCCGACCAGACCACACGCATCGTCTCCGTCATCTTCGGCAACGCCGATTCAACTTCGTGCCGCTTGACCGAGTGAATCACGGCTTTCAGCCAACGGCTATTGGCTTCGCCACACACCTCGAATTCGACACCCCCGGGAAAACGCTCACCCGAGGGCAATCGGATGTCCGGATACACGAAAATGTGCAACGAAGGTGGTCGGTCATTACAGGTACAAGACGGTACATCCACCAGACGTTTCGAGTAGAAACACCGAACATTCGGATCTTTGGTTCGGTCGTGGTACTCTTTGCAGTTGTTATTGAGTAGCCACTCACAAACCTGGAGTTGCGACATCCAAGGAGGATCAAACGCACCGCAATTGCAAGCGTGCCAGTCAGAGTGCCAGAGACAATTCGGTTTATGCGACTGTGCGTCGGTGATCACAGTAAAGCCTCTCGCAAGGTTTCCATCGGCGTTAACGTCTCAGCTAATGCGAGTAAAGCCTTAGCGGCTGCTTCTCCTATTGTCGAGCCTGTGCAAGCATCCACCACCTTAATGCTTTTTTCCCACGTCGAATCGTAAGACACCCGCCAAGCCAAAGTTTGGCGTTGCACTTGATGTAACGGTAACAAACTCAACAGAACACCGGCGGTCGCAGCATCGGCCAGATCCGGCACGTCATGTTCAAAAACATAACCACCGTTGTAATAGCCTTCACGATGGCCGTGAGACAGATGTCCAGGGCAATGATGTACACGCATCATACCAGGCCGCCACTTAAACGTGGCGGCAGAAACCAGCTCTTTTGCGAGCAGACTTTGTTCTTCCGTCATGTAAGGCGCATCGAACATTAGTTCACTCCGCGAGCTAACAGCTCCATCGGCGAGAGAAGGATGCTTTCGCAAGCGACCAAGCCGACATTGATCCACTCTTCGTCGGTCAATACAGAAGTGCCACTCTTGGGCTTATGCGTTGCCCAGTACGTGTGTCTGGGTTCGTAATGCCCCGTTAGGAAACCATAAGTCGGATGAGCTTTTTGTTCCTTCACGTACAACGTATACACAAAAACCCAACCTTCTTCACCGTTAAACTTGAAGTTGGTGTCGATCATGTATTGTGCATTGTCTCGACTGGCTAACCACAAGGGTGAACCAGGACGTTTTTGTTCCCAGGAAAAGTAAGGCCTCGGCATGTTATCCGCCGCATGAAGATGGGAGGGTGTTCCATCTTCGTCTTCTCCAGGTAACTTGTCTTTCACGGCCTCGATTTCGCCAATAAACGCATCCGGTAGATCATCGACCGGTGAATTCCAACCACTGGTGATGTACTTTCGTTCGTTCGAAGGGCAAGTCCAAGAAGAACACACATCGGACGGCTCAAGATGATTTCCACAGGTATCGCATAATCCTAGTGTGAGCGAATAAGTGAACTCGACGCAATGTTGAGCCAGAAGTCGACAATCCGTCGAAGACGAGTCCATCACGTAGTCAATACGAAGTTGACCGTTCTCTTTGTCGATGCGCGTAAACTGGAGCGGAACAAGATGCGCACGCAAATGACGGCACAGCTTTTTTAACAGCAAATACCAGTTGTCTTCTACCTGAATTCCTTTCGAGATCGGATGTGCCGGATCTTTCCGCAATGCGAAATAGTCCGGATAGGTGTAGAACAGCGTCATCTGGTTTTGAGGCGTCATACAACTCCCGGTCGGGCTACATAACGATAAAGAAGTGCGAAGTGGATTTTCTCTTGTACCGTCATTTGTGCCAAGAACGCATCTTGCTGTTTTCGGGCTTCCGTATGGTCGTACCCACTGCCTTTGGGATGGTCGATCTTTACCGAGGTGTCCCGAAGGACAAACATATTATGGCTGTAAGCGTAACAGATCGCAGGCCATTCAACGCCCCATCCTAAGTTATTCCGGTTGTAATCTAGTTTAATCAGACGATCAACAATTTCTGCACGAAGCGCAAAAAAGATGCCGTCCGTCTGTCCGATCAGGTGTTCGTCCGGCGTCCATTGACCGAGAGACACTCGAGGTGTCGTCCACCAGGACCAGTCGACTTCGGTTGTCCACATACCGAGCAACGGATAACGGTCGAAGGCCGTACGACATTTAGCGATCAGAGATGTCCAATCCGAACACGCCGCATCCGCCTGCAAATTGATGAAGATATCGCTCTTGTGATGTGCGAGAGCTTCTCTGAATTTCCGTCCGAAATAGTATTCGTTCGGAACTTGGATCCAAGTACCTGGGCCGTCTTCTTTGGTCTCTTCAGGATTCGAGTAGATCACGGTGACGTGTTCCACCAGCGGCGACAACTGTGCGACTAAGGCCGCCGCTTTTTCTCGCATCCCGTTCCAAGAGATGATGAAGACGTGTAGGGACAGGGTCACTTCCGGATGCCCCAGAAGTAAAGATCTTTAGCCGACGAATTGACGGAGAAGCCGTAACTGCTAAAGAGCATCGGGAAATCGAAGTGCAGTTCAAAATCCGCTACGGTCAGGTTTTGGTAGTATTCCCAGCCTTTTCCGACGGTGAGCGGAGAATCCGCAGGAGACGTCCGAGTCGTGCCGTGTTCCGGGCGTCCGGTAGTTGCACAAGTCATAATCACCAGACCGTTCGACTTCGTCAGACGGATCATGTTGGCGAAGGTCGCCTTCCACTCTGGGTTATGCTCGAAACACTCACAAGAAATCGTGACATCAAACGAGCTTTCCGGTGCTTCGTATTTCTGACCTTCGCAGACAATATCGACCCCTTTACCTTCGCCAACATCGATTCCGGTGTAATCGCACGACGTAAAGAAAGAACGAACGGATCCATTGATGTCGAGACTGCCTACTTCTAAGACTTTTTTGTCATGAAAGAACGCAAGGAAATTCGATTTGAGGGATTTGATAAAGTTAAGTTGTGCCGGGTGAGCCAAGATATCTCCAAGACTGGATCTACCTTATACACCTAAATACAGGGGTACGTCGAGTAAACTTGCTCTAACGGCACAATGATACGGCCCGTAATATCCGTCAGATGAGTTGAACTCGTGTTGATGCACTTGAATCGTGATCAGTCGGGGATTTCTATCGTAGTCCAGAAACAAAAGATATTGACGCTCTAACGCGACATCCATGTTCCTCTGAAGCTCGGCACGTAAGGTCGTCATTTCTTTTCCCCTTCGATCGCATCTACAATCGCAGCGAAGCTGGCTTCGTACTCGCCAAACTGTATTGTATTCCCGTAGTCAACAACAGCAAGTTGGGTGAAGTCGGGGACAATGCCGTCACCCGACGGCTCGAACTCAGCTAATTCCACGACGAAGGTAGCGAGATCTCCTCGAACTAACATCAAGGTCTGATGTTCGGAATCGATACATGCACCGAAACAGAGGTCAAAACGATTCGGAGCTTGGAGAATAACATCCAGCTCGTCTTCAGGAATAGATCGGAAAAGAAGTTTCATCGAGTTTTACGTAAAATCCGAACTTCTCGCCGAAGTGATTCGACTTCTCGGCGAAGTTCTTTTACTTCCGACATTAAAACTTCCAGGTCTTCCTTGAAAACAACCGTTCGGAAGTTATTTTCGGTCGTGCCGACGGGCGGTGCGGTGATGTACGGCAGAAGCTCTGCTTCCGGCATTGTGTGCGTCGGATAAGGATAGGGGTAATTCGGAAAGGGTGCCGCCGTGGTCGTAGGAATTACCGGTTGCCACATCGATTGAGGGCAATCGCAATAGACTTTATCACATGAATGGGTGTAGGTCCGACTCATTGGATTCCTTTTGCCGCTTTATGGATCTGATCGAGTATTTTCTCGTGGCTTTCGTGCACAAAAACACGACCTGTTGTGGTCACAATTACCGACGTCTCCACGTAACTTTTACGGTTTGGCGGTTGTACGGGAGATCCCTCTTCAACGGAAACAATGTGATCCAAGTTGATGGAGATGTTCCGGTCTGCGGACTTTACGTGAAGGAACTTCACGGCTCTTCCATCGCCAGTTTCATCACCTGGGCAAGCGTAAAAGACTCCGTTCCGTACTTCTTGATCGTTCCATGCTCGTGCAAAGCTCGCCATTTGACGTCGATGTTTGGAGGCGACCCCGTTGGATTCTCCACGACGACCCACTCAGTGCCTACGCGTTCCGACACCGTCTTACGGACGTGCTCAATTAAACGCTTTTGTATGGCGTCTTGGAACCATTGGTCGATTTCGAAATTAATCGTCGGCATTATTTCACGTATATCCATTCGCGTTCAAACCCGTTCGGGAAACGCTTCGTTGTACGGCTATAACGACAAACCACATAAACTGTGGTTCCGGCAGGTACAAGTCCCGCGATGCGAAAAGCCCCTTTTTTCGTCCTGGGGCTGGCGTGGCTCGAGCAGCGTTTCGCAAAATCCGGGTTCTGGTGCCATTGACCTTTCTGCCACCAGTGACCAGGAGCATTGACCGACCACCGGCCGTATCGCTTTTTCATTGCGATCTCCTAGAACTCGAAATCGTCGAGATAAAGCAGATCACCCGCGTGATGCTTCATCAACACATCATCGAAATAACGATCCAAGTCGGTTCGCTGTCTAGGGAACATCTGGTTTAACCACTCCTGCTCACGCAAGCGGGCGTTTTCCTCGTCTTCCTTTTGACGTCTAGTCTCTGCCGTGACCCATCCACAGCCTTTCCGATGACGAGGCCCAGGAGGTCCAATGACCTCCATGTCGATTCCACAGCTAGGACATGCGTTGCTGTCCCCATCTGACCAATTCGGCATTATTGCCATCCTCTTTTTCGTTCGTAAGCTTCAATTGCTGCGGCCAGCTCGTCTAGTTCTTCGGACTTTGGCTCGTGTGTTCTTCGCCAACCCGTATCTCGTGCCTCTTCCGAATGCACGAGTTCGGCCCACAGAATTTTAAG
>SXGQ01562464.1_pt1 | contig 19973 bp, 17 predicted proteins | sample 3178371 | NCBI WGS metagenome assembly SXGQ01 (sample SAMN11356859, study PRJNA531348) | freshwater metagenome | isolation source: freshwater sample F1-20 | place: China: Fuxian Lake, Yuxi | collected 2017-12-25 | reverse complement strand
GGACGGCACACCCGAGGTGATCGAGTTCGCCGAGACCCTCGAAGAGGTGGTCATCCACACCGTCGAAGGGGGTCACATGACCAAGGACCTCGCGATTCTGATCGGCCCGGACCAGCCGTGGCAGACCAGCGAGCAGTTCCTGGCCACGCTGGCCGACAACCTCAAGAAGTCCCTCGTCTAGTCGCTCAGCCCGCCGGAGGCACCTCGCGCAGCGGTGTCCGATGCTCCTCCACCCAGGCGATGATCAGGTCGGCGATGGTCTGCGGCGCCTCGAACATCGGGATGTGCCCGACGTGGGGCAGGGTGGTGACCCGGTCGATGTCGGGAATGTGGCGGAGAAAGTGCTTGGTGTAGCGCGGGTGCGGCAGCACCCGGTCACGCTCGCAGACCACCAGGTTGGTCGGGGTCTCGGTCTGAGCCAGTTCCATCAGTCCCGGCAGCAGCAACGCCTTGAGAAGCAACTGGTAGTAGGCCCGGCAGTGGGTGACATCGTCGATGACCTCGAGCAGGTCGGCGTCGGACAGTCCGGCCGGGGTGGCGCTGATCGGCACGCTGGCCAGTTGTTTGGCCAGCGGCAACCGGGCCGCCCGGGGACCGAGCAGCAGGGCGGTCAGCCATACTGGCGCGCCGGCGACGAATTTCGCGACGATCTCGTACTTCACCGGCGACCAGCGATGCCAGCCGCCGGCCGGGGCGATCGCGGTCAGGGTGCGGGCCCGGCCGCGCCGTTCCAGTTCGAAGGCGACCCAGCCGCCCAGCGAGTGGCCTACAACGTGGGCGGTGTCCCAGCCGATATCGTCGAGTTGGGCTTCCACGTGGTCGGCCAGTGTCTCGCTGTCGAGGAACCACGACCGGGTTCGAGGGCCGCCGTTGTGGCCGGCCATCGTCGGCGCGAACACCTCCAGCCGGCCGGTCTCGGCCAGCCGCGGCGCCACCTCGTTCCAGACGTGGGAGGACATCATGAACGGGTGCAGCAGCAGGACCGGCTCGCCCGAACCGAGGTGGATGGGTTTGCGTGTCACGCTTCCACGATAAGTTGCCCGCCGTGATCGTCACCACCATCAACGTCAACGGCGTCCGCGCCGCGGTGCGGCAGCGTTCGCCGGAGAACCCGGGCCTGCTGGCCTGGCTGGAGCGGACCGCCGCCGACGTCGTCTGCCTGCAGGAGACCCGGGCCGATGACTCCCAGCTGGCCGAGGCGCTGGCCCCGGCGCTGGCGGGCGGCTGGCAGCTGGCCAGCGCGCAGCCGCACCTGAAGGGTCGCAGTGGGGTGGCCGTGCTGAGCCGGACGCCGGTGCGCGACGCCCGGGTCGGGCTGGCCGGATTCGCCGAGCACGGCCGGTATCTGGAAGTCGACCTGGCTGACGGCGTCACGATCGGCAGCGTCTATGTCCACACCGGTGAGGCCGGCACCGACCGGCAGGTGGAGAAGGAACGGTTCATGGCGGCCCTGGCCGCCCGGATGGCCGAGCTGTCCGACCGGCCCGCGGTGCTGTGCGGGGACTGGAACATCGCCCACACCGAGAAAGACATCAAGGCCTGGAAAGCCAACGCCAAAAAGTCCGGGTTCCTGCCCACGGAGCGGCAGTGGCTCACCGCCCTGATGGACACCGGCTGGGTGGACGTCGCCCGGCAGCTGCACGGCGATGTGCCTGGTCCCTACAGCTGGTGGTCCTGGCGGGGCAAGGCGTTCGACAACGATGCCGGCTGGCGTATCGACTACCACCTGGTCACCGAAGCGCTCGCCGCCCGGGCCCGCCGAGCGCGGGTGGAGAAACCGGCCGCCTACGCGCTGCGGTGGTCCGACCACGCCCCGGTGACCGTCGAGTTCGACGATGAGATCTAGCTAGACCGCGCTCGCGCCGATCGCGTGGTCCCCCAGCGGATCACCCAGGGCCACCATACTCTGGAAATACTCGATCACCCGGGCGTCGGAGACGTCCAGCGCCGGCCACTGCGGCCAGTCCCAGGTGTCGTTCATGAACGGCTGCATCTGATCGTGGCTGAGCACCGTGAGGTGATTGAGGTCGTGAGCGGTGGCGCCGCCCTCGATCACCAATCGGCCGTGGGCGCGGTCATGCATCCAGCCCGCCCAGTGCGGTTCCATCCTCAGGGTGTTGATGAAAGCGGTCTGGTAGCCGTTGTCGAGCAGGTACTCGGCGTAGCCGTCGTGACCGTGGGCGGCCACCATGGCCATCACCGCATCGACTGAGCCCAGACGGGCGGCGCGTTCGATATCCGCCACGATCTGGGGGTCGTAGGAGTGATCGGCGATCCAGCCGACCTTGGCGCCCTGCATCGCGTAGTACAGGCCGACGCCCTGCACGTCGGTGTCCCAGGCCTGGGCGTTGTTGGTCAGGCCGTTGGCGAAGGCCCACTCGCCGACGTCCTCGATCGTCGCCGGCGCGAGTCCGGCGAACCGGCGCAGGTCGTTGTAGGCGACGACGGCCTCTGTGGTGATCGGGGTCCGCCCGCCCGCCAGGGCGTCCATTCCGGTGTGGTCGCTGCCGTGGAACATGCCGAAGGTCATCAGATCGACGTACTCACCGGGGTCGACGGGGTCGACGGGATCGACCGGGTCCACCGGATCGACAGGATCGACCGGATCCACCGGCGGTGCCACGACGGCGCGGTCGAGGATCGTGCCCACCCCCATCGCATCGGTCACGGTGGCCCCGGAGGACTGGGACAGCATCACCATGAAGGCCTCGCTGCCCTCGGCGAGGCCGTCGCGCTGCACCAGAACGGCAATGATCTTCTCGGTCTCACCGGGTGCGAAGGTGAGGGTGCCGGAGGTGGCGGTGTAATCGGTGCCGGCGGTCGCGGTCATGTTCGAGGTCGCGTACTGCACCGTCATCGGCTGCGCCGACGCCGCGGTCAGCGACACGGTGAACGTCGCGATGGCATCGGAATCGGATCCGGCGAACTGAATCGCCGTCAGATACGCCATTTTGTTCTCGTTGACGGTGAGCCAGTCGTTGGCCAGGATTCCGCCGGTGTCACCGGAATTCGGGTTCCACGACCAGAAGGTCCAGCTGATGTCCTCGGCTCCGGCCGGGATGTCGATGGTGCCGTCATTGTCGAGATCACCGGAGAGATAGGACGTGATGGCCTCGAACCAGACGACGTCCTTCGGGTCGGTGAGGTTGGTGCCGAACTCGCCGACGTAGACCGGGGCGATGCCCTCTTCGTAGATGTAGCCCCACATCTGGCGGAACTTTGCCGGCAGCGCCGCGCCGAAGTCGGGGCCCTGGAACCACGGCTGGGCGTAGACCGAGTTGGGATAGTCGTGCGGGGAGTAGACCACCCGGTGGGGTACGTCGAGGGTGATCGGTCGGTCGGCGACGCCCATCAGATTGCCGCCCCACCAATAGCTTTGGCCCCCATAGCTGCCGACGCCCTCGACGAAGACCAGCAGGTCGGGGTTGACCGCGAGGACCGCGTTGCCGGCCCGTTCGGCCGCCCGGGCCCAGTCGGTCGCCCCGCCGCCGCCCCAGGTGCCGTTGTGCGGCTCGTTGTGCAGGTCCATGCCGATCACCGTGGGGTTCTCGGAGTAGCGCTCGGCGAGCATCTGCCAGTCCGCGACCCAGGCGTCCTCGGTGTAGGCGCCGTCGTACCAGAGTCCGTTGCCCGAGGTTCCGGTGCCATAGCCGCTGCGGTGGTGATCGAGGATGACGCGCATGCCCTGCTGTCCGGCGTAGTCAATGACGGCGTCCATGATCTGCAGGCTGGTCAGCCCCTGCAGGTCGGGGTTCTTCGAGAAGTCGATGCCGTTGGGTGCGGCCGTGCTGTGCAGGGCCTCGCTGGCGAACGGCAGCCGGATCGTGTTGAAACCCTCGGCGGCCATCTGGTCGATCATGTCGGTGTAGGAACGGGTCCACAGTCCATGCGGCGCACCGGTGGTCGACTCCATACCGAACCAGTTCACCCCCGAGATCTGCACCGGGTTTCCCGACGAGTCGAGGATCTGGTTGCCCGACGTATGCAGGAACCCTGCCGCGATACCGCCGGCCGAGGGTTCGCCGACCGTGGCGTCGGAGATGCTCAGGCCCGGTGTCAGCGTGGGCGTGTCGTCGTCGACGATGGTGCCGAGTGCGGTGCCGTCGGCGATCGTCGCGCCGACGGGATCGGTCAGCCTGACGGTGAACGTCTCCTGCGGTTCGACGGTGTTATCGCCGAGGATGTCGACGTGCACGGTGCGGGTGGTGGCGCCGGGGGAGAAGCTCAGGATGCCGGCCGTCGCGACGTAATCCGTACCCGCGAGGGCGGTGCCGTCGATGGTGGCGTAGCCCACGCTGATCGGTTCGGTCGAGGCTTTGTCCAGCCGCACCGTGAACATGAAGTGGCTGTGGCCGCCGTCTCCCTCCGCCGTCGAGAGGTCGTCGATCGACAACGCGGGCGGGACATCTGGCGGCGGCGTGGCCGCGGTGACGGTCACCGTCACCGGCACCGTGATCGACGTCGGCGTCCAGAAGTTGAGGTGAAAGCCGGTGTCGCGGACGGTTGCCGAGAAGGTGTCCGTGCCACCGGTCCGGGCCAACTCCGCCCCGGCGGTGTAGGTGAAGGTGCCCTCGGTGTCGATGGTCACCGTGCCGTGGGCCGGGGGCGTGGCCACCGTGTAGCGCAACGGGTCGTCCTCGGTGTCGGCGCCCCCGAGGGTGCCGACGGCCACGCCCGGTTCGCTTAGCCCGTACTGGACCGGGTTCGCCGTCGGGGTGCGGTTGAAGAACAGCCGGTTGATCTCCCTGCTGATCAGGGATAAGACCGCCGCCAGCATGTCGATCGGGTTGGCGGACGCCGCCTTCGCCGTCGGCGAGCCGACCGCCGCCGCTGTGGCCGCCGAGGGTGCCGCCGTCATGATCGGGGCGGTGACCGCGATCGGGCGGGCGCGCACCGGTGCTCCGGCGGCGGTCGCAGCGGCCCGCACCGCGTCCGTCGTCGGTACCGGTTGGGTGATGGGCGCCGCGCCCTCGGAGAGGGACCTGGAGAAGGACCTGGAGAGGGAACCCGAGAGGGACTCGGAGAGGGACCCGGAGAGGGACTCCGAGAGGGGGGAGCGATCGGGCCGGACTGCCGGCGTGGTGACCTTGCGGCCAGACGCGGCCGCGCGGGGGCGATTGTCGGAGGTCGCGCCGTCGGGGGCGGTCCGTCGCCGGACGGCAGTGTCCGTCGCCGGCCGTCGGGTCCGCTCCCGCTGCCCCGGTGACGGCGGGGAGTCTTTGGCGGAGTGCGTCGGCCGGGTGTCGACCTCGCCGCTGTCCGCCCCGGCGACTGGTTGCCCGGTCGTGATCAGGCCCAGGCCGAGTGCGATGACGGCCGCGCCCCGGCGGCCGTTGCGTGACAGTGAATCCATGACAGCACCTCGTCGGTCGGCCGGCTCGCAGAATTGGTTACACCCGTTACCAGAAACTAGCACGGCCCGGCCTCTACCCTCAACGGATGCCGCAGGGGTCGAGGTGGACTGGGCTCTCGCGTGCCGACCGGCACGCCGAACGGCGGCGGCTGCTGGTGAGCGCGGCCTTCGAGTTGTTCGGCGAGGGCGGTGAGTCCGCGGTCACGGTCCGGTCGGTATGTCGGCACAGTCGGCTGAATACCCGTTATTTCTACGAAAGCTTCACCGATATCGGGGAGTTACTGGGCGCGGCCTACGACGAGGTGGTCGCCGAGCTGGTCGCCGTCCTCGGCGGGGCCATGGCGGAGCTACCCGATGACCGGGCCCGACTGCGGGCCGGGATCCGCGCCGTGCTGGATTTCAGTTCGGCCGATCCGCGCCGCGGCAAGCTGTTGTTCACCGAGGCGCGCACCAATCCCACGTTGGCGGCGCGCCGGTCGGCGACCCAGAACCTGCTCCGCGAATCGGTGATCGCGACGGCCGAGTCGGCGCCGCGGGCACAGCGGACCGCCGACCTCGTCGGGGCCGCGATGTACGCCGGCGCGATGGCCGAGTTGGCCCAGCAGTGGCTGTCGGGCCGACTCGGTGATGATCTCGACGCGGTGGTCGACGTCGCCGTGCGAGTGCTGATGCGTTAGCAGCCCTGCCGGTTGGGTCCGTCCAGTGCGGTGGGTGCGTCCTGGATGCCCTGATGGATCACCTCGAACACCCGCGGATCCCAGGTCAGTGCCGAGGGCCAGTCCAGCCGGGCCTGATCGGAGACGTAGATGCTGTGGGTGTCGTCGAAGAGGTGGCAGCGGCGGCGCGGGAGGATCGGATCTCCGATGCCGCGTGCCAGCGCACTGTCCTCGGCCACCAGTCCGTCGTTGGGCCAGACCGCCGGGTTCGCCGGGCCCGGCACGGTGAACCGGTTGCCCGCGATCAGCACCACCGGGATCCTGTCGAGCACGCCGGACTGGAATTCGTTCCATCCGCTCGGGCCCATCAGAAAGGCCTTGTTGACTTCCCGTCCGGAGCCCGACATCTTTTGCAGAACAACGGTTTTGGACTCCTCCATGCCGGACTCGCAGAATTTGTCGCCCTTACAGTCGGCGATCGGGATCAGGTCGTTGGCGTAGTCGGAGAGATACGAGCCCTGCCAGGGGGTGCCGATGGTCGTCAGGGAACGTACCGTGACCTGGCTGCCCGTGGTGGCCAGCACCCGGATCGCCGCACGGGAGTACAGGCCGCCCATCGAATGCGCCACCAGGTCGATCTCGGTCACGCCCTTGTCGTCGTGCAACCAGTTGATGAAGCGGGCCAGGTGCTCTCCGGCGGTGTCGATGCTGCCGGTGGAGTTCACCGTCATGTTCTCCGGCAAGGTCACCGGGCAGACTCCGAAGGCGCCGAACCCGGTCTGGTCGACCACCTGGCCGCGGCCCGCCATCGCCGGCGAGGTGTAGACCGTGTAGCCCTTGGACATCAGGAACTCCCGGATCGCGGTATTGGTGTTGCCGGCCGCCAGTCCGGTGGCGCAGGCGGCATCCGGAGTGGTGAACGGACTGGTGGCGTTGCCGCCGGACACCACCACCACGGCCGCACCGGGTGGGCGCTTCTCCCCGGAACCCGGGGCGCCCGAGCAGGCGGCCAGTATGGACGCCGCGGTCAACGCCGCAGCCATCACCGCCAGGAATCTCCGCATGACAGGATTGTTCCACCATGAGCCAACGTTCCACCATGAGCCAGCAATCCCGTGTCGTTTTCTCCGGTGTGCAACCGACGTCGGACTCCCTGCATCTGGGCAACGCACTGGGGGCAGTGCAGCAGTGGGAGACCCTGCAGGACGACTACGCGACCTACTTCTGCGTCGTCGACCTGCACGCCATCACCGTGCCGCAGGACCCTGGGGTGTTGCGCAGGCGCACCCTGGTCACCGCCGCGCAGTATCTGGCGCTGGGCATCGACCCTTCCCGGTCGACGATCTTCGTGCAGAGCCAGGTGCCGGCGCATGCCGAATTATCCTGGGTGCTGGGATGTTTCACCGGCTTCGGCCAGGCTTCGCGGATGACGCAGTTCAAGGACAAGTCGATCAAGCAGGGGGCCGACTCGGCGACGGTGGGACTGTTCACCTATCCGGTGCTGCAGGCCGCCGACGTGCTGCTCTACGACACCAACCTGGTTCCGGTCGGGGAGGACCAGCGCCAGCACCTGGAACTGGCCCGCGATATCGCCCAGCGGTTCAACGCCCGGTTCCCGGGCACCTTCGTGGTCCCCGAGGTGATGATCGCCAAACAGACCGCCAAGATCTACGACCTCGCCGAGCCGACTGCCAAGATGAGCAAGTCGGCGGCCACCGACGCCGGCCTGATCAACCTGCTCGACGATCCGAAGGTCTCGGCCAAGAAGATCCGCTCGGCGGTCACCGACAGCGAACGGGAGATCCGGTTCGACCAGGAGGCCAAACCGGGGGTGTCCAACCTGCTGTCCATTCAGTCCGCGATCACCGGCACCCCGGTCGACACGCTGGTCGCCGGTTACGCCGGGCGCGGCTACGGCGATCTGAAGGCCGACACCGCCGAGGCGGTCGTGGAGTACGTCACCCCGATCCGGGGGCGGGTCGAGGAGCTGCTCGCCGACCCCGCCGAACTGCAGGCGATCCTGGCCGCAGGTGCCGCCCGCGCCCGCGAGGTGTCGGCCACCACGCTGCAACGGGTGTATGACCGGTTGGGCTTCCTGCCCCCCGGATGATGCGGGCGCTGGATCGGTTGCGGCAGCGGTACCCCTGGCTCGACCATGCCCTTCGCGCCCAGCAGCGCTACGACCGGGCCCAGGGTGATTTCTATGCCGCCGGGGTCACCTACTTCACCATCTTCGCGATGTTTCCGCTGCTGATGGTCGGCTTCGCGGTGGTCGGTTTTGCCCTCGCCAGCCGGCCCGACCGGCTGGCTGAGATCGACCGCCAGGTCAAGGCGGCGGTGCCCGGCGACTTCGGCGAGCAGATCATCAGCCTGATGGACGCCGCCATCGCCTCGCGCACGTCGGTGGGGGTGATCGGCCTGGCCACCGCGCTCTACGTCGGGCTGCTGTGGATGCAGCGGTTGCGGGCGGCACTGAGCCAGATGTGGGGTCAGCAGTTCCCGCCGCCGGGCTTCTTCAACACCCGACCATCCGACGTGCTGGCCCTGGTGGGCGCCTTTCTGGCCAGCCTGTTGACCATCGGGTTCAGTGCTCTGGCCAGTTCGGCGCTGCGGCTGACAGGGTCGGTACGACTGGGGTCGCTGGTGGTGTCGGTCCTGGTGGCCTGGCTGCTGTTCACCGTGATGATCGCTCGGCTACCGCACGATCCGCTGCCGTTGCGACAGTGCGCCGCGGCGGGCCTGCTGGCCGCCGTCGGCTTCGAGGTGTTCAAGCAGGTGGCCTCGATCTATCTGCGGGTGGTGCTGCACGGCCCGGCCGGGGTGACCTTCGGTCCGGTGCTGGGACTGATGGTCTTCGCCTACATGACGGCGCGGCTGGTGCTGTTCGCGACGGCCTGGGCGGCCGAACGTCCCGTTAGCGGGCCTGAACCCGCTGATTCAGCGATCGGGCAGCCATGATCAGGCCGAAGATGATGACCGTGCCGATGACCGCGACACCCACCCGCACCGGGAGCGCTTCGGCCGACAGGATCGGCACCGATACCGGGGCGGCATCGGGTCGGGGCGGCAACAGCGAGGGATCCGGCTCGATCAGCGTGCCGATCAGTGTGCCCGGCGCGGTGGCGAAGCCGTAGTCGAGCAGCCGGGCGGCCTGCTCCCACGGGGCGATCACATCGCGGGTGCCGCGCAGCAGCACTGTCACCAGCCGCCGGCCGTCGCGGTTGGCCGCGCCGACGAAGGTCTGCCGGGCATCGTCGGTGAAGCCGGTCTTGCCGCCCATCGCGCCGGGATAGTTGAGCAGCAGCTTGTTGTCGTTCTCGATCGGGTAGGGCGGCGCGCCGTTGTTGTCCGGGAACTGGTAGGTGCGGGTCGCGACGATGTCGGCGAACGTCGGGTTGGCGAACGCATACCGGTAGAACAGGCCCATGTCGTAGGCGGAGGTGCTCATTCCCGGCCCGTCGAGACCGGACGGGGTGGCCACCCGGGTGTCGCGCGCGCCCAGCTTTGCGGCCAGCGCGTTGATCTTGCCCAGCGCGACGTCCACCCCGCCCAGGGCCCTGGCCAGCGCGTGGGCGGCGTCGTTGCCGGAGTACATCAGCAGGCCGTGCAGCAGGTCGTTGACGGTGTAGCGGCCGCCGGGTTCGATGCCGACCTTGGTCCCCTCGACGTTGGCATCCTCCTGGGTGCCGTCGATGATCCGGTTCAGGGGAAGCTCGCCGATGGCCACCATCGCGGTGGCCACCTTGATGATGCTGGCGGGCCGGTGCCGGCCGTGCGGGTCCCGGGCCGCGATCACGTCACCGGTGTCCAGATCGGCCACCAACCAGGCCTCGGCCGAGACGTCGGCGGGCAGTGGCGGGGTACCCGCCGCGACGATCACCCCGCAGCCGCTCAGCGCATCGCCGCCGACCGGGCTGGCCGGCACCGGCAGAGGTTGCGGCGGGTCGCCGGCTTTGGGCACTTCCGAGGAGTCCACGGCCGGCGGGGTGGACACCTTGTATGGACAGCTGTTCGGGTCCTGAGCCGGCGCAGGGTCGGCCAGGGCCAGTGCGGGATTGCCGGCAATCATCAGCGTGGCCGCGATGGCGGCAGCGCGCCGCACCGTGGTCAACATCGCCATGGGTTCGCAGGTTAGGCCATCGCCGGCCGGATTCAGCGGAGGCCGCGCTGTGACTGGTGTGACTGGTGGAGTAATTGTTACTTCGGGCAGCGGCAGTGCGCGACGGCCGGGAAGCCGATGCTGGACATCCACAATCGGCCGTCGTGTTCGACCAGGCCGGTGACCACCCCGAAGTCGGGGCGTTTCATCTGGATTCCGGCCACCGCGGCGCCGGTGTCGGGGTCGAAGGCGACCACCCAGATCATCGGCTCGATCTGCGGCTGAAGCCGGTCGGGCAACTTCCAGATCAGGGATCGCAGCAGCGGCGCCCGGGGGGCCAGGTAGTCCGCGGTCGCATTGACCGGGCTGGCCATCGCGCACCAGATCCGGCCGTCCGACCCTGTCGAGATGTTGTCCGGCATCGCCGACAGGTGCTGCGCCAGGGGTGTCACCGTCCCGGCCCGCGGTCCGGTGAGCCAGTACTTGGACAGCCGGCGGCCCTGGGTCTCGGCGAACACCAGTGCCGTGCCGTCGGCGGTCAGCGTCAGGCCGTTGGCGAAGTACAGGTTCCCGAGCACCTGCGCGACGGTTCCATTGGTATCCCGGCGGAACAGACCGCCGTCACCGCGTGCCTCGAGAATCGCGCCCTTGAAGTACGCATAGCTGAACTTCGCTGTCGACTCGGTGAAATAGATTGTCCCGTCAGGCAATTCGACGACGTTCGAGCAGAATTGCAGCTTCCTGAAGTCGACCGACTCCACCAAGACCTCGATGTCGCCGGTCTCCCGGTTCATCGACACCAACCCGCCGGGACTGGTGCAGATGAGCAGCCGGCCGTCACGGGCGACGGTCATGCCGAGCGGCCGACCGATGGTCTGGCCGACCACCCGGACCTCGCCGGACGGGTCGATCCGGACGATGCGTCCGTCGGCCAGCCCGGTCCACAGCGCCCCGTCGGCGTCGACCACGATGTCCTCGGGCGCATCGCCGGGCATCGGGACCACGGTCAGCTCGGCCGGGCCGAAATCGGGCAGCGGATCGACCGGCGGCGGCTGCCACCGAACCGGGTCGACCGGGGGCCTGGCGGCGTCAGCTCCAGGCATTGCCGCGGGTCTGCAGGTGGTCCCAGGCCTGGACGAGCACCCGGCGCAGAATCCCTTCGATCTCGTCGAACACCGCCTGGTCGCTGACCAGCGGCGGAGCCAGCTGGATCACCGAGTCGCCGCGGTCATCGGCGCGGCAGTACAGCCCGGCCTCGAACAACTCGACGGACAGGAAGCTGCGCAACAGCCACTCGGAGAGCTCGTCATCGAGAATCTCCTTGGTCTCCTTGTCCTTGACCAGTTCGATGCCGTAGAAGAAGCCCTCGCCGCGCACGTCGCCGACGATCGGCAGGTCGAGCAGCCGTTCCAGGGTGGCCCGGAACGCCGGAGCGGTGTTCTTGACGTGGTCGTTGAGACCCTCGCGTTCGAAGATGTCGAGGTTCGCCAACGCCACCGCCGCCGACACCGGGTGTCCGCCGAAGGTGTAGCCGTGGGCGAAGGCGGTGACTCCGTCGTCGAACGGCTCGAAAAGCCGGTCGGAGGCGATCATCGCGCCGATCGGGGAGTAGCCCGAGCTAATACCCTTGGCCGTGGTGATGATGTCGGGGGTGTAGCCGAAGTCGTTGCAGGCGAACATCGAGCCGATCCGGCCGAAGGCGCAGATCGTCTCGTCGGAGACCAGCAGCACGTCGTATTCGTCGCAGATCTCGCGGACCCGCTCGAAGTATCCCGGCGGTGGCGGAAAGCAGCCGCCGGCGTTCTGCACCGGTTCCAAAAACACCGCCGCCACCGTGTCCGGGCCCTCGAATTCGATGGCCTCGGCGATCCGGTTGGCCGCCCACTGGCCGAATTCCTTGATGTCGGTGTTGTGCCCCTCCGGTGCCCGGTACCAGTTGGTGTTGGGCACCCGGAAGCCGCCGGGGGTGATGGGTTCGAAGGGCGCCTTGAAGGTGGGCAGGCCGGTGATGGCCAGTGCGCCGTGCGGGGTGCCGTGGTAGGCGATGGTCCGCGAGATGACCTTGTACTTGCCGGGACGGCCGGTCAGTTTGTAGTACTGCTTGGCCAGCTTCCAGGCGCTCTCGACGGCCTCACCGCCGCCGGTGGTGAAGAAGATCCGATTGAGGTCCCCGGGCGCATAGCCGGCGAGTCGCTCGGCGAGTTCGATGGCCGGTTCGGTGGCGTAGGACCACAGCGGGAAGAACTCCAGCGTCTGGGCCTGGGCGGCGGCCGCTTCGGCGAGTTCCCGGCGGCCGTGGCCGACCTGGCAGGTGAACAACCCGGAGAGACCGTCGATATAGCGCTTACCGGTGCTGTCCCAGATGTGCACGCCCTCGCCGCGGGTGATGATCGGCGGGGTGATGCCCTTGCCGTGCCGCGCGAAGTGCCCCCACAGGTGCCGGTCCGCCTTCTCCGAGAGTGTCATCGAGTTCCCCAATTATATTGTTGTTTAACGAGTTTCAAATAAACGAGCGTCTCGGTGGACGTGACGCCCGGTACCGCGCGGATCTCGGTGTTGAGCAGATCAAGGAGCTCGGCGTCGTCGGCACAGACCACTTCGGCGATGGCGTCGTAGGTGCCGGCGGTGAGGACGACGTAGTCCACCGCGTCGAGTGCCGAGATTCGATCGGCGACCTTGGTGGCATCGCCCTGGCAGCGGATGCCGATCATGGCCTGCCGGGAGAAGCCGAGTTGCATCGGGTCGGTGACCGCGACGATCTGCATGACGCCCGAGTCCATCAGCCGCTGGACGCGCTGGCGTACGGCGGCCTCGGACAGGCCGACCGCCTTGCCGATCCCGGCATAGGAGCGGCGGCCATCCTGCTGGAGTTTCTCGATGATGGCTTTGGACATCTCATCGAGTTGAGCAGGGCCGCTCGGTCCTGGACCGACGGCGCGCAAATCACGCATACCGATGATTCTGCACGGAATCCGTTGTTTGAGGCAAAAAATGCAACGAAATGCGTAGCATTGGACCGTGATTGCGAGCAGTTGGATCGACGGCGCCCCGGTCAGCACCGGCGGCGCCCGCCATAAGGTCATTAATCCCGCCACCGGCGCGGTCGTCGCCGAACTCGCCCTGGCCACTCCGGCGGATGTCGATGTCGCGGTGGCGTCGGCGCGTGCGGCGCTGCCGGGCTGGTCGGGGGCCACTCCGGCGGAGCGGTCGGCGGTGCTGTTCAAGCTCTCCGAGTTGTTGGACGAAGCCGCCGTCGAGATCGCCGCCGAGGAGGTCAGCCAGACCGGCAAGCCGGTGCGGCTGGCTCGGGAGTTCGATGTGCCGGGCAGTGTGGACAATATCGCCTTCTTCGCCGGGGCGGCCCGCCACCTCGAGGGCAAGGCCACCGCGGAGTACTCCGGCGACCACACCTCCTCGATCCGCCGGGAGGCGGTCGGTGTGGTGGGCACCATCACGCCGTGGAATTACCCGCTGCAGATGGCCGTCTGGAAGGTGATCCCGGCGCTGGCCGCAGGGTGCTCGGTGGTGATCAAGCCGGCCGAACTCACCCCGCTGACCACGCTGACCTTGGCCCGGCTGGCCAGGCAGGCCGGACTTCCCGACGGCGTCCTCAACGTCGTCACCGGCGACGGGGCCAATGTCGGCCACGCGCTGGCCGGCCACCCGGATGTCGACGTGGTCACCTTCACCGGATCCACCGCGGTGGGTCGCAAGGTGATGGCGGCGGCGGCCGTGCACGGTCACCGCACCCAACTCGAACTCGGCGGCAAGGCCCCGGTCGGGGTGTGCGACGACGCCGACCTCGACGCCGCCGTCCACGGCGCGGTGGCCGGTGCGCTGATCAACTCCGGCCAGGACTGCACGGCGGCGACCCGGGCGATCGTCGCCGCGGGTCTCTACGACGACTTCGTCGCCGGGGTGGCCGACCTGATGGGCACGGTGGTGGTCGGCGACCCGCAGGACCCGGACACCGACATGGGCCCGCTGATCTCGCTGGGCCACCGGGACAAGGTGGCCGGCATCGTCGACCGCGCACCGGCCCAGGGTGCCCGAGTGGTCACCGGAGGCCGGGCGCCGGAGTCGCCCGGCGCGTTCTACCTGCCGACCCTGCTGGCCGACGTCGCCGAGGACTCCGAGGCCTACCGCGAGGAGATCTTCGGCCCTGTGCTGACCGTCCGTCGCCACGACGGCGACGACGACGCGCTGCGCCAGGCCAACGACACCCCGTACGGGCTGGCGGCCTCGGCCTGGACCCGGGACGTCTACCGGGCGCAGCGGGCCTCCCGGGAGATCAAGGCGGGCTGCGTGTGGATCAATGACCACATCCCCATCATCAGCGAGATGCCGCACGGCGGATTGGGCGCCTCGGGCTTCGGCAAGGACATGTCGGACTACTCCCTCGAGGAGTACCTCACCATCAAGCATGTGATGAGTGACATCACCGGTGTCGCCGAAAAGGGCTGGCACCGAACGATATTCAGCCTGCGGTGACGGCGGGCTAGGAGTTCTTGGTGAACTCCTCGCCGGTCTCCGGGTTCACCGCCGTCTCCCCTGGGGGCAGGTTGGACAGGTCCGGGGCGATCACCGTCGGCATGTCACCGGAGTCCGGCAGTCCCAGCGTGGGAACTTTCAACCCGGTGTCGAGGACCAGGTCCGCACTGGACCAGCGCGGCAGGGTCAGACCGTGGAAGTAGGCGGGTGAACTGATCCACTGGATCACCATCAGGACCGCGCCCAGCACCAGCGCGCCGATGCCCACCACGGCGACCGCGCCGTACCCGAAGATGGTGACGTTGTTGCCGTCGTCGTCGGTGAGCCAGTCCGGCTTGGCGTACTGGATCAGGCCGTAGATGAACACCGCGGCGAGGATCGACGCACCCAACAGGGGCACCAGGCCGCGCATCATCAAGTTGCGGGCCGAGGTGGTCAGTTCCTTGCGGTAGAACCAGAAGCAGGCGAAGCCGGTCAGTCCGTAGTAGAACGCGATCATCAGGCCCACCGACCCGATCAGCGCGGTCAGCAGATTCGGGCTCACCAGGGTGAAGATCAGGTAGAACAGGATCGACACCGCGCCCATGGCGATCGTGGAGGTGGTGGGCGTCAGGTAGGTCCGGTGGATCTTGGCGAAGGAACTCGGCAACGCCTTGTAGACACCCATCGACAGCGTGGTGCGCGCGGTCGGCAGGATGGTCGTCTGGGTGGACGCCGAGGCCGAGGTCAGGATGGACGCGGCCAGCAGCAGCAGGCCGATCTTGCCCAGGACACTGTCGCCGAACAGGTCCTCGCCCACCGCAGCGAACACGTCGTCGGCATTGTCCTCATTGCCCAGTCCGACCCCCTCGGTGCCCACCCCGGCGAAGGCGATGGTGGCCACCGCCACCGTGGCATAGGTCGCCAGCAGCAGGAAGGTGGAGATCACCGCGGCGCGGCCCGGGGTGGTGCCCGGGTCGTCGGACTCCTCGTTGCAGGCCACGGCGGTGTCCCAGCCCCAGTAGATGAACAGCGCGGTCAGCAGGGCCGGTGCGATGACGGTGGAGAAGTCCAGTCCGGCCGGCCAGAACCAGTCCAGCGACGGGTGGATCGAATAGGGTTCGGCGGTGCCGGTGTAGACCTTGAACAACGCCACTGCGGCGAACGCGACCAGGATGACCAGTTCGATGGCGAGCAGTCCGTATTGCAGCCGGGCCGACACCTCGATGCCGCGGTAGCAGATGTAGGTCATCACGACGATCCAGATGACACCGGCCACGGTCGACCACAGCGTGCTGTTGGCCAGGTCGGCGACGGAGGTCCAGCCCAGCCCGCCGACGAAGGTGAACGAGTAGGAGCCGGCGATCTGGGCGAGGTTGGCCATCACGATGACGTCGGCGGCGATGATGCCCCAGCCGCCCATCCAGCCGACCAGTGGGCCGAACGACCGGGACGCCCAGGTGAAGGTGGTGCCGCAGTCCGGTTCGGCCTTGTTCAGTTCCTGGTAGGCCACCGCGATCATCCACATCGGGATGAACGCCATCAAGATGATCGCCGGCGCCTTGACCCCGGCCAGCAGCGCCCCGCCGCTGGCGATGATCAAGCCCAGACTGGCGGCCAGCGAGTAGGCCGGGGCCGTGGAGGCCATCCCGACCACGATGCTGGAGACCAGCCCGAGTGCGCCGCCCTTGAGGCCCTTGCTGTCTACCGTCCCCGGACCGGGCTGCGGTTCGAAGGTGAGTTCGCCCTTGCTCATGGCGTAGCACCCTACGGGTCGGCAGAACTCCGCGCGCGGCAAGGCGCGCGGGTCAGCGGGCGAACATCAGCGCGCGCTTGACCTCCTGGATCGCCTTGGTGACCTCGATACCGCGCGGGCAGGCGTCGGTGCAATTGAAGGTGGTGCGGCACCGCCACACTCCGTCGGCCTCGTTGAGGATCTCCAGTCGCTCCGCGGCACCCTCGTCGCGGCTGTCGAAGATGAAGCGGTGCGCGTTGACGATCGCCGCCGGGCCGAAGTAGCTGCCTTCGGTCCAGAACACCGGGCAACTGGTGGTGCAGCACGCGCACAGGATGCACTTGGTGGTGTCGTCGTAGCGGGCCCGGTCGGTCGGGCTCTGGATGCGCTCCCGGGTCGGGGGGTTGCCGCTGGTGATCAGGTACGGCTTGACTCTGCGGTAGGCGTCGAAGAACGGCTCCATGTCTACCACCAGGTCCTTCTCGACGGGCAGGCCGCGGATCGGTTCGATGGTGACGGCCAATTGCTTGGCCGGGTTCTTGGGCAGCAGGTCTCGCATCAGCACCTTGCACGCCAACCGGTTCACCCCGTTGACCCGCATCGCATCCGATCCGCAGACGCCGTGGGCGCACGAGCGGCGGAAGGTCAGCGACCCGTCGAGGTAGTTCTTGGCGTACGTCATCAGGTTCAGCAACCGGTCGCTGGGCAGGCACGGGACCCGGAAACTCTGCCACCCGCCGCCGTCGGCGAATCGGTCCGGATCCTCGGGGTCGAAACGGGCGATCTTGAGGGTGACCATCACCGCCTCCGGGGGTACCGGTGGCAGCGGCGGGTCCTGAGTCTGGACGCTTGCGGTCATATCAGTACTTCCGCTCCATCGGCTCGTATCGGGTCTGCACCACCGGCTTGTAATCCAGCCGGATATCGCTGAGCAGGTCCTTGCCCTCTTTGTAGGCCATCGTGTGGCGCATGTAGTTGGTGTCGTCGCGGCTGGGGTAGTCCTCGCGGGCGTGGCCGCCGCGGGACTCCTTGCGGTTCAGCGCGCTGGCCACCGTCACCTCGGCGAGTTCGAGCAGGAAGCCCAGTTCGATAGCTTCCAGCAGATCGCTGTTATAGCGCTTCCCCTTGTCGTGCACGGAGATTCGTGCGTAGCGCTCCTTGAGCGCGTGGACGTCGGTCAGCGCCTGCTTCAGGGTCTCCTCGGTGCGGAACACCGCGGCGTTGTTGTCCATCGACTGCTGCAGTTCGGAGCGGATGTCGGCGACCCGCTCGTTGCCGTGCTCGGAGAGGATGTCGGCGACCCAGCCGGTCACCATGTCGGCCGGGCTGGGTGGCATGTCGACATGCGGGTTGCCCAGGGCGTAATAGGCCGCTGCAAGACCGGCGCGCCGGCCGAAGACGTTGATGTCCAGCAGCGAATTGGTGCCCAGCCGGTTGGCGCCGTGGACCGAGACGCAGGCGCACTCACCGGCGGCGTACAGCCCGGGTACGACATGGGTGTTGTCCCGCAACACCTCTCCGATCAGGGTCGTCGGGATACCGCCCATCAGGTAGTGGCAGGTGGGGTAGACCGGCACCAGCTCGGTCACCGGGTCCACGCCCAGGTAGGTGCGGGAGAACTCGGTGATATCCGGCAGCTTGGCCTCCAGCACGTCCTCGCCGAGGTGCCGCACGTCGATGTAGACGTAGTCCTTGTTGGGGCCCGCGCCGCGACCTTCGAGCACCTCGAGCACCATCGAGCGGGCGACGATGTCGCGGGGCGCCAGGTCGACGATCGTCGGGGCGTAGCGCTCCATGAACCGCTCGCCCTCGCCGTTGAGCAGCCGTCCGCCCTCGCCGCGCACCGCCTCGGAGATCAGGATGCCCAGGCCGGCGAGCCCCGTGGGGTGGAACTGGTGGAACTCCATGTCCTCCAGCGGAAGTCCCTTGCGGAAGACGATGCCGAGGCCGTCGCCGGTGAGGGTGTGGGCGTTGGAGGTGGTCTTGTACATCCGGCCGGATCCGCCGGTGGCCAACACGATGGATTTCGCGTGGAAGACGTGGATGTCCCCGGTGGCCAACTCGTAGGCGACCACGCCGGTGGCCACCGGTCCGCGGGCGGTCTCGGTGAGCACCAGATCCAGTGCGTAGAACTCGTTGAAGAACTCGACGTCGTGCTTGACGCAGTTCTGGTAGAGGGTCTGCAGGATCATGTGTCCGGTGCGATCGGCGGCGTAGCAGGCCCGCCGGACCGGGGCCTTGCCGTGGTCGCGGGTGTGCCCGCCGAATCGGCGTTGGTCGATGCGGCCTTCTGGGGTGCGGTTGAACGGCATCCCCATCTTCTCCAAGTCGAGCACCGCGTCGATGGCTTCCTTGCACATGATCTCGACGGCGTCCTGGTCGGCCAGGTAGTCCCCGCCCTTGACGGTGTCGAAGGTGTGCCACTCCCAGTTGTCTTCCTCGACGTTGGCCAGGGCGGCACACATGCCACCCTGCGCCGCCCCGGTGTGGCTTCGGGTGGGGTACAGCTTGGTCAGCACCGCGGTGCGCGCCCGTTGGCCGGCCTCGACGGCCGCCCGCATCCCGGCGCCGCCGGCGCCGACGATGACGACGTCGTATTTGTGCTCCTGGATCACTGCGGTTCTCCTGGTCGGTTACGCGATGTTCGGGTCGAAGGTGAGCAGGGTGTAAGTGCCGACGACCAGCACGAGGATCATCGACACCGCCAGCAGCGAGTTCAGCCAGAAGCGGGTCGAATCCTTACGGGCGTAGTCGGCGATGATGGTGCGCATCCCGTTTCCGCCGTGCAGCTGTGCCAGCCACAGCATGGAGAGATCCCAGATCTGCCAGAACGGCGAGGCCCAGCGCTGCGCGACGTAGTTGAAGTCGATCCGGTACACACCGTCCTGCCACATCAGGCCGATGAACAGGTGACCGATCACCAGGAAGGTCAGCACCACCCCGGAGAACCGCATGAACAGCCAGGCGTACTTCTCGAAGTTGGGCATCCCCGTTGCCCGCCGCGGCGAACGCGGATTGTCCAGACTGTAGGGATGGTCATGGTCCTTCTCGTGGACCGGGGCCAGCGGGCGGGTCACAGGAACCGCTCCGCCATGTGCGAGCCGATCACGACGGTGGCCGGGACCATCACCAGGAGCCACACTCCGGCGACGGCCCACAGCATCTGGCGCTGGTAGCGCGGACCCTGCCACCAGAAGTCGACCAGGATCACCCGCATCCCGTTGAGCGCGTGGTAGAGCACGCAGGCCACGAGGCCGAGCTCCATGAGTCCGACAATCGGGGTCTTGTAGGTGTCGACGACCTCGTTGTAGGCCTCCGGGCTCACCCGGACCAGGGCGGTGTCGAGCACGTGGACGAAGAGGAAGAAGAACACCGTCGCCCCGGTGATGCGGTGCAGCACCCACGACCACATACCCGGGTCGCCGCGGTAGAAGGTCCGGCGCCGTCGCGGCGCCACCTGTGCCGTTGAACTCATCTCCCGCCCTCCAGTGCCTTGGGTCGTGGGTGGAATCTAATTCGTTTGTACTGCGAAAAGAATGACACCGCGGTGACGTCGCGACGTTCGTTCGAGGTTAGCGGGAAGAACGTCGGTGACAAGGCAATACGGCGCCATCCCCTTCGGGCCGTGTGCTGAAAATCTCACCGCCGAAACGGCACAAT
>SXGQ01219663.1_pt1 | contig 19973 bp, 15 predicted proteins | sample 3178371 | NCBI WGS metagenome assembly SXGQ01 (sample SAMN11356859, study PRJNA531348) | freshwater metagenome | isolation source: freshwater sample F1-20 | place: China: Fuxian Lake, Yuxi | collected 2017-12-25 | reverse complement strand
GTCGGCGATCAGCAGCACACCGCGCTCGGCGGTCAGCGCGCGCAGCTCACGCACGAACCCCCGGTCGGCGACGACCACGCCGGCCTCGCCTTGCACGAACTCGATCATCACCGCGACGGTGTCGGCCGTCAGGGCCTGCTCGACCGACGCGATGTCGTTCAGCCGCGCCTTGGCAAAGCCCTGGGGCATGGGCGCATAGATGCGGTCCCAGCCCGGCTTGCCGGAGGCGCTCATCATCGCCAGCGTGCGGCCGTGGAAGCTCTGCTCGAAGGTGATGATCCCGTGTGCGCCGCCACGCTGGCGGCTGCCCCAGCGGCGCGCCAGTTTCACGGCACCCTCGTTGGCCTCGGCGCCGGAGTTGGCCAGGAACACGCGGTCGAAGCAGCTCACGGCGGCCAGCCGTTTGGCCAGGTCCAGCAACGGGCGGTTGAAGTAGGCGGGGCCGGGGTTCAGCAACTGCTGTGACTGCCGCAGCAAGGCCTGCGTGATCAGCGCTGGGCTGTGGCCGAGGCTGTTCACGGCCCAGCCCTGGATCAGGTCCAGGTGGCGCTTGCCGGCTTCGTCGGTGAGCCAGGCGCCCTGGCCGTGGACGAACACCGTGTCGGGCCGGCGGGTGATGGTGAGGAGGGCGTTGGCGTCCGGGTTCATGGGGTGTCGTTCCAGTCGTAGTCCATCTGGCGGGCGGTGCGGGCGGCGAGGTCGTGGCCGTGCAGCCGCCGCACGAGGTGCAGGCTCATGTCGATCCCGGCCGAAATGCCCGCGGACGTGACAACCGGCCCTTCGTCCACCCAGCGCACGGCCTCGCGCACCGTCACGCCGGGCCGCAGGGCGCGCAGCGCGTCGAGGTCTTCCCAGTGCGTGGTGGCGGCCAGGCCGTCCAGCACGCCGGCCTGCGCCAGCAGCAGCGCGCCGGTGCACACCGACGCCAGCACGGCCGCCTGCCGGCGCTGGGCGGTAATCCAGGCCAACACGTCGGGCCGGCCCAGCTCGGCGTCCACCACGCCGCCTGGCACCACGGCGCAGGCCAGCGGTGGATGCCGTGCCAGCGTGTGATCCGGCTGCACGCGCAGGCCGGCGCGGGCGCGTACCGGGGCCCGGGCCGAGGCGAGGGTGCTCACCTCGAACAGCGGCGCGCAGCCGGCCGGCTGCGTGCGCGCCCAGACGCGCGACGCGGTGGTGAACACCTCGTACGGGCCGGCCATGTCCAGCAGCTCCATCTCGTCGAAAACCAGGATGCCCACGTGCATGTGCTGCGCCTCCTTGCTGCGCGTCTGCCTGTTGTCTGGCCGCCAGTGTGGGGCGCCGTGCGTGTGGCCGCCAGGACCAAGTTCCCACCTTTCCTGCCATCCACGGCATGGGCTTTGCTGCGATAGTGCGGGCATGGCCTGCCGCATTGCCTTCGTGTTGTTTCCCGGGTTCCAGCAGCTGGACCTGGCGGGGCCCATGGCGGTGTTCGAGGTGGCGCGGCTGGCCCGGCCCGGCAGCTACGACTGGCGGCTGGTGGGCAGCGCGCCGCCGGCGGTGCGCAGCTCGGCGGGTGTGGCGTGGCCGGTGCAGGGCCTGCCGCGCCGGCTGGGCGACGTGGACCTCGTCATGGTCATCGGTGGCGACGGCGTGGATGCCGCCTGCCGCGATGCGCGGCTGGTGGCCTGGCTGCGGCGGGCCAGCCAGTCGGGGGCGCGCATGGCCAGCATCTGCAGCGGCAGCCTGCTGCTGGCCGCGGCCGGGCTGCTGGACGACCGCACGGCGACGACGCACTGGTCGCGCAGCCGCCAGTTCGCCACCGATCACCCGGCGGTGCGCCTGCAGCCCGACCGCATCTACGTGCGCGAGCCGGCCGTTCGCGGCCGGGCGCGCCGGCTGCCGGAGCTCTGGACCAGCGCCGGCATGACGGCGGGCATCGACTTGTGCCTGGCCCTGGTGGCACACGACCATGGGGAGGACATCGCCCGCGAGGCCGCACGCCAACTGGTGGTGGAGCGCCGCCGCCCGGGCGGGCAGTCGCAGTTCTCGCCGCTGCTGGACCTGCAGCGGCCGGAGGGGCGCTTCGCCGGCCTGCTCGACGCGGTGCGGGCCGACCTGCGCCAGGCGCACCGCGTGGAAGACCTGGCTGCGCGAGTCTGCATGAGCCCGCGCCACTTCGCGCGCTGCTTCGGCGCCGAGACCGGGGCCACGCCTGCCCAGGTCGTGGAGCGGCTGCGGGTGGAGGCGGCCCGCGCGGCGCTGGAGGGGGGCGCGGCGTCGGTGCTGCGGGTGGCCGAGGACTGCGGCTTCGGCAACACCGAACGCATGCGGCGGGCCTTCGTGCGGCTGCTGGGCCGGCCGCCGGCCGCGTTCAGGCCGGGTGGCCGCGTGGCCTGAGCCGGCGGTTCAGGCCACGCCCAGCGCGCCGAGCACGCCGCCGGCCAGCACCATCCAGACCAGGCCCAGCCGCGTCTTCAGCGTCAGCGCGATGGTGGCGACGATCAGCGCCACGGTGCCCCAGCGGTGCTCCTCGGCTCGCAGGTAGGGCAGGGCCAGCAGCCAGCCGGTGGCGATGATGAGGCCCAGCGTCAGCGGCATCATGCCGGCCGAGAACGAGCGCACGCCCAGGTGGCCCCGGTGCGCGCGTGCCCAGCGCGTGGCCGTCAGCGTCAGCACCGAGGACGGCAGCATGATCCCGGCCATCGCCGCCGCGGCACCGGCCAGGCCGGCCACGTTGAAGCCCAGCACCGCCACGAACAGGATGTTGGGCCCCGGCGCAGCCTGGGCCAGCGCGATGGACGACGTGAAATCGGTGTCCGACAGCCAGCCCATCTTCTCGACGAGGAAGCGGTGCATCTCGGGCACCGTCGAGATGGCGCCGCCGATGGACAGCAGCGACAGCGTCAGGAAGTGCAGGAACAGGCCGAACAGGTCGGGCGGCGGGGTCACGGCTTCAGCTTCCAGAACGCGATCAGCATGCCGCAGCCGCCCAGCAAGGCCAGCACGTAGATCAGCGGCCAGCGCAGCACGCCGATCAGCAGAAAGGCGGCCACCGCCAGCCCGATGGCGAGCGGGCGCCCCAGCGGGCTGTTCTTCAGGGCCGGCAGCAGCTTGATGCCTGTGGCCAGGATGAGCCCGGCCGACACGGCGCCCATGCCGCGCAGTGCGTTCATGGCCACCGGGTAGGTGTGCAGCTCGCGGTAGGCCACGGCCAGCCCGAGCACGACCAGCGAGGGCATCAGCAGCATGCCGCCGAGCGCCGCCACCGCGCCGCGCAGGCCGAAGAAGCGGTCGCCGACCATCATCGACAGGTTGACGATGTTGGGCCCCGGCAGCACCTGGGCGATGGCCAGCGTCTCGACGAACTCTTCCTTCGTCATCCAGCCCAGGCGCTCCACCAGCTCGCGCTGCGCCACGGCCAGCACGCCGCCGAAGCCCTGCAGCGCCAGCCGCGTGAACGCGAGGAAGAGGTGGGTGAGGGTGGCCGGGCGGCTCACGTTCAGCGGTGGACCTTCAGCGCGTCGGGGTTGACGATGTGCGTGGGCTGCGAGTTGATGAAGTTCAGCACGTTGTCGAACGCGGCGTCGAAGTACAGCTCGTAGCTGTCCTGCTCCACGTAGCCGATGTGCGGCGTGCAGACGGCGTTCTCCAGCCGCAGCAGCGGGTGCCCCTGCAGGATGGGCTCGGTCTCGAACACGTCGATGGCGGCCATGCCGGGCCGGCCGCGGTTCAGCGCCGACACCAGCGCGCCTTCCACCACCAGCTCGGCGCGCGAGGTGTTGACGAACAGCGCGGTGGGCTTCATCTGCGCCAGGTCTTCCGGCGTGACGATGCCGCGCGTGGCGTCGCACAGCCGCAGATGCACGGACAGCACGTCGGACTCGGCGAAGAACGCCTCGCGGCTGGGCGCGGCCTGGTGGCCGTCGGCTTCGGCCTTGAGGCGCGAGCCCTCGCTGCCCCACACGATGACCTGCATGCCGAACGCGCGGCCATAACCCGCGACGAGCTTGCCGATCTTGCCGTAGCCCCAGATGCCCAGCGTCTTGCCGCGCAACACCATGCCCACGCCGAAGTTGGCGGGCATGGACGCCGCCTTCAGCCCTGCCTGCTGCCAAGCGCCGTGCTTGAGGTTGCCGATGTACTGCGGCAGCCGGCGCATGGAGGCCATGATGAGTGCCCAGGTCATCTCGGCCGGCGCCACGGGGCTGCCCACGCCCTCGGCCACCGCGATGCCCAGCCGGGTGCAGGCGTCCACGTCGATGTGGCTGCCAACGCGGCCGGTCTGCGAGATGAGCTTGAGCTTGGGCAGCTTCTCCAGCAGCTGGCGCGGGAACGAGGTGCGCTCGCGGATCAGCACCAGCACTTCGGCGTCCCGCAACCGCACGGACAGCTGGCCGATGCCCTTGACCGTGTTCGTGAACACCTTGGCGTTCAGCGGCTCCAGCTTCGCCGCGCAGCGCAGCTTGCGCACGGCGTCTTGGTAGTCATCAAGAATGATCACATTCATGGGTCGGGGCCCGTGCGGCCGCCCGGAGGCATCAAGGCCCCGCAGGGCCGCGAACGACGAGAGCGTGGGCGTCAAGTTTTGGGGCATTGTGCCCCGGCTGCTGCAGCCCCAAGCCCAGCTGGCTAGCATCGCTTTCCCGATCCAGGAGACAACCCCGATGACTGCCTTTTCCATGCACGACGCCAGCGCGCCGGCCTTCGCCAAGATGCTCACCAACATGCTGGGCTGGCTGGAGGCCGCCAAGGCCCACGCCGAGGCCCGCAAGTTCTCGCCCGACGCCTACCTCACGCTGCGCCTGGCGCCCGACATGCTGCCCTTCACCAAGCAGATCCAGATCGCCAGCGATGCCGCCAAGGGCTGCATGGCGCGCCTGGGCGGCGTGGAGCCGCCCAAGTTCGAGGACAACGAAGCCACGCTGGAGGAGCTGGCCGAGCGCCTGCGCAAGACGCGTGATTTCGTGCTGTCCGTGCCGCCCGAGGCCTTCGAGGGGGCCGAAGCGCGCGAGATCACCATCCCGCGCCGCCAGGGCGACCCGCTGAAGTTCGACGGGGTGACCTATCTGAGACATTTCGCACTGCCGAACTTCTATGTCCACGCCACGACCACCTACGCGCTGCTGCGCCATGCCGGCGTGGCACTGGGCAAGACCGACTACCTCGGCGGCTGACGCGGAGGGCGCAGGCGCGGCTTCCCCCGCGTTTGAACCGCGCCGGGGCGGAAATGCTGCGCAAACGGCGGTCTATTCCCCGCGCCTGGCGGCCCGTGCGGCTTGAAAATCGCGGGACGATCCGCTCAACCCGCCCGCCGCATGGACATGTCGACGCCCACCACTGCCCAAACCCAAGCCATTGCCCAGATCGAGCAGTGGCTGGCGTCGGCGCGCAGTGGCCAGATGGAGCTGCCGCAGGTCATGGAGGCGGCCGCCAAGATGCAAGCCGCCGGGCTGGCCGGCCCGGCCGCGCTGCTGTACCAGAACTGGGTGGCAAGCACGCCGTCGCCGTTCCGGCACGTGGGCTGCTTCAACTGGGGCGCTCTCCTGGGCGAACTGGGCCGCCATGCCGAGGCCGAGCAGGCCTACCGCCTGGCGTTGAGCCTGGCACCGGATTTCGCCCAGGCGCGGCTGAACCTGGGGCACCAGATGGAGCATCAGGGGCGCACCGAGGAGGCGCTGGTGCATTGGCGCACCGTCTATGAAAACCCGTCGCCCGTCAGCCTGGGCGCCGAGCCGGTCACGCTGCTGCTGCATGCGTTGAACAACGCCGCGCGGCTGTTGGAGCAGCTCAAGCGCTACGACGAGTCCGAAGCGCTGATGCGCCGCTCCCTGGTGCTGGACCCGCGCCAGGGCGACGTGGCCCAGCACTACGTGCACATCCGCCAGAAGCAATGCGCCTGGCCGGTGTACGACACGTTTGGCGACGTCACGCACAACCACCTGCTGATGAGCACGTCGCTGCTGGGCATGCTGGACGAAAGCGACGACCCGGCCCTGCAACTGCTCACCGCCCAGCGCTTCGTGCACGAGAAGGTGGCCAAGGTCACCACGCCGCCGCTGCACCAGGCCCACCAGCGCACCGGCAAGATCAGGATCGGCTACCTGTCCGGCGACCTGTGCATGCACGCCGTGGGCCTGCTGACGGCCGAGCTGTACGAGTTGCACGACCGCGAGAAGTTCGAGGTTCACGCCTTCTGCTGGAGCCGGGAAGACGGCACGCCGCTGCGCGCCCGCATCAAGGGCGCGGTGGACAGCCTGACGCCCATCGGCGGCATGGGCGACCGCCAGGCCGCCGGCCTGATCGCGGCCGCGGGCATCGACGTGCTGGTGGACCTGCAGGGCCTCACCAGCGGCGCCCGTCCGGGCATCCTGGCGCTCCGGCCGGCGCCCATCCAGGTCAGCTACCTGGGCCTGCCGGCCACGTCGGCACTGCCGGGCGTGGACTGGATCCTGGCCGACCGCTTCGTGATGCCGCCCGAGTCGCTGCCGTATCACACCGAAAAACCCATCTACCTGCCCCACTGCTACCAGGTCAGCGACCGCCAGCGCGTGGCCAACGCGCCGCCCACGCGGGCCGAGGCCGGGCTGCCGGAGAACGGGTTCGTCTTCTGCGCGTTCAACAACAACCACAAGATGAGCGAGCCGGTGTGGCGCTGCTGGATGCACATCCTGCGCCAGGTGCCGGGCAGCGTGCTGTGGCTGCTGGCGGACAACCCGTTCGCCCAGGCCAACCTGACCCGCGTGGCCGCCGAGGAGGGCATCACGCCCGACCGCCTGGTGTTCGCCCCCCGGGCCATGCCGGCCGACTACCTGGCCCGCTTCCAGCTGGCCGACCGGTTCCTGGACACCTTCCCGTACAATGCCGGCACCACCGCCAGCGACTGCCTGTGGATGGGCACGCCCATCCTCACGCGCTCGGGCAAGACCTACATCTCCCGCATGGCCGGCAGTCTGCTGACGGCTGTCGGCCTGCCCGACCTCATCACGACAACCCTCGACGAGTACGAGCAGCGCGCGGTGCAGATCGGCAACCAGCCGGCCCGGGCGGCCTCGTACAAGCGCTACCTGGCCGAGCATGGCCGTTCGTCGCCGCTGTTCGACATCCCGGCCACGGTGCGCGATATTGAGCGCGAATTCGAGCGCCTCGCCCTTGAGGCGCGCGCCAAGCCCTGATGGCCCGCAACCACGACTCCTTCTTCGACGGCCAGCCGCAGGCGCCGGGCTTGCGCCTGGCCGCCAACGGCGAGCCGCCGGCGCCGGCAGACCCGCTGGACGGGCTGGCCAGCCAGCCGGCGGGCGACCCGCTGCTGCAGACGCTGGCCTGGCTGACGCGCCACCACGGCAAGCCACGCTCGCCGGAGTCGCTGCGGGCCGGGGCACCGGTGGAGGGGCCGCTGGCCCCGGATGGCGCCATCCGCATCATGCGCGAGGCGGGCTACAACGCCGGCCTGCTGCGCAAGTCCATCGACGACATCCACGACCTGCTGCTGCCGGCCGTGCTGCTGCTCAACGGCGGCGATGCCTGCGTGCTGGTGCGCCGGCTGGGCGACGGGCGCTACGAGGTCGTGTTCCCCGGCCCGGAGGCGGCGGCCGTGCCGGCCACCACGGCCGAGCTGGAGCCCGAGTACAGCGGCTTCATGCTGGCGGTGTCGCCGCAGCAGCAGTCGCAGGCCCACACGCGCAACCCGGCGGACGAGCAGATCCTGCGCCCCACGGAGCAGCACTGGCTGTGGGGCACGATGCGGCGGTTCGTGCCGTACTACCGCTCGGCCCTGATCGCGGCGCTGCTCAGCAACGTGCTGATGCTGGTGTCCGGCGTGGTCACCTCGGTGATCTACGACAAGGTGATCCCGCACCAGGCCATCGTCACGCTGTGGGCGTTGGCCGTGGGCGCGGGCATCGCCTTGTTGTTCGACCTGTTCTCGCGCCAGTTGCGGGCCCACCTGATCGACCTGGCGGGGCGCAAGGCCGACCTGATCATCGGCGCCAAGCTGTTCCGCCAGACGCTGGGCGTGCGCATGGAGCACAAGCCGGGCTCCGCCGGCTCCTATGCCCACTACCTGGCCCAGATCGAGATGGTGCGCGAGTTCTTCGCCTCGGCCACGATGTCGGTGCTGACGGACCTGCCGTTCGTGCTGCTCTTCGTTGCGATGACGTTCGTCATCGGCGGCCCGCTGGGCTGGGTGCTGGTGATCGCCATCCCGGTCATCCTGCTGCTGACGTATGCCATCCAGGGCTACCTGCGCCGGGCCATGCGCATCAACATGATGGAGATGGCCGACCTGCAGGGCACGCTGGTCGAGGCGATCGAGGGGTTGGAAGACCTCAAGACCTCGGGGGCGGAAGGCCGCTTCCTGCGCCGCTACGAAACGAGTTCGGCCATCGCCGCGGACTCGGCGATGAAGGCCCGGAACATGTCGAGTTGGAGCTCCAACGTCTCCATGACGATGCAGCAGGGCATCAACCTGGTGATGCTGGTGTGGGGCGTCTACCTGATCCAGGACGGCACCATCACCGCCGGTGCGCTGATCGGCTCCATCATGATCGCCAGCCGGGCGCTCATGCCGCTGGGCAGCCTCGTGAGCCTGGCCACCCGCTACCAGGGCGCACGCGCCGCGATGCTGTCGCTGGACCGCATGATGCAAACCCCGACGGAGCGCGAGAGCCACCGCAACTACGTGCCGCTGAGCCAGTTCAGCGGGCGCCTGGGCCTGCACGACGTGGGCTTCAGCTACCCGGCCGTGGGCGATGCCGCGGCACCCAAGGTGCTGAAGAACGTGACCCTGAAGCTGGAGCCCGGCGAGCGCGTGGCCATCCTCGGCCGCATCGGCAGCGGCAAGTCCACCATCCTGCGCATGCTCGGGGGGCTGTACCAGCCCAGCGAAGGCATGGTGGACGTGGACGGCATCGACCTTCGCCAGCTCGACCCCGCCGAATTCCGCGCCCACGTGGGCTTCGTGTCCCAGGACCCGCGCCTGTTCCACGGCACGTTGCGCGACAACGTGCTGATGGGGCGCTCGCACATCGATGCCGCCCGCCTGGTGGAAGTGGCCCGGCTGACGGGGCTGGACCGCGTCATCGCCGGCCACCCGCAGGGCTGGGACCTGCCCGTGGGCGAGATGGGCAACCTGCTGTCAGGCGGCCAGCGGCAGCTGGTGGCGCTCGCGCGCAGCCTTGTCACCAAGCCGCAGGTGCTGCTGATGGACGAGCCCACCAGCTCGATGGATGCGCAGAGCGAGATGGCCTTCCTGCGCCAGCTGCGCGACGCGGCGGGCAACTGCACGCTGGTGGTGGTGACGCACCGCCCGGCGGTGCTGGAGCTGGTGTCGCGCGTCGTCGTGGTCGACAGCGGCCGCATGGTGCTGGACGGCCCGCGCGACCAGGTATTGGCCGCGCTGTCCGGCGTGCGCCCCGCGCAGCCGCAGGCCGCCGCCGCCCCGGCGGAAGCCAGCAACCTGCACATGCATCCGTCGGCCCAGCCGGTGCAGCGCTCCGCCTCCGTGTGAGATGAGTCATGACCGGCAATGACAAGATGGCCCTGAGCCGCCAGGAAAGCCTGTTCGTCACGGGGCTGGACAGCGCGCAGCTGGACGAACCCCTGCCGCGCGTCACCTGGGTGCTGTACCTGCTGCTCGGCGTGGTGACGACGGCCATCGTGTGGGCGTCGCTGGCCCACGTGGACGAGGTGACCCGCAGCGACGGCCGCATCGTGCCGGACGGACGCGAGCAGGTCATTGCCAGCCTGGACAGCGGCATCCTGCGCGAGCTGCTGGTTCGCGAGGGCCAGGAAGTGCAGGTGGGCCAGGAGCTGGCGCAGCTGGACCCCACCCGCGTGGAGGCCTCGCAGAACGAAGGGCAGGCCAAGCGGCTGGCCCTGAAGGCGCAGGCGGCCCGGCTGATGGCCGAGGCCGGTGCGCGGGCGTTGAAGTTTCCGGCCGAGGTGGAGGCGGTGCCCCGCCTGGTGGAGGCCGAGACCGAGGCTTTCGACGCGCGCCGCCGCGTGCTGGACGAAGCCGTCAGCGCCATCGGCCGCAGCGCCGGGCTGCTGGCGCGCGAGCAGCGCCTGGCGCAGGACATGGCGGCCAAGGGGCTGATGTCCGACGTGGAGGTGATGCGGCTGAACCGCCAGGTCAACGAACTCCAGCAGCAGCGCAACGAGCGCATCAGCCGCTTCCGCCAGGAGGCCAGCAGCGAGCTCGTGCGCGTGCAGAACGATTTGAGCCAGCTCGACGAGCAGATGGTGGTGCGCCAGGACGCCATGCAGCGCACGGTGCTGAAGTCGCCCGTGCACGGCGTGGTGAAGAACATCCGCGTCAACACGGTGGGGGGTGTCGTCACGACGGGGGCGCCCATCATGGAAATCTCGCCCATCGGCCCGCGCGTGCTGGTGGAGGCCCGGATCAAGCCCAAGGACATCGGTTTCGTGCGCGTCGGCCAGGTGGCCGAGATCAAGCTGACCGGCTATGACTTCAACGTCTACGGCGGCCTGGAAGGCAAGATCGAGCACATCAGCCCCGACGTGATGGGCGAGGTGGAGAAGGGCGGCGACAGCACCTACTACCGCGCCGTCGTCTCCGCCGACCGCAACAACACCCACTTCAAGGGCAAGCCGCTGCCGGTCATTCCCGGCATGCAGGCCATGGTCGAGATCCGCACCGGGGACCGCTCCGTGCTGAGCTACCTGCTGCGGCCGATGCTGAAGTCACGCGAAGCCCTGCGCGAGCGTTAAAGGCGACCCGCCGCCCCGCTTTTCGGGGCTTTGGCGCAGGGGGTGGGATGGTCTAGTGATGGGGCCATGCTGTCCTCCCTCCGTCCTCTCCTCGCCTGCGGCCTTGCCGCCACCCTGGTCGTCCAGAGCCCCCTCGCGCTGGCACAGGCCCGCCCGGCCCGGCCTGCGGCGCCGCCTGCCGCGCCGGCGGAGCCTGCGGTCTCCCAGGGTCGCTGCAACGAGGACGATGCCGGCCTGTCGCGCATGGGGCGCGACATGAGCGCCCTCGACACGCAGACCGGCGATCCGCGGGCGGCGTTGCAGTCGCTGGTGGACACAACGCTGGCCCGCAGCAAGGCGCTGGGCGCCGTCCGCCTGCTGGCCGATGCGGCGCGTTCGGACATCGAGGAAGCGCGGGCGATGGGGCTGCCCACCGCATCGCTGAGCATCAGTGCCAGTGGCATCCACCAGTCGGTCGGCTCCGTGGGAGCGGGCCGGGGGCAGGTGGGCGCCACGCTGAGCGGCGGCATGCCGGTGTGGGACTTCGGCCGCATCGCCAAGCTGACCGACTGGCGCAAGGAGCTGGCCGAAGTGGCCGCCCAGGGCCAGCGCAGCGCCGAGGAGCAACTGTCGCTGAGTGCCGTGACGCTGGCGCTGGATCGCAGCCGTTACGTGCTCCAAGGCCAGGTCTACGCGCAGTACGTGCGCAAGATGGCCTGCCTGGTCGATGCGCTGGAGATCATCACCAAGGCCGACCGCGGCCGCGCCAGCGAGCTGGTGCAGGCGCAGAAAAGCCTGCAGCAGGCCGATCTGTCGCTGGAGCAGACCATGTCGGCACTGCGCCAGACCGAGGTGCGCATGAAGCGCCTGGTGGGCGAGCCGCTGCCGCCCAGCATCGGCATGTCGGCGGCCCTGGCAGTGCTGCCCGACCTGGAGCAGATGAAGAGCGACATCCTGCTCGGGGCCGACGTGGCGCAGGCCGAGGCGCAGGCCCGGTCGCAACGCAATTTCGCCGAATCGGTCATTGCCGGCCAGAAACCCACGGTCAGCGTCAGTGGCAGCGCCAGCGCGCTGCTGCGCACCGGGGCCCTGCCGGGCGAGGCCCGCTCCACCGACGTGGGGGCCGGCGTCACCGTCACCATTCCCATCCTGCAGCCGGGCGCCCAGGCGCAGGCCAGCGCGGCGGTGCAGCGCTACCGCGCCACCGTGCTGCAGCGCGACGAAACCATCGAGGCCAAGCGCTACCGCCTGCTGGAAATGCACGAGATCGGCTCGTCGTCGCTGGACCGCGCGCGCCGCATCGTGGAGATCCTGCGCAACAGCGACCGCGTGCGGGCATCGACGCTGCAACAGTGGCAGCAGCTCGGCCGCCGTTCGCTGTTCGACGTGATGGGCGCCGAGAGCGACTACTACTCGATGCGCATCGCCCATGTGAACGCGCTGATCGACACGCAGCAGGTGGTGGCGATGATGTGGTCGATGGGGCGGGGCGTGGTGGCGCCGCTGCGCTGAGCTTGCGCGTGGTGGCGCAGCCTGCCAGCAGAATAGGGCGCTCGCGCCGCCGATGCGGAATTGGCAAGCCAACCCCCGCCCTTTGCGGTGATTGGCGCCTTCAATTCGCGGTGTACTAGCGGGTCACTGCAGACTGTGGCCGCTCCGGTCCGGTCCCAATCGAGGAAAGCATGAGCCACGACACCTCCACTGCCCCTGCAGCCGCGCAGAAGATCCTGCTGATCGGCGGCTGCGGCTACATCGGCAGCTACCTGTACCAACGCCTGGAGCGGGCCGGCTTCTCGGTCACGGTGGTTGACCTGCTCAAGCGCGGCAACCCGCTGGGCCTGGCCGTGCTCCAGCAGGACTACGCCGACCTGGAGGACGACTTCCTGCAGCAGTTCGACGCCGTCCTGTGGTTCGGCGGCCATTCCAGCGTGGGCGAGTCGATGACCGACCCCGACGGCGCCGTGGCGAACAACTGCCTGAACCTGTTCTCGTTCGCCAAGCGCCTGCCGGCGCGCACCAAGCTGATCTACGCCTCCAGCGGCAGCCTGTACTCCACGAAATCGCCCAACGTCGTCCCGGCGTCGGAGAGTTCGCTGGCCAGCATCCCGTCGCAGAACGCCTACGACATCTCGAAGTTCGCGTTCGACTACCTGGCCAAGAGCTTCCTGGGCAACTTCTATGCGCTGCGCATGGGCACGCTGTCTGGCTACAGCGCCAACCTGCGGCCGGAGCTGGTGTTCAACGCGATGAACATCGCCGCGGTGACGACGGGGCGGGTGCACCTGAAGAACAGCGACTCGCACCGCACCATCCTGTTCCTGAGCGACCTGTGGGCGCTGGTGCGCAAGCTGCTCGTCACGCAGCAGCAGCCGGGCGTCTACAACGCCGGCAGCCTGTCGTTCAAGCTGGGCGAGCTGGCCCATGGCATCGCCAGCACGTGGAACGCGCAGGTGATGTACGAGGGCGACTCCGAGACCTACTCCTTCCTGCTCGACACCACGCGCATGAAGGCCATCTGCGGCAACGACCTGGTGAGCACCGACCTCTCGCAGCGTTGCCGCGAGTTCATCGACCAATACGAAATGACGAGGAGCCCGCGTTGAGCAACCACCTGTTGAAGAACTGCCTGTGCTGCGGCTCCGATGAGCTGCGCCTGGTGCTCGACCTCGGCGTGCAGCCACCCGCCAACAGCTACACCCACACGGCAGCGGAGAAGGTGGCGGAGCATCCGCTGGGCCTGAACGTCTGCAGCCGCTGCTGGCACGCGCAACTCAGCTTCTGCGTCGACCGCCAGGAAATCTTCGACCGCTACGCCTACGTGAGCGGCACCTCCGGCACGCTGAACAAGTTCTTCAAATGGTTCGCCGCCTCGCTGGCGGCCCGGCTGCCGGCCGGTGCCCGCGTGCTGGAGTTGGCTGCCAATGACGGCAGCCTGATCAAGGAGATGCAGGCCGCGGGCATCGACTGCGTCGGCGTCGATCCGGCGCGCAACATCGTGGAGAAGGCGCAGGCCGAGGGCCTGCCCATCGTTTGCGGCTACTGGCCGGGCGCTGCCGACCAGGTGGAGGGGCAGTTCGACGCCATCGTCTGCATGAACGTCGTGGCCCACGTGGACGATCCCAAGGCCTTCGTGGCGGCCTGCCGTGCCAAGCTGAAGCCAGGCGGCGTGCTGCTGATCCAGCCCTCCCAGGCGCGCATGTTCGGCAATCACGAGTTCGACACCTGCTATCACGAGCACATCTCCTTCTTCAACACGCGCTCGATGGGCGTGCTGGCCGAATCCGTCGGCCTGAAGCTGGTGGACACCGCGCTGGTGAAGATCCATGGTGACAGCCCGATCTACATGCTGTGCCACCCGGACGCACCGGCCTCCGACGTGCTGCGGGGCGCATTCCGTGACGGCGACTTCGCCATTGCCGAAGACCTGCCCACCTACGAGCAGCAGATCCGGTTGTTCGACTGGGCCACGTACGACGCCTTCCGCGCGCACGCCAAGGCCGTGGTGCAGAACCTGGGCGACGAGGTGAAGCGTCGGCGCGAACAGGGCTTCGAGGTGGTGTTCGTGGGCGCCGCGGCCAAGGCGATGACGGTGGTGAATGCCGGCGCCATCCAGCCGGACCGCTTCCTCGACGAGAGCCCGCTGAAGATCGGCCTGCATGCGCCGGGCATCGGCACGCGCATCGAAGGGCTGGACGCCTGCAAGCAGCTCACCAAGCCCGCGTTCTTCGTCATCACGGCCTGGAACTTCCGCCATGAGCTGGCGGCCAAGCTGCGCGCGGTGGGCGTGCCCGAGGGCTCGGTGTTCTATTCGTACTTCCCCAAGCCGGAAGTGCTCTGAGCACCTGCCACGGCCACACTCCCATGCGCACCGTCATCTGCCATTTCTACAACGAGGCGTACCTGCTGCCGTGGTGGCTGAAGCACCACCTCGCCTTGTTCGACCACGGCGTCATGATCGACCACGGCTCGACCGACGCCTCAGCCGACATCATTCGCGAGATGGCGCCTCACTGGCGCCTGGTGCGCAGCCGGCTCACCCACTTCGATGCCTACCTGACCGACTTCGAGGTGATGGGCTACGAGCAGGAGCTGCCCGGCTGGAAGATGGCCGTGAACGTCACCGAGTTCGTGATGCCCACGGTGCCGCTGGAAACCATCGAGCGCGAGCTGGGCAAGATGGGCCGCGTGGGCTGTGCGGCGTCCGGCATGCTGGCCGTGGACCACGAGCCTGGCGTGATGCCGTCGACCAGCCTGTCGCTGCCAGCCCAGAAGCACTGGGGGCTGGACGACAACGCCGAGCTGCAGCCGCAAGTGCGCCTGTCGCGCGGCCAGTCCATGGAGCCGATGCGCAACCGCTTCTTCCACTGCGGCGCGGTCGGCATGTACCACCCGGGGCGGCACAAGTCCTTCCACCCCGACAGCGGGTTCCGGCTGCTGGACCTGATGGTCTTCCACTTCGGTTTTGCGCCCTGGAACGACGAGGTGGTGCAGCGCAAGACGCAGATCGCCGCCAAGCTCAAGCCCGAAGACGTCAAGCGGGGCTGGGGTGCCCAGCATCTCAAGAAGGCCGAGGCGCTGCAGCGCGACTACGAGCTGATCCGCTCGAACGCTACCGACCTGATGGGCCACCCGCACGCGGGGCGGGCCATCGCCTACGCCAGCGCGCTGTACGCCTGACGCTGCTGCCGGGCGGTGCCCCGGCCTGCCGGCCTCTTCAAGCCGCTGGTGATGCGGCCGCCGTGGGCGCAGCCTGCGCGCTGGCCAGCACCTGCACGCGCTGCACCATGAGCTGCAGCAGCTCCGTTTCCGCATCGAGGCCGTAGGCGTTCTTCAGCCGCTCGATGCCGGGCGCCAGCAGGGCGGCTGCATCCGGCTGCAGGGCGGTGGCCGCGGCGGCGCGGAACTGTTCGACGAAGGCACGCATGTCGCCCACCGGCACGGGCAGGAAGTTGGGCGCATCCCAGTACTCGCGGCCGCCCCAGCCCGGGTAGCCCACCACCACGTTGCCGCTCAAGGCGGCTTCGAGCGGCGGGACGGGGCAGCCCTCGAAATCGCTGAAGGCGAGGAACACGCGCGACGACTCCAGCTCGGCGGCGACCTGCGCCTCGTTCATGTTGTGAATGGGCTGGAAGGTCCAGTCGGGGAAGGCGCGGGCCAACCAGGGCACGAGATTCGCCGAGTGCAGCGGCAGCTTGCGCGGCATGAAGGTGCACTTCTTCTGCTTGGCCTGCCCGGCCAGCAGGGCCTGCGGGTTGAAGCGCTCGGTGTCGATCGAGTACTTGACGCGCACGATCTTGTGCGCGAACTCGGGGAACACGCTGCCGAGGAAGGAGGACGTGTCCTCCGAGATCGACAGGATGGCCGTCGCGTTCTTGTAGCAGTTCCACACCTCCTGCAGCGGCGCCGTGGGCAGCACCAGGTAGCCGTTCTGCACGAACATGCAGTAGCGCATGCCGATGGAGGCCAGCTGGGTGCCGAAGATCGTCATGATCTCGGGCACCATCAGCATGTCGGTCGGCCGCAGTTCGTCGAAGTAGACGATGGGGGCGTGGTTCTCGAACCAGTCGCAGCGGTAGGGCCGCTTGAAGTGCATCACGTGCGCATCGACGCCCAGCTTCTGCAGCAGCTCGACGTGCTTGTAGATGACCTTCACGCCACCGGTCGGCGTGTTGGAGTCGGGGCTCACGAACAGGTAGCGTGTCATCTCGGGCCTTGGGGTGCTTCAGCGGTGCTCGTCGAGCAGGCGTTGGTAGTGGGCCAGGAAGGCCGGTGTGGATTCGATGAGGCGGCCTGCCTGCGCGTCGGCCAGCAGCCGGCCCTGGAAGCCGTGCAGTTCGGGCAGGGTGTGCTTGCTGGCCTGGTAGAGGCCGAGCAGCTTGGGCAGCACCTCATGGCATTGCGCGAGGGTGGCACGGCCGGCGCACAGCTCCTGCCGGAACACGAGCTCCCACTCCACGGCGCCGAACACGTTGGCGCGGGTGGACACCTGGCCCTGGTGCACGCGGAAGCTGCCGAGGAACTCGCCGCTGCCATGCACCAGCCCGTGCTCGGCGGTGGCGAGGTACATGGCCACGTCCCACAGGAACGCGGTGTCGAAGCGGTCGTAGCGGCTGAACGAGAAGTGCGGCACCCGCTCGCGGTCGAGCATCGTGAAGCTGGGTTCACCAACGAAGTTCAGGAACTTCGCCATGTTGTCCAGCAGCAGCGGGCGGTCCATCACCGCGCGGCGCTCCTCCGTGAGGACGCCGTAACGCGCCGTGGTCGCGCCATGCTCGTCGATCAACTCGCGCTGGTGCCAGCTGAGCGCGCAGCCGGCCACCGACTGCAGCAGCTCCAGCAGCACGGTGGTGGAGCGTGGCGCGATCAGGTCGTCGTCGTACATGAAGCGCACATAGCGCCCCTGCGCGCGGTGCCACAGCAGCAGGTGGTTCAGCTTGGCGCTGCCGTTGGTGACCTGGTGGCTGGGGATGTAGGTGATCCGCGGGTCGTTCGCCTCGTCGACGAGACGCCGGATGTCGCCTTCGCGCGAGTCGTCGCCCACCAGGATTTCCAGGTGCTCGTGCGTCTGCGCCCGCACGCTGTCCAGCGCCTGCCGGAAATGGCGGGGCTTGAAGGCGGGGATGAGAACGGAAACCAGCGGCTGGCGGTCTGGGGTGGGCATGTCGGACTCGAGATGAGCGATGTTGCCATTGCACCGCAGCCGGCCCGCGCGAGGTGGGCGGAATAGCTGCGCTTAGGGGCGCTCTTTCGGGCGCTTGCCGCCATGACGCCGCCTGCCTGCCGGTCTGCGAGGCGATCGGTGGCCCGCAAAAAGGATCGGCCCGGCCGCCTCGTGCAAGGCGGCCGGGCCGAAGGGGGCTCCGCGTCGGCGGAGGCCGTCAGATCAGCGGCATCTGGCGGTGGTTCTCGTCATCGTCGATGGGCTTGAGGCGGTGGTGCAGCAGGTCCGGTGCCGCGCTGGCCGTGGGCGTTGCCACCGGCGCGCCGGCGGCCGAGCCGCCCAGCAGCGGGGCCTCGGGCTGGGCCAGCACGTCGTCGAGCTTCACGTTGCTGGCCGGGGCGCCGTTCTTGTCCTTCGCGAACCAGACGTCGCCCAGCTGGTGCACCACACCGTCCGAGGTGGTGAAGCTGGAGATCAGGCCCACCACGTTGCCGTTGTTGACGTCCTGCACCTTGGAGGGGTCGAGGGCGAATTCAACGATGCCCAGCTCGGTCAGCGTCTTCAGCTCACCCGCGTCCGTCTTGCCGTCGTGGTTGGCGTCCACCCAGACGCGCAGCTGGTTGAACTGCTCGTCGGAGGCGTTGATCTTGTGGTCGTGGTTGCTGTCGAGGCTGGCCAGGGCGGTGAAGCCGTCGGTGGCGCGCTTGCCGTTGGCCATCACGAAGCCCGCGCCGAACAGCTCGGAGCCGTTGTTGATGATGCCGTCGCCGTTGCGGTCCATCGCCAGCAGGCCGTCGCCACCGCCGATCCAACCCCACTTCTGCGCGTTGCCGGTGCCGTTCAGGTCGAACATCACCCCGTTGTTCGCGTGCAGGGTCTCGATGCCGTTGCCGTTCAGGTCCAGCACCAGGGGGGTGGACAGGAACAAGGCGTCGGCCTGGGCGTTGCTCATGGCGTGGAGCTGGTCTGACGTCAGCGCCAGGGTCTGGCTCATGTTCATCGCCGCCAGGTCCTGGGTCTCGAAGGCCTGGATCTGCTGCGTGGTGAACGCCTGGATCTGATCGGTGGTCAAGCCGGCGATGGCGGCCGTGGAGAAGGCCACGATGTCGTGCGTCTCGATCGCACGGATCTGGTCGGTCGTCAGCGAGCCGAGTTGGGCCGAGGTCAGCGTGGCGAAGTGCTGCGTGTCCAGCGCCTGGATGCTGTCCGTGCTCAGCGCATGCAGCTGGGCGGTGCTCAGGGCATGCACTTGCGCGGTGGTCAGCGCATAGACGTCGGCGGTTTCCATCGTCGACATCTGGCTGGTCGTCAGCGCCGCGATCTGGCTCGTCGTCAGCGCGCGGATTTGCAGGCTGTCGAAGGCGTTCAGGTCGTCGCTGACCAGCCCGGCGATCTGCAGCGTGGTCAGGGAGACGATCTGCTGCGTGGTCAGCGCGCCAATCTGCTCCGAGTCCAGCGCTTCGAGCTGCGCCGTGCTGAGGGCGCGCAGGGCGGCCGTGTTCAACACGTGCAGGTCTTGCGTCTCGATGGCCGCGATCTGGTCGGTGGACAGGCCGAGCACCTGGCGCGAGCTCAGTGCGGCGAACTGGTTGGTGTCCAGCGCGACGATGCTGTCGGTAGACAGGGCGCCGAGCTGGGTGGAGCTCAGCGACACGACCTGGGCGGTCGTCAGCGCGGCCACGTCGGCAGTTTCCATCGTCGAGATCTGGGCCGTGGTCAGCGCGGCGAGCTGCGCGGTGCTCAGGGCGCGGATCTGACCGCTGGTGAGCGCGTTCAGGTCATCGCTGACGAGGCCGGCGATCTGGGCGGTGGTGAGAGACGCGACCTGTTGCGTGGTCAGCGCACCGATCTGGTCGGAGTTCAGCGCTTCGAGCTGCGCGGTGCTCAGGGCACGCAGCGCCACCGTGTTCAACGAGCGCAGGTCCTGCGACTCGATGGCCGCCATCTGCTCGGTGGACAGGCCCGCCACCTGGCGCGAGTTCAGCGCGGCGAACTGGTTGGTTTCCAGTGCGGCGATGTTGGCGGTGCTCAGCGCACCCAGTTGGGCGGAGCTCAGCGAAGCCACTTGGGCGGTGGTCAGCGCAGCAACGTCGGCGCTCTCCATCGTGGAGATCTGCGCGGTGGTCAGCGCGGCCAGCTGGGCCGTGCTCAGCGCACGGATCTGGCCGCTGGTGAGCGCGTTCAGGTCGTCACTGGTGAGGCCGGCGATCTGCGCGGTGGTCAGCGAGGCGACCTGCTGCGTGGTCAGCGCGCCGATCTGGTCGGAGTTCAGGGCTTCGAGCTGGGCGGTGCTCAGGGCACGCAGGGCCGCGGTGCTGAGCGCACGCAGGTCCTGCGATTCGATGGCAGCCATCTGCTCGGTGGACAGGCCCGCCACCTGACGCGAGTTCAGGGCGGCGAACTGGTTGGTTTCCAGCGCCACGATGTTCTCGGTGGAGAGCGCACCCAGCTGGGCGGAGCTCAGCGACGAGACCTGGGTGCTGGACAGCGCAGCCACGTCGGCGGTTTCCATCGTGGAGACCTGCGCGGTCGTCAGGGCCGCCAGTTGGGCGGTGCTGAGCGCACGGATCTGGCCACTGGTCAGCGCGTTCAGGTCGTCGCTCACCAGACCCGCGACCTGGGCGGTGGTCAGCGAGGCGAC
>SXGQ01598747.1_pt1 | contig 19976 bp, 15 predicted proteins | sample 3178371 | NCBI WGS metagenome assembly SXGQ01 (sample SAMN11356859, study PRJNA531348) | freshwater metagenome | isolation source: freshwater sample F1-20 | place: China: Fuxian Lake, Yuxi | collected 2017-12-25 | reverse complement strand
GGTGGACTTCTTCACCGCCGCACGGACGGCGACGTTGGACGTGGATTTCACGAATCAAGCCGGCTCACTCACCTTCGCGCCCGGGGTCACCAACCTGAGTTTCCTGGTGCCAGTCATGGAGGATGCGTTCATCGAGGGCAGCGAGACGGTCGCCTTGTTCCTGACCAATGCCGGCCCGGTGGGCATCGGCTCGCTGGGCCTGCTGACCAACGCCACGCTGACGATTGTGGACAACGACTTCGGCCCGGGCGTGCTCGGGTTTGCGCTCACGAACCTCACTTACTTTGAAAACGTGGGGCTGGCGACCATCAGGGTGGTGCGCACCAATGGCAGTGTCGGCGTCGTGTCCGTCAACTTCGCCACGGTGGACGGCGTGGGTAATGCCACCGCCGGCGTGGATTACCGCGGCACCAACGGCATTCTCAACTTCGCCGATGGCGAGGTCAGCAAGACCTTCAACGTGCCGCTTATTGACGATCTCGTGGTGGAGAGCAATGAAACTCTGGCCTTGGTGCTCCTCGGCCCCACCGGCGGTGCAGGGCTGGGCCTGACCAATACCACGCTGACCATCGTGGACGATGATGCCTTCGGCACGTTCCAGTTCAGCACCAACAGCTACACGGTCGTGGAGTCTACCGGCAGCGTCTCGGTCACCGTGGTGCGCAGCAGCGGCATCATCGGCGCGGTCTCTGTGGACTTTATGACCGTGGGTGGTTCAGCCACGGCTGGTGTGGATTACATCCCCGTCTTCCAAGTCTTGAATTTCGCGCCCGGACAGACGACGACCAACATCACCGTGCAGGTCATCAATGACCAGGTGGTCGAGCCGCTGGAGACCATCAGCCTGGTGCTGACCAATCCCACCGCAGGCGCGCTGCTGGGGTCGCTCACGAACTCGACCATCACCATCACCGACGACGACATGCAGTTCAGCTTTGCCCTGACGAACTTCACGGTGCTGGAAAACGACGGGACTGCGGTCGTGAATGTCCTGCGCTACGGCGTGACCAACGTGGAGGGAACGGTGGATTACGCCACGAGCGACGGCGCGGCAACCAACAGGATTGACTACGTGGGCGTCACCAACACGCTCACCTTCCTGCCGGGAGTGATCAACACCAACTTCACGGTCCTGATCCTCGACAACCAGGTCGTGCAGTTAAACCGCGCGCTCAACCTTCAGTTGCTCAACGCCACGCCGACGAACAACGCCAGCCCCGGCACAAACGCCGCCGCCACGCTCACCATCGTGGACAATGACAACACCTTCAGCTTCAGCCTGCTGGATTACGTCGTCGGCGAGGCCGCCGGCCAGTTGCAGGTGTCGGTGCTGCGCTTCGGCCAGAACACCGGCGCGGTGTCCGTCGCGGCCTCGACATTCACACTCCCGGCTGTCAACGCCGCCACTGCGGGGACTGATTATGTGGCCTCCGCCTCGACTCTTGTGTTCGCGCCGGGCCAGTCGAGCGTGAACTTCACTGTGCTCATCGTGGCCGATCAGTTGCCGGAGGGCGACGAGGTGTTCGGTCTGGCACTGAACAACCCGTTGCCCGTCGGTGCGGCGCTGCTCGGGCCGACCAAAGTCGCCACCGGGACGATCATTGATGACGACATCGGCATCGGGTTCAGCTCGGCGGCCTACACGGTGAATGAGACCGCAGGCTCCAAGACCATCACGGTCATCCGCTCCGGCGTCACGAATGTCGCTGTCGGCGCCACGTTCTTCACCACCAACGGCACCGCGCTGGCTGGCGTGGACTACACCGCCGCGAGTTCGGTGCTCGCCTTCTTGTCGGGCGTGAACAGCCGGACCGTCACCGTGCCGATCATCAACGACAGCATCGCCGAGACGCCCGAGACGGTGAGCCTCGTGCTGACCAACCCGACCGGCGGGGCGTTCCTCACGATCAGCAACGCCATCCTGACCATCGCGGACAACGTCGGCTCCATCGGCTTCGCCGCCACGAACTTCCTCGTGGGTGAGAGCAGGACAAATGGTGTGGTGGTCGTGACCCGCACTGGCGGCAGCTCCGGCGCAGTCACCGTGGATTATCTCACCACGACCGGCGGCACGGCGACCAGCGGGCTGGATTACGCGGATGTCGCCGGCACGCTTTCCTGGGCCAATGGCGAGAGCGGCTCCAAGACCTTCACGGTGCAGGTGTTCGACGACCAGTTCGTGGAAGCGACCGAGACGATCACGCTCAGACTGGCCAATGTCACCGGCGGTGCCGGCTTCGGGCTTACCAACGCGAGCCTGAGCATCGTGGACAACGACGGCCCGGGCGGAGTGGACTTCGTGTTTGATCCCGGCGTCGGGTTCAACGGCTCGGTCTATGCCGTGGCGCAGCAGCCCAACGGGCAGTTGTTGGCGGCGGGCTTCTTCACCTCCTTCAACGGCTCCAATCGCGCCCGGGTGGCCCGGCTGAACCGCGATGGCGCTTTGGACACGAGCTACAACGTCGGCTTGGGGCCGGACAACGGTGTGAACAGCATCGCGCTCCAGTCGGATGGACGGCTGGTCATCGTCGGTGACTTCACTTCGGTGGGCGGTTCGCTCCGCAGCCGCGTGGCGCGCCTGCTGGCCGATGGTTCGCTCGACACGGCCTATACGGTGGGCAGTGGTGCGAACAGCACGGTCTCCACCGTCGCGATCCAGGCGGACGGCAAGGCGGTCATCGGCGGCAACTTCACGAACTACAACGGCACCGCCCGCAGCCGCATCGCCCGGCTCAACACGAGCGGCTCGCTGGATTCCACCTTCAATCCCGGCACCGGCGCGAACGGCTTCGTGAACGCGATCGTGGTCTATGCCAGCGGCACCAACAGCGGCAAGATGCTCGTGGGCGGCTCCTTCATCACGTTCAACGGCACCTCGGTCAACCGCCTCGTGCGCCTCAACGCGAGCGGCACGATTGACACGACGTTCAACACCGGCACCGGCGCGAACAGCACCGTGGCCACGATCGCCATCCAGACGGACGGCAAGATCGTGGTTGGCGGTGTGTTCAGTTCCATCAATGGCGTCTCGCGTTCGCGCCTGGCGCGGCTGAATCATGACGGTTCGCTCGACACCACCTTCTTCCCGGTGATGAACGACACGGTGCTCAGTGTGGTGGTGCAGCCGAACGGCAGCATTCTGGCGGGTGGCGCGTTCACCCTGATCAACGGGGACATCGGCACCCCGCCGGCTCCCGGAAGTGCGGTGTCCCTCCGCGAGCGCACGGGCAACGTCGTCACCCTCACCACCACTGGCGCTCACAGCCTCGCGATCGGATCAAGGGTCATGATCGGCACCAACGTGGGGGTTGGCTTCGATGGCACCTTCACCGTCACGGCGGTTCCTTCCAGCACGCGCTTCAGCTACGTCTCGGCGGGGGCCGATGTGGTCTCCACGGCGGTGACTCCGAACGGCAGCTTCTCGGCAACTGGAAGCGCTGTGGGCCGCATCACCCGGCTCCTCGCGGACGGCACGATTGACAGCACGTTCGCCACCGGCTCGGGCGCGGACAACCTCATCTTCACGGTGCTGCTCCAGTCCGATTTCAAGGTTGTGCTGGCTGGCGACTTCAGCACGGTGAACAACGCGGTGCGCGGCCGCATCGCGCGGCTGAACGGCAACTCCAACACGCCGGTCTCCAACACGCTGGGCAGCGGGGGCTTCGTGTCCGGCCAGTTCGTGCTCGGGCTTGATGTCGAGCCAGGCCGCCAGTATCGCATCGAGTTCTCCACCGACCTGCGCACGTGGACCGTGCTCACCACGGTCAACAGCGGCCACGGCGTGCTCACCTTCACCGACACCGCGTCGGTCGGCAGCGCCCGTCGCTACTACCGCGCCATCCAGTTGCCGTAGCAGGCGCAGTCCAGCTCACTTCACCCGACGGCCCGCAGGAAACTGCGGGCCGCCTTTGTTTCGAGGATGAACCCGCCGTGACATCGCTCGCCCGCCCCGCTAAGCTCGCGGCGATGTTGTCCCCGGAAAACTCCGGCCCCCGATCCCGCGCCTGATGAAGACGCTGCACCTCTACGTCGCGCGACAGGTGCTCGCCACGCTTGCCATGACCGTGGCGGTGTTCACGGGGCTGTTCCTCATCGTCAACGTCCTCAAGGATGTCCTGCCGCTGCTGGTCAGCCCGCAGGTGTCATTCACGAGCGTGCTCAGCGTGGTTGCGATGCTGCTGCCTTACGGGCTGGTGTATGCGTTGCCCATTGGGCTGCTGACGGCGACGCTTCTTGTGTTCGGTCGTCTGAGCGCGGACCAGGAACTCACTGCTGTCCGGGCAGGCGGCGTGAGCTTGCTTGCCCTTGTGACGCCCGTGCTGTGGATCGGCGTCGTGGCAAGCGGTGTGGCCACGTTCGCAAGCCTGGAACTGGCACCGCGCAGCAGGGTGGCGTCCAAGGAGCTGATCTACGAACTGGGTTTGGCGCGGCCCACGGCGTTGCTGGTGGAGCAGCGCTACATCACTGAGTTCCCGGGCTGGACCATTTACATTGGCCGGCGTCGGAGTGACACCGAGTTCGAAAACGTGCTGCTTTATGAGTCGAGGCAGGATCAGTTGACCCAGCGCATCCATGCCCGCCGGGCCACCGTCACCACGGACCCGGCGAAGCGCGAGATCATCATCTTCAGGCTTTTCGAGGCCGAGGTGTTCACGAAGTCCCTGAGCCAGGCTGGCGAGGCTTCATCTGGTGCCGTTGCGAATACTCCGTCAGCTCATGGCGGCGAGTGGGGCATGGTCTTTTTTGAGGAAGCCCTGCCGGTGAGCATCAACCTTTCTGGCGTGAGTCTCTCTGACGGAAAACTGAAATTGAACGAGATGACCTCTAGCCAGCTCTGGGATGAATTGCGCGACCTTCAGCGGCGAGGCATTGATCCGACGCCGGTGCTGGTGAACCTCAACCGGCAGGTCTCCTTTTCCTTTGCCTGCATCAGCTTCACCCTCATCGGCATTCCGCTGGGCCTGCGCGGGCACCGGCGCGAGACGAGCTTTGGCATCGCGGCGGCAATCGTGCTCACCGCCGTCTATTACAGCTTCATCATCCTCGGCCAGTCGTGGGATACGCGCCCGCAGATGCATCCCCAACTCATTGTCTGGATGCCGAACTTCCTTTTCCAAGGCATCGGCGCGTGGCTGCTCTGGCGGGCCAATCGCGGACTCTGAGGCAATTTTCCGGGTTGACCTTCTGGCGGCACGGCGCGTTCAATCCGCCATGTATCCCGCCCGCTCGCGCCCCCTCGGCTTGTGCGCCCCGCTTTTTATGGCCGCTGTCTTTTCCTCCGCTCCGGCCCGCGCCGATGTGAAGCTGCCCGGCGTCTTCTCTGACAACATGGTTCTCCAGCGCGACCTGCCGCTGACCTTCTGGGGCTGGGCGGATGAGGGCGAGATGGTGACCGTTGAGTTCCAAGGGCAGAAGGCCAGCGCCACCGCGTTCCGGCAGTTGCCGAATCCCTTGGGCCGCTGGCGGGTGAAGCTCGGCCCCTTCAAGACCAGCGCCACGCCCGCGTCGCTCGTGGTGCAGGGCAAGAACCGGCTTGAGCGCAAGAACGTCCTCGTCGGCGATGTGTGGCTTTGCACCGGCACCGCGAACATGGAGCTCCCGCTGAACAAGTCGGCGGACGCGGAGAAGGAACTGGCCGCCGCGAATCATCCGCTCATCCGCCTCTTCACCGTCCCGCGCGCGAAGGCTAACGAGCCAGCCTCCGACCTGCGCGTGTCGTGGCAGGAATGCCGTGCCCCCGCCGCCTTCTCCGCCGCGGGCTACTGCTTCGGGCGCGACTTGCAGAAGGCCATCGGCGTGCCCATCGGCCTGATCGGCATTTATCAAAGTGGTGTGCCGGCGGAGGCTTGGGCCAGTCGCAACACCCTGGCCGACCACCCGGAGTTGCGACGCGATTTCGTGGAGCGCTTCGAGCGGATGCGCGGTGACTATGCAGCCGCCATGCAGCGTTACGTCGCCGAGGCCGACGAGATGAAGAAGCAGGGCAAGCGTCCCACGGGCCTGCCGCCGAAGCTGCCCGTCATGCCCGCATGGATGGGCGCGGAGCTTTTCAACGGCATGATCGCGCCGCTGATTCCCTACGGCATCCGAGGGGCCGTCACGTATCAAGGCGAGGCCAACGCCGACCGCGCCGGGCAATTTCGCCTGCTCTTTCCCGAACTCGTCAAAGGCTGGCGGCAGGCGTGGGGCCAGGGCGAGTTTCCGTTCCTCGCAGTGCAGCTAGCGCCTTTCGACAAGAATCGCAATCGCCCGTGGGAGCAAATCACCGGCGTGCCGGAAGACTCCGACTGGGCGCGCCTCCGCGAAGCTCAGTCACTCACCGCGAAGGCCGTGCCGAACTACGCGCTCGTCGTCACCACTGACCTCGGCGAGAAGGACGATCCGACGCCCGCGAACAAGGCTCCGGTGGGCGCGCGGCTCGCGCTCGCGGCGCGGGCTTTGGCCTATGGGGAGAAGCTCGTTTCAAGCGGCCCGGTCTTCCGCGAGATGACCGTCCAAGGCGAGAAGGTGGTTCTGCACTTCGACCACGTCGGCTCGGGGCTTGAGGCGCGCGGCGGGAAACTCACGGGCTTTGCCGTAAGTGGCGATGACAAGAAATTCGTCTGGGCCGACGCGCAGCTTCAGCCTGACAACTCCGTGGCGGTGAGCGCCGCTGCCGTGCCAAAGCCCGTCGCTGTGCGCTACGGATGGGCGGATTTCCCCGTGGTGAACCTCTTCAACAAGGACGGCTTGCCGGCGTCGCCGTTCCGCACGGACACCTTCTCACCTCCGCCACCGCCCGCTCCGGCGCAGAAGAAGTAGCCTTCACGCCGCCAGCTTCACCGCCCGCTTCAGCTTCGCGCTGCGCACGGCGGCATCCACGATCTCCTGACCGATGCGGCTGATGCGCAGGCTCACCGGACCTTCCAGTGGTTTGCCCGCGTCGAGGCAGTGCAGAAAATACTGCACGGGATTCTGATGCGGAGCCTTCGTCGCGGGCGCGGCGATGCGGTGGGGCAGGGGACGCTTGCGCGTCTGCACCGTCACGTAGTCGTCGTAGTCGTAGTTGCTGATGGTGCCCTCCGTGCCGGCGATGACGAAGCCGCACTTCGGCTGCGGCTGGATCGTCCAGGGGTCCGTGAACGTCCCCCAGCGCGTCTCGAACTTCGACAGCCCGTGCGCGTAGCGCGCCACCACGATGCTGTGCTCGTCAACTTCGAGGCCTGTCGGTTCGTCCACCGTGGCCGTGACTTCGATCGGTCGCTTGCCGCCCTGATACCATGTGCAAAGCGTCGTGCCGTAGCCAAGATAATCCAGCAACGATCCACCTCCGCGCGCCTTCTCATAAAACCACGAGTGCGGCTTCTCCTTCGCGACCTGTGCCGGCGTCTTCACGTCCTTGTCCGCGCCGTGCCAGAGCGGACCGCGATTGCCGCCGAAGTGCCAGACGTTCGTCACCTCCCCGATCGTCCCGCGCTCGACCAGTTCGAACGCCTTCCGATGCGACGGCACCCATTGCAACGGCCAGTTGATCATCAAGGTCTTCCCACGCGGCATCGCCGCAATCATCGCATCCGACTCCTTCAGTGACGCTGCGAAGGGCTTCTCCACCATGATGTGCGGGCCGTAGGGCGCGACCTTCCTCACCCACTCGCCGTGCTTCGACGCGGCGGGGCAGAGGATGACCACATCGGGCTTCGTCCGCTCCAGACACGCGCGGTAGTCCGTGAACGCGCGGTCGCCCGGCACGAGTCCCTTCCGCACAACCTCGGCCATCCGCTCCGGCTGCTCGTCGCTCACGCCGACGATCTCCGCGTGCGGATGCTCGTGGGCGTAACGGAGTAGGTCGCCCATGTGGAAGTGGTCGAAGTTGATGCCGGCAATTTTCCAGATGCGCTTTTTCATGGTGTCGTGCCGGGATGTTGCCGCCGAAGCCCCGGCCCGCGAAGCGAATTCTGCCGTTGAGAGCGAGCAGGGCAGGGCGGATGGGTTACGGCTCCGATTCATCCCGAACTTCGAAGTTGGCGCTCCGAAGGAGCATCACAAACCAGCCCAAGGCAACGCCCCGGGTTGCCCGGCAAGGAGATTCCAAGCCCTGAAAGGGCGACACAAAATGTTCCGCCCCTTCAGGGCTGCGATCCTTCTATTCCGCTACCCGGGGCGTTGCCCCGGGCTGTCATGTTTGAGGCTTTCAGCCTCGACTTCGGAAATCGGCTTCAGACCCTGAGCCCGGCAGAGAAGCCGGGTCACCACGTTGGTGATGGCCCGGCCTGCCGTTGGTCAGGCTTCAAGCGGCGCTCAGGTTGCGTCCCCGCAGAGCCCTATCCTCCGCTGAAGCAGCGCCGAGAATGAGAGCTGCGAGGTGGAGGGCAACCGCCAAGCCGAGGTTTTGAGGATTAGTCCGCTTTTGATCGCACAGGGCTGTCCGGTTTTGATCGCACCACGACACGACATTCGGTTCGCCGCCGGTTTTTTCCATCTCGTGGAGTGACCAGAGCTTTTCGGCTTGAGCTTCCAGCCTGGCCTGGACTTTGGCCCAATCGAGGGTCTTGTGGCGGTTCAGGTTGTTCTCAAAACGGGCTTTCAACGCTCTGAGCAGTGCTTCCCGTTGGGTTGGTGACAATTGCTTTTTCATAGGCGCAGGAGTGGAGCCGAACGGACAAGCTTGTCAAACGACGACTGGTGTTTGCGGTTCAAGGCGCGGAGTCAGCCCTCGGACATTCTCAGAGTGCGGCGAGGAGTTTCGCGACATCCGCGTGCTGGGCGATGAGGTCGCGGATGACGGCGATTTTCTCGGCGTCGTCAGGACGGGTCTTGACGATGATGTCGTGGACTTTGGAGGCAACTTCGTAGCTGTCTTCCTCGGCGAGCAGCACGGGGAAGTCGAGCTTGCGAATCACGTCGAGGGTGGCGGAACTGGGGCGGAGGTTGTCGGTGAGGACGAGGCCGCTGAGTCTCTCGGCGGGGTTCGCCTGGGCGGCGGCGGCTGCGGCCAGCACGATGTCCTCGCGGTCGCCGGGGGTGATGATGAGGGTGCCGCAGCGGAAATGCTTGGCGACGTTGTTCGCGCCCATCGCAGCGACGACGATGTCCTCGACGAGCTGGGTGAGGCGTTTGCGGGCGCTCAAGTTTTCGGCGGCCAACTCGTCGCGAATGGTGGCGAGGGTGGGCTTGACGAGGATGGGCTGGAGCGGGAGGACGCCGAGGAGTTCGAGGCCTTTTCGCTTGAGGCCCTTGCGCGTGAACTCGGCGATGTAGTCGAGCTTGTCGGGCAAAACTTTGTTGACGATGACGCCGATGACCTCGACGCCGTGCTTCTCGAAGAGGGCCTGGTTCAGCGCGACCTCGTCCACCGGCTTGCCGATGCCGCCGCGCGTGACGATGACGACCTTCGCGCCGAGCGCCTTGGCGACCTGTGCGTTGGAGAGATCGAAGACCGCGCCGACGCCGGCGTGGCCGGAGCCTTCGCAGAGCACGAAGTCCTTCTCCCACGCGACGCGGTCGAAGGATTTCTGGATGCGGCGCACGAGGGCGTCGTTGCTGGTCTCGGAGAGATACTTGCGGGTGAAGTCCGGCTCGACGGCGATGGGGCTCATGTCCACGAGCGGGCAGTTGAGCTTGTAAACGGCGTCCATCAGCACGGTGTCCTCGTCAATCTTCTGCTCGGCGATTTCCACGAAGCGCTGGCCCACGGGCTTGATGTAGCCGATGCGCGGGAACTGGTTTTGCAGCGCGGAGAGGAGGCCGAGGGAGGTGGTGGTCTTGCCGTCGTTCTGCCGGGTGGCGGCGATGAAGACGCGGGGGGTGATGAGGTTCATGCGGGGAAGGGATGACCACTAATGGACACTAAGGAACACGAATTGGCTCGCCGTTTTCATTCGCAGCCTCACTCCCCCGTCACATGCGCCCCCGCATCTGGATACAGCAGCCTATACTCGATGGCTTGCAGGCCGACGATGGCGGCGACACCAAGAATGTCGTGCGCGCTCGCGCCGCGAGAGATTTCCGCCGCCGGCATGTCGAGACCGAGGAGAATCTGGCCGTAGGCGTTCGCGCGGGCGACGTGCTGCACGAGCTTGCTGGAGATGTTGCCGGAGTTGAGGTCGGGAAAGACAAGGACGTTCGCGTGGCCAGCGACCTGGCTCTCGGGAACCTTGCGCGAGGCGATCTCCGGCACGAGCGCGGCGTCCACCTGGAGTTCGCCGTCGAAGTCCGCATCGAGCGCGCGTTCTTTGCCGCGTTGTTGTGCGAGGACGGTCGCAGCTTCGACTTTTTGAACTGACGGATGGTTCGCGCTGCCCTTGGTGGAGAAGGACAACATCGCCACGCGCGGCCGGACGCCGAGGAGTTGCCGCGCGAGAAAGCCGCTGGCCACGGCGATGTCCGCGAGTTGCTCGACCGTCGGCTCGGGGATGACGCCGCAGTCCGCCATGAGCATCGCTCCCTGATGGCCGAAGCGCGTGTCCTCGACTTCGAGGACCATGCAGCTCGATGCCGAGATGTAGCCGGGCGCGAGCCGGATGATTTGAAACACCGGCCGCAGGACGCTGCCGGACGCCTCGCTCGCGCCGGAGATGAGGCCGTCCGCCTGGCGCATCGCGACCATCATCGCGCCGAAATAGTTTGGCTTGCGCATGGCGTCGAGCGCCTCGGAATGCTGCATGCCCTTCGCGCGGCGGAGGCGGACGTAGGTCTTTGCGAAGCGCTCAAGATCCTCGCTCTCCTTCGGGTTGATGATGCGGATGCCTTGGAGGGAAAGGTTCAGCCCCTCGGCGACGCGTTTGATGTGGGTGCGGTCGCCGAGCAGGATGGGCGCGCCAAGCTGGAGCGAGCAGAACTGCCGGGCCGCCTGCAACACGCGCGGCTCGGTGCCTTCGGGGAAAACCATCCGCTTCGGGTGCCGCTGCAGCCGTTCGATGACGCTGCCGATGAAACGCATGGGACTTGGTAGCCGAGGTGGGGGCGGACTGCAATTGGCAAGTCCGCTCAATAGGTAGCCGCCGAGGTGCGGAGGCGGATTGGTCTGCCCGTCCAGTCATCCGCCTCCTTACCTCGGCGGCTACTTCGCGTCCGACGCCACTGTCGCCGTCAGGGAGCGGCGACAGCTTCTCTCGACACGCTCTTGCCCGCGAGCGCCTGCGCGGCGGCTTCGCAGCAGCACTCATGCGGTTCCAGCGGAGCGGACTTGGCCAGGTTGGCGAGATCCTCCGCCTCGTTCTTGAGGATGAAATGCCCCATGAGCAGGACCTAGGTGACCGGCAGGCTTGCGGCGAACAGGGCGATCAGCAATTCGGACAACTTGATCATATGGGTTTCTTTCATTCGGGCGGTGACCGCCGCCCGCAGCTCATTCCGTGAGCTGAACGGTGTCCATTGCCAGGCCGATCCCTTGGCGGTGACTTCGCAACAGTTGCCCAACCCTGTGCGCCTTTTGCCCTCGCCTGACGCTGGCTACTTCGCGTCCGCCTGCTTCACGCCCTTGCCGGTGTCGAGGAACTCCAGCCCTTGCTCAAGCCACTTAGCAGGGGGCAGGCTGTGAGCGACACCGGGCGCTTCGAGATAAGTCACGTTGGCGAAGCCCTCCTTCTTGAAGCCCTGCTCAAAGACCGTCTTCGTCCCTGCGCGGTTGAAATCCTTCTCGCCGGTCACCAGCGCGTAGCGGCAGAACTTCTTGGCGATGGCCAGCACCTCTTCATCCGGGATGAAGTTCGCGCCGTAGGTCGTCTTGCCGTCGCCTGCCGGAATGTCCTCGTAGAAGTTGACGCCCATGAACGGTATCGCGCCGCTGAACATATCCGCGTAGGCCACGCCCACCATGCTCGCCACGCGCCCGCCGCCGGAGAAGCCGCTCGCATACACACGCCTGCCATCCACGTTGAAGCGGTCGCGCAGCGCGAGATTCGCGGCTACCGCGAGGCGCACGCGGTCGAAGATGCTGCGCGGGTTGCCGGACTTGAGCGCGCCGACGAAGAGGAGCTTCCGCGCGGCCAGCACCGGTTCCCAGTCCGCCGGGATGGCTGCGGTGTCGCCCGGCGAAATCCAGATGAACACGCCCCACTTGTCGGCGTGCTTGTAGGTGGCCGGGACGGTGAGCAGGAATTTTTCCTTCGCGAGGTCGAACGCGCCGGGATTCTCGACCGAGTGCAGCCGCCACTTCACCTCATCCGGCTCCGCCTGCTGCGGCAGCGCCGTGAAGGAAACGGTGCTCTTCCCGGCCGTGAAGGTCGGGAGTTCGGCGGCGAACAGGCTTGCGGAGGTTAGCAGCCAAAGGCAAAGGACGTATTTCATAGGCTACACATCCTGCACTGATCAGCTCATTGAGGCGAAGGTTGTTTGCGAACGCGTCTGGGGCTGTTGTTCACTTGGGGGCAAGGCCGGAGGCTGGTTGCGGGGTGCTGCTCAGGCGTTGCGCTTCCGCTTGCTGCGCGGCGGCCTCAGCTTCGCGACCGAGACGTTTGAGTGTCAGTGCCCAGTTTTGCCTGTGCCGGGGTTTGGTTGGAGCGAGGCGGACTGCCTCGGCGAAATGCTTTTCCGCATTTTCCGCCTGCCCGGCGGCGATGAGCGCTATGCCGTAGTCCCCGAGGAGCTCGTCCGTTAGCTTGCCGGCCCGGTGCGCGATCTCGTAGTGCGGCAGCGCTTCACGGTAACGCTTCTGCTCGTGGATGACGCAGGCGAGGCGAAAGTGCAGGTCTGGAAGATCGTGCGCGCCAGGCAAGGCGTTCCGGTAGGCGAGTTCGGCCTCGGCGAATTCCCTGCGCATCAAGTGCCAGTGCCCCAGGCGCGTCCAGATGCCACTGCGCTGGCCGTCCTTCTCCAAGACCGAGATCACGTGCCGGAACAAGTGCCCGCTGTCCCGCCAGTTGGGCAGCAGCACACTCGACTGCCATGCGAACAACCCCAGACCCGCTCCCGCCCCCATCAAACCGAGTCGCCACCGTTCAGATCCTGCGAGATGGTGCAGGCCGACCGCGACGAGCAGGCCGATGAGCAGGCCGCTGGCGTAAGTGTAGCGGTCCGACGGCGAATGCTGGTTTTCCGTCAATCCCAGCACCGGCACCAGCCAGAGGAGATGGCAGGCCCACGCGACCCACGGAAACGGCCAGCGCCGACGCAGGCCAAACAGCGTCACGCTCGCGACCACGACAAACACCGCGCTCGCCACGAACGGCCAGCTCCAAGGGTCGAAGCCCACCAACTCGTAATAAACCACCGACAGGCCGGCGGTCCAAACGTGGCGGATGAGGAAATATGTCCACACGTAGAAGCCCTGCATGGCACGATCGAGCACCGAGAACGTGGCCAGCGGCGCAGCTTCCACATAAACCGGGTTGGGAGTGAGACGGCCAAGGAAATTCACGCCCACCAGCAAGGCGGCTCCGATGAGGAAGGGCAGGTGTCGCGCGCGCAGCCATCGCCCCTGATGGCCGAGTTCACGGGCCAACCACCAGTCCATCGCGACTGGCACCACCGCCAGACCCAGAATGATGGGATACGTGAGCAAGGCGAGGAGGTAGCAAGCGATCGAACCGCGATACGTCCATGCGGCCCAGGCGCGCGGCTCTGGACCGGTCGCGAACCGCCAGTAGAGATTCACACTGGTCAGCGCGAACAAGAGCGCTAACTCATACGGAAGGCCCGTGGCCCACGCGACCGGCTCGACCCGCAGTGGGTGCAGGCTCCACACCAGCGCCCCTATCGCCGCACACAGTTGGGTGCGCACTGCCAAGTGTGAGCCTTTGCCGCTCCGGAGGAGAGCACTGAACAGGAGATAGACAAGGCCCGCATTCGCCGTGTGAAGCAGAACATTGGCGAGGTGAAAGGCTGCGGGCTTGATCCCCGCCACTTCGTAGATGGTCGCCCAAGCGAGCCAGTTCAGCGGCTTGAAGCGCAGGGTTTGAACCAAGTCCGTGAACATCCATCGCAAATTCTCCGCCGTCAGCCCCTTAATGTGCGAGTTCTCGTAGATGTTGATGTCGTCATCCCACAAGACGAAATCCGAGGAGATGACGGGACAGAAGCACGCGAGCGTCACAACCGCGACGGCGAGGGCGAACCAGAGTTGCTGGCGGGGCAAGTTGGTTTCGGCCGGATCGGGATTCATGCGTGCATAAGGATCAGCGGCAGTGTGGGCTTTGCCGGTGGGGGCATCAAGCGCTCGCTCCGCACAGGTGGGCCGTGAACGCGGGCACAGTGGAGAGACGCGGAAGGTCAGCGGAATCTCACACGAGTGAACTGTTGCGCTTCGCCTGTGCCCGCACTTTGCGGATCATCCGTCGCCATTCAGCCGACAAAAAGCGCGGGTGGGCGAGGCTGTCGGCGGCATACTTGCCAGTGGCTGCTGCCAAGTCGAGGTCAGCCGTGATGACGGCCTCGTCGCGATTGTTCGCGAGCGCGAGCACGCGGCTGTCTGGCGCGCCAATCTTCGAGTCGCCCGCAGACCACAGTCCATCGCCCTGCGGCCCGACGGAGTTGGAGAACACGTAGAACACCGCGTTCTCGAACGCCCGCACCGCAATACCGTCGCGTCCGCCGCGCTTGCGACGTGAGACGGCGAGCGAGTCCAGCCCTGCGTTCGGGTGGAAGACAATGCGCGCTCCCGCCATCACCGCGAGACGAACCAGCTCTGGGTAACGCCGCTCATGGCAGATGATGGCCGTGCAGAGAATGCCATCGAGCTTGAACAGCGCGACGGAATCCCCCGGCGCGAAGAACCGGCGGTCGCGCTCAGTGAGCTGGCACTTCGCGTAGCAATGCACGACGCGCCCGCGCCGGTCCAAGACCACGAGGCAGTTCTGCCAGTGCCCACGCCGGAAGACTGGTGAACCGAGGAGCACATTGATGCCGAACTTCGCCGCCAGCTTGCCCACACGCTCCAGCGCCGCGTGGACCTCAGCCCGTGACAGCGTCTTGAAGTCGCGGTTGTAGCCCGTGGTGGCGCACTCAGGGAAGAGGACGGTGTCGGCCTTGCGCCTCGCGGCGAGCCGCAGGGTCCGGGCGATGGTGTCCAAATTTTCCTCCACCGTGCCGCCAAACTTCATCTGGACAGCAGCGGTGCGGAGGATCCGGTGGCCCGTGTTGATCATACGGCGGTCACTTGGCCGGCATTCGCGCCGCCTCGGCTGCGGCGATCCGTCGGGCCTCCGACTCTTGGGCGGCGGCCTCCGCATCACGGCCGAGGCGCTTGAGGATCAAGGCCCAGTTTTGGCGATGCCGGTGCTGTTCTGGCGCGCGGCGGACGGCTTCGGCGATCTGCTGTTCCGCAGCCGAAGTCTGGCCAGTGAACAACAAGGCAACCGCATAATCGCCGAACAGGTCTGCGTCGGCCTTGCCTTGCTGAAGGACGAATTCGTAGTGCGGCAGGGCGTCGCGGTGGCGACCTTGACGCTGCATAACTTGGCCGAGGGCGATGTGCAGGTTCGGTTCATCACCTGTCCCCGACAGTCCGGCACGGTAGGCTTGCTCGGCAGCCGTGTAGTCCCGTCGTTTCTGATGCCATGAGCCTAGATGCAACCAGAGGAGGCTGCGGCGCTTGTCCGTGTCCACATGCTCGATCATGTGCGCAAACAGTCGCGGCGTGTCGTGCCAAATCGAAACCTGCCGGACGGCGACGATTGCCAGCGACGCCAGCAACAGCAGCGAGGCTGTGGCTGCTGCGGCGATTTTTCCGCCTGCGAGCAAGCGGCGCGCACCGATTGCCAGCCCCAGCCCGCCGAGCATCCCGCTCGCGTAGCTGTAGCGGTCACTTGGCACGTAAGAATTCTCGGTAAGCCCCAGGACAGGAACCAGCCAGGCGAGATGGCACCCGATGATGACCCATGCCGTCGGCCAGAGCTGGCGGCGGAGGAACAAGCTCACGCTGGCGGCGACAACCACCACGCAGCTCAGGAGGAAAGGCCAGTCTCCCGGCGAGAAGCCGGTCAGGTTGTAGTAGAGCGGCGAAAGTCCGACGGGCCATGCCATGCGCCAGCAGTAGTAAGCCCAGACATAAAACGCCTGCGAAACCCGGTGTCCCATCGTGAACTCGTCGAGTCCGCTGACAGCCTCATACTGCGCGCTTCGCTCGAACCGGGCGAACAAGGCGATCACGGCCAGAAGCGCGGCGGCAGTGAAGAACGGCGCGTGCCGCCATCGCAGCCATGGCGAGGGTTCCGCGCGTTTGCAGGTGAGCCAATAATCCATGGCCACGGGTGTCACCGCGAGGCTGATGACGATGGGATACGTCATCAGCGCGAGCACAAACAAGGGACGGCGGCACAATACAGGCCACTTGATCTGGCTCCGGCTGGGGCGGTGGCAAACTGCCAGTAGCACAGGATCATCCCCAGGGCGAAGCAGAGGGACAGGCAGTAGGGAAGTCCTGTGGCCCACGCGACCGGCTCCACGCGCAACGGGTGCAGGCTCCAGAACAGTGCGCCCACCGCTGCGCCCAGCTCGTTTTGTAGTTTGCTCGTGCTTGCAAGCCCAGCCCCGAGCAACGCCTTCAACAGGAAAAACAGCAGCACGGCGTTGGCCGTGTGGAGCAGCACATTGGCCAGGTGGAACGGCGCTGGTTTCAACCCGGCTCCTTCGTGGATCACAGCCCACGCCAACCACGAGAGCGGCTCGTAGCGCATGGCGTTCCCGAGATCCATGAACATCCAGTGCAGGTTCTCGGCGGACAGTTTTTGGATTCGCGCGTTCTCGTAGAGGTTGATGTCGTCATCCCACCCGACAAAGTCCGCCGACACCGCCGGCCAGAAGCAGGCGAGCGTGAGGAGCGCGATGAGCAGGGCCAGGCCGAGCGTCCATCTGGCGAACGGAGTAATCATTTTGGATCGATGATGGTGAATGTGAGCGCTTTGCGCTGCGCAGAAAGGCGCGCACGCGCTAGGCGTGGCGTGGCCAGGCGGAAGCCGGATTGACCGGTGGGCATGCGGCGGGAGAGAGTCAGGCGTTTCATGGATGGCGTGTGTCGGCTGGCTAGTGAAGCTACCGGCCCGTTGACCGAAGCAAAATGATTTTCCGCCCACTGAACTCGCTGACCGTCGGACGCCTCGCCGTCGCGCTGTGGCTTACCTGCCTGCTCGGGCCGGGGCTATCGGCCCAGAAATCCGCCACGAACCAGACCCGCCCGAACATCGTCATCATCCTCGCCGACGATTTGGGCTGGGGAGACTTGAGTTGCTACGGACAGAAGAAGTTTTCCACGCCGAACATTGACCGACTCGCCGCCGAGGGGATGCGCTTCACGCAAGCCTACGCGGGCAGCCCCAGCGGTGCGGCCTCCCGAGGGACGCTCTTCACGGGCCACCACACTGGCCACGCGCGCATCCGGGGCAACTACGGGCCGGACGGCCACCCGGTCGCGTTGCGCGGCGAGGACGCGACGCTTACGGAGGTGCTCAAACGCGTCGGCTACCACACCGGCGTCATCGGCAAGTGGGGTCTCGGCGGCGACGGCACGTCAGGAATGCCGGAGAATAAGGGCGTGGACCAGTGGCTCGGGTTGCTCGAACTGCGGCACGCGACGAACCAGTTCCCCGCCGTGGTCGCGCGGCACGATCCGTTGCAGCGGCTCTTCAACGACCCCGTCCTGTATCCGACCACTTACTACCTGCCCATTTTCGTGAACGCGAATGGCCTGCAGGCCGACCACACGCAAGACCTGTTCACCAGAGGCGCGTCGAACTACTTCGCCAAGTTCTCTCCTGCGGAGTTCAACAAGTTTCGCCCCCTCTTCCTGCACCTCGCGTTCACGCTGCCCAACGCGGGCGAGGAGCCGGGCACGAACGCGCCGACAAAGTATCTCGGCAGCGCTGCGCGCTTCGCTTCGGAGAAGTGGCCCGCTGCAGAGCAGCGCAAGGCCGCCGCCATCGCGCACCTCGACGCCTCGGTCGGTCAACTCCTGAAGCAACTCGATGACCCGAAGTTCGCCGCGAACACCGTTGTTCTCTTCACCAGCGACAACGCAGCGCAGAAAGATGGTCTGTGCGACCCCGCGTTCTTTCGCAGCAACGGCCCGTTCCGAGGCGCGAAGGGCGACCTCACCGAAGGCGGCCTGCGCGTGCCGCTGCTCGTGCGCTGGCCGAAACACATCAAACCCGGCACGACCAACGACCGGCCGGTCGCGCTGTGGGACTTGTTCGCGACCGCTGCCGAGCTTGCGGGCATCACCAATGCGCCCACGGCCGATGGTGTTTCGCTCGTGCCAATGCTACTAGGCAAGCCCTTGCCGAAGCCGCGCGAGTTCCGCTACTGGGAACATCATGCCGGCGGTTTCGCCCAAGCCATCCGTGCTGGCGACTGGAAGGGCATTCGGGCCAAGCCCGACGCGCCGCTGGAGCTGTTCCACCTGGCCCGCGACCCCGGCGAGGCGCGCGATGTCGCCGCCGATTATCCTGCTGTGGTCAAGCATCTCGAAGCGCTGCTCAAGTCCGCGCGGACGGAGAGCAACGTGTGGGAGACGAAGCCGAAGTAGGAGGGAGTAATGGAGCAGTGGAACGATGATTGCCCCTGCCGCAACTCCGCTGCTCTATTACTCCACCACTCCGTTCGGCCCGGTTAGCCCAGCACCTGTTTCCGCTCCGTCACCCACTCCGTGCCGAGCGTCTGGAGCGTCTTGGGCTTCAGCCATTTCTCGGCGAGCGGGAAGATGACGCGCTCCTCGCGGTCGAAGTGCTGGCGGGAAATGACGACCGCTCCGTGGAGGAGTTTCTTGGCCTTCTTCAAATCGCGGCACAAGCGCACCTGAGCGAGCATCGCTTCGATGTGCTCGTGCTCCGCGTGAATCGCCTCGTTCTGGCCGAGCTGGTCGAGACAATGGGCCAGCGGCTCCATGACGAGCTCGTCCTCCACCTTGCCGTGAGCCTCCTGCATGGCGTCGAGCACGCCGGCCAGCGCACGGACTTCGCCCAACGTCTTCAGCTTCGGGGTCGTGCGCTCCACGTAGTCGAAGAGGTTGTGAAAGACCACATGTTCGGCAAGCAGGGCGTCGGTGATTTTCATGGCTGGGTCAGACTGGAGAGGTGGGAAGGCTCTTCAACGCGCGCGGGCGGAAAGTCACTTCTGACGCTGCTTGAGTTCCAGCAGACGAACCCGGTCCCAAGTGTCCCGGTCGCGGTAGGTTTCCTTGCTCGCAATCAAGTCGTCGAGGCCGAGGAAGGGAATGGTCACGTCCCCGTGCTGCTTGCAGAGGGCGTTTGGTGCGGCTTCGGTGTAGGTGACCTTCCAAGCGTGCGTGCTCACGTCCACCTCGACTTCGTCGGCCACTTTGACCACGACGTTTTCGAGGAGGTCCTTGGGCGTCAGCTCGCGGGCGGCTCCGTCCGCCAGCCCGGAAAGCGCGGTGATGACGCGCTGGCAATTCTCTTCCGTCGCCTCCACCAGCAAATCCACGTCCTCCGTCGTCCGCACCAAGCCGTGGAGGATGCAGGCCTGCCCGCCAATGATGAGGTAACGCGCCCCCGCTGCGTTGAGCAGTCGGCAGACGCGCAGGAGCGGGAGGTTTTCGGACATGGCTACCAGAGGCGCGGGTTGGACTGGGCTTTGCGCCACCGCTCGTATTCCTCCCACGTCTTCGCCTTGAACACGAAGCCGCGCGGCTTGGGATACGGATTGAGCGCGTCGGCCTGAGCCTGCAACACTGCCGCACGGCGCAGCGCCTCCTCGGTTGTAAGCCGCTCGGGACTGAGCGAGTGCGGACGGGTGCCGACGATTTTCATCGGCGGAAAGCTAACAGGCACCGGGCGGTCCGGCTATTGGTAGTTCTCCATCCCCGCGCAGGAGCACACCAAGTTCCGGTCGCCGAAGACGTTGTCCACGCGGGCCACGGGCGGCCAGAACTTGTAGTCCACCAGGCTCTTCACCGGGAAGGCGGCTTGCTCGCGCGTGTAGGGGCGGTTCCACTCGCCAGCGATTTGGTCGGCGGTGTGGGGCGCGCCTTTGAGAAGGTTGTTCGCCTTGTCGGCCTTGCCTGTTTCCACGGCGGTCATCTCGCCGTGGATGGCGATCATCGCGTC
>SXGQ01626410.1_pt1 | contig 19995 bp, 23 predicted proteins | sample 3178371 | NCBI WGS metagenome assembly SXGQ01 (sample SAMN11356859, study PRJNA531348) | freshwater metagenome | isolation source: freshwater sample F1-20 | place: China: Fuxian Lake, Yuxi | collected 2017-12-25 | reverse complement strand
GGGCGTCAGGGCTTGGCCGTCGATAAAGTTCATTTCTGCCAGATAGCCATCGACAAATGAGTTATTAACCGTGTCTGACATGATGCGATATGCCGTCGATGCAGCATTCAGATAGCTGTCGTAGTTCAGCGATGGATACGTTCCAGACAAATACGTCATGGCAACGCCGTTCCAATACACCTTCACGCGATCACTTGACGTTGCCTGCGTGGTGTCAATAGCGACAACCAGATGGCCCCACGCACTCGGATCTCGAAACAGACCAGAGAACTGAATGTCGTTTGCCCCATCATTTCTGATGAACAGGCGGCCTCCGAATGAAACGATGTTCCACCCGATCATCCCGTTGTTTGCTGAGGAGCTAACAAGCGCAATCTGAGTGGATGAAGACAAAGACGGTGCGGCCTTGATCCACGCCGAGTAGGTGAAGGTTCGCTTTGATGTCGGAGATGCCCCGCTGGTGCGCGACAGAAACGCGCTATTGGCGGCGCGGAAGCGCAGCGAGTAGGGGACGCTGTACGAGACAGCGCCGCCCGTCCGCAGCATGGGGTGTGCGCCGAACATTAGGCGTAGGCCAGCCCGATACGGGCGTAGACGAGGCTCGTCTCCGCAACGTAGTAGGCGATCAGGTCCCTTGCGGAGGCCGTTGTGGTCAGTCCGGGGAAGGAACCCCCCTCCCAGATGAACGACGTGGAGAAGGAGGCTGCCCTTCCTCCAGTCCCGTCTTGGATGACCTCGATCACCCCGCTATCGCCCGGAACTACGTTCGTCATGGCGTTGAACGTCACGGCCCCGTTGAGGACGAGCCGGAAGTTCAGGCCGTTCGAGAGGTTGAGGGCGATGGTCCCGGCTGTCGTGCCGTGGTTGTGGATGGCCCCAAACAGGCCGGCGGCAGAGTTTGCCTGCGACGACTGGAAGACGTTGCTTCCGATAGTCCCCGCACCCAGTCCCGTAACGGCGGCAGCCGTTGTGGCGGCCGTGAACACCTGCTTGCCCACCGCACCAGCCCCGAGGGTGTTCTGGGCGATTGTGGTGGTTGCGGCGGACAGCAGGGCGATGCCGGTGGCCCCGGCGGGGACCACCCGGGCAGAAGTGGCGCTGTCGAAGACAGGAACGCCCGTCGCACCGGCAGAGACTTGTGCAAGCGCCATCTCCAACGGGGCGGAGTAATCCGTCCACGAGTCGATGAGGTTGCTGAAGTCTGCGCTGGTGGGCTGGAAGTAAGCCTTCCAGAGGTCCTTCAGGGCAGTCTTCGACAGGGCCGTCATGGCACCCTCAGTAGCTGCGGTTGCGGCGCGCCGGGTTCGTCTTCTGCGCCCCCATGCTTACCTTGGCCGAGGGGATGGTGCCAGTCGGGTACTGGCAATTGACCTTGCAGGAGGCCATCGACTTCTTGCCACCGTACTCGCGGGCCTTCTCGGCCTTCGACTCGGTCTTCTCGTGGTTGTAGTGGCTGGGCATCACTTCCTCCGCTTCTTGGACATGTTGGCTTCCGAGAGGGCAATGGCGATGGCCTGCCCGCGCTTCTTGACGATGGGCCCCTTCGGAGAGCCGCTGTTGAGCGTCCCTCGCTTGTACTCGCCCATCACCTTCTCGACCTTCTTCTGGCCTTTGGACATCTTCTTCATGTGGATCTCCTTGTTACGGTTGGCTTGGGGTTACCATGTTTGCCGCGCTGCGCCCAGCTTCCGTGGCTACCCGGCCAAGTCCGCGAGCCTCTTCAGCGGCATTCGTGTACTCGCTGACGCCAATTGCAAGGGCCTGTGCGGCGGATACCTTTCCGGCAGTTCGTTCTCCGGCCTGAACAAGAGACAGGAAGAAGTCAGGGTCAACCATGGCGCGAGAGAACGCCTTCTGTGCGCCGGGAAGAGCTTTGTTGATCTGTCTGTTTGCAAAAGCCGCAACACGATTGAGCGTGCCAAGGACGACAACCTTGCCTTCCTGTAGATTTGCAAGCGCCCTTCTTCCAGCAAGTTCCTCTCTTCCAAGGACAACGCCGGACCCGGGAGGCTCAAGCAGACGCAGGGTTTGCTCGACGACGCGCAACCTGTTGGCAAATCCGGGATCGACAGCAGCATTGAGCCATTCGATCCTCTGAGGTTTGTCCTGCAGCACGCTGAACAGCTTGTCCTTGTCGATCATGGGCATGTACCCATTTCGCTCTGGCGGGTTCGTAATATCCGTAGCGAGCCGGTTCCTGACGTATGCCCTGACCGTATCGGTGATGTTCTCGCCCGGATTGTTCCGGTCGTATCGGTTGAGGCGGTTCATCAGTTCGGTTGCCTGACGGGAGTCGGCATTGGTCCAGAACTTCTCGAACCAGTCTCCCATGTTCTTCAGGTCATCGACTCCGAAGAGCCTACGCATGCGACCAGACCACTCACCGATCCCTCGAAGCTGGGAGATTTCGGAGTCGGAGAAGAACTGCCTGAGGATGGGTCGCTTGTTCTCAATGTACTTGAGGAACTGCTGCTCATCGATACCGCGCTCGGCACTTCTCCTAGTGAAGCCGAGTGCCTCGCGCAGATAACCTCCCTCGCGGGCAAGTTCGAATCGGATCATCGACCTGATTTGCTCGCGCTCAAGTGGGAAGTTCTGCGTGTTGACCACATTCGACACGAGGGATGCGGTTTCGGCGTTGCTCAAGATGCGCGCGCCGATTGACTGATCCCCAACGATGTCCGCTCCACGAGCCGTAGTCCCAAGGAACTGGTTGAGCTTCGTGCGGCGGAAACCATCAATGATTTGCCGATATCCTGCCTCTGCATCGAGAAGCTCATCGACCGCACGCTGACCCGCACGCCTCAGAACTAGAGCATTGCGGTCTCGCGATAGGGCTTCTTCGAGACGCATCAGGGTGACGACGTTCGGAGTCTCCATTCCCTGCTGAGCCCCTAAAGCCTTTCTAATTCCACGCCGAAGAGACTCAAGGGTTACTCTGAACTCGTCGTAGGTGTACTGGAGACCCCTATCGTTGATGTCCTCAAGAAACTGGGTGATGATCCTCTGGTCAGCCTGATCGAGGCCAGCTATGCGGTTAAGCTGGCCGCGCGCCTCCTCATCGAGTGCAGCCTGTTGGGCCTCTCTGGCTGCACCACTAGCGTTTGGGTTGACGGCATTCCGAATACGAACCATGGCATCTGTGGATCTGACCGTCGCGGCCTCGTCTGCAATCTCAATTGCAGAAGCAATTGACTGACCGGCAGCGGGGTCTGTCGGATCAATGAACGGCTGGGCAGGCCCGTACTGCGGATTTGCCGGTCGTCCGCGTGCCATCCGCTGCATGCGTATGGCGACCTCATCTGGAGACCCCGGGGCGATCTGTCGGATTCGCTCACCGAGTTGAGTCGGGGACATGCGCGTGCCAAGCAGAGTCGTGGTCTTGAACTCGGAACCAAGTACATTGGGGGCCGTCTGCAAGGCTTCCTTGCCTGCGCGAATCCCCTCCTCGGCTTGGCGAAGCGCCACGCCAGCTTCGCCACCAGTCTTAGCAAGCTGGGACTCCATCTCTTGTATCACGCGACCGCGAGGAGATGCTCCAACTAGAGCCCCGGTCGTTGTTTGCAGAGTTCCGGCAGGAAGACCTGCGGCTCTTTCAGCCCCCCTCAACACAACCTGACCAGAGCGGATCAGAGCCTCGATCTCTTGGGCAGCCATGCCAATATCTGGGACTCCGCCCCTTACGCTCCGCAGGATTGCGCCAAGCACAAGCTGGCCTCCCGCAGCGAATAGCGCGTCAAGGCCCCCACGGCTCGCCGCCTGCTTCATGAGATCAAGGTCGGAGACATCGCTCGGGACCGTTCCGGCCGTTTGCCCAGCTACAAGCCTTGCGTAGTCAGCCATCGTCACCGCAAGGCCAGTACCAACCGCCGTGCCGATGATCGGACTTGCGGCTGAACCCGCAATGCCGCCAACCATGCCGGCAACCGTGGACGGTGCTGACTCAATGGCAGATGCGGCCATTCCCGCTGCCGTTGGCTGGCGAGGATCGAAGACCGTCTCATACGGAGCGTCTGGGCTGCGCTTGAAGACGGCATACGGCTGCAAGGTCTCGGTCGGCTGTCCGCGAAAGTCTGCCTTGCGTCCCTCTGGCTGGATGATCCTGACAGTCTTTGCGGCCTCGGGTCCGAACAACTGCTCCACAAGGCCGCGACTGGACTCCTCAAGATTGCGACCAAGTCCAAGCTTTGCGACATCTGCAATCGGAAGGCCGCCAAACTTGATCTGGCCGAACTCCCCGGTGCGACGAAGGGCGTCCGCCTCGTAGGGCTCGACCTCCTGAACAATTTCCATCCGACCGATAGGTGCGGCGGCAGGACCACCGGGCTGTGCCAAAGCGCCAAAGAACCTTCCGCCAGTACGGACAGGGGTTCTGGATTCCTGCTGCGCCCTCTCTTGACGAATCCTGCGAAGCTGCTCAAGAGCCTCTGGATTGTTGCGAAGCGCCTCAACCTCCTGCGGAGTGACGGCCTCCAGAGATCCACCGCGCAGGTATGCCTCATACGCGCTCATGCCGGACGGAGGCGTAAAGCGAAGGGCCTGACGCATCGGCACAGGTGTGCGAGACGTTGGATCTACGAAATCAGTTGGCAGTTCTTGGGCGAGCCTCTGACTGGTGGTTGCCGCCTGAGGCACGCCAGCCGAATCCATCGTGTCGAAGAAGTTCTCCTCATCGACTGCGTCGAAGAAATTATCGCTCATCGAGAGGCTCCGAGAATCCGGTCAGCGGCACCCTGACCATACTTCTTGTCGAAGTCTGCCTTGATTGAATCGCGAGTCTTTCCGGGAGGAAGCTGACGCGCACCGCTGAACACATCCTGCAATGCCCTGACATGTGCAGGATTGATTTCAGGGGCAGGAGTCGGTGCCGGAGCGCGAGCCGGTGCAGGGGCTGGAGTGGTAGCGGGAGCCGGAACCTGTGCCGCAGGTGCGGGAGCCATGCCGGGAAGCTGCGGCTCTCTCAAGACCCTCCTGCGGATGTCGTTGACGTTCAAGTCTGGAGTCCACGGCGTCTGCAATTGGTTGAAGTATGGAGTGAATTGCCTCCGAGACTCCATCTGCTGAGCCATGATCCTAAGGCGGTCTTCAAGAACAGCCTTCACCTGACCCGGGGAACCAATGGAACCGGCAATCTGCGTCAGAGCCGCGTTCACATCCTGATTCGAGAACCGCCCACCGGGGTCGTTGGCCTGAGCCATAGCGTAGGCGAGAGAGGTGAAGATCGACCTCAGTCGTGCGGCATCCTCTCCGGCCGCCCCAATTCTGCTCATAATTGCATTCAGGTTGGCTCCGTAAAGCTCCTCACGACCGGTGGCAGTTGCAAGACCCTTGAGCGCATTGCGGGCCTGAACCCTAGCCTCATCGGAAAGGCTCTCGTTCTGAGACACGTTCGACAGAAGGTTTCCAATCTGCTGAGCCGCGCTATCAACAAAAGACTGGACGCGACCCGCTGTGGCAAGGGCAGACGGGGTTCGGTCGATAATTGGGATAGCCATGTTGATGAGATCGGAAGCGGACTTCGCGGCCTGATGAGAGTTGAGGAACGACTCGAACGGCTTGCGCTCCTCAGGCTTGAGGAGATTTGCTCGCGTGTTGGACCTCCAAATCGCCTCCGCCTCGTCAACGCGACCAGTCCTGACGGCCTCGTTGTAAGACACCATCCAAGCAGCCCATGGGCCACCCTTTATCTTCCTGTACTCGCGGAACTCCATGCCGCCATCAGCAGCAGTGATCGGCCCGCCAATGTTCTGGTCTCCATCTCCCTTTTCACCCTCTCCGCGCCGAGGGCGAGGCTGCGCGAACGGCTGGTTGGCAATAGACTGCAACACGCTGTTCGCAATCTCGCGCTTCTTCTCAACCGTCTGCGCCCTCTCGTAACCAGCACTTGTCAGGCCGTTCCTGAAAGCGGCGATGACCGCACCGGGGTTGGCGGCACCGCGAGCGATGGCACCGACCTCGTTGCTCAACTGGGTGTCGAAGGTCCTGATGTTCCTGTCTTCGCTCTCTTGCACACGCTGGACATAGTTCAGCATCTGCTGCTCCGTCATCGCACCCGCACCCTGCGCCTTGGCAAGGCCGGACAGGGCATTGGCGATGTTGTACGCGCGACCGAGATCCTGCTGCTCCATGGCAGCCATGGCCTGCGGGAAGGAAACCCTCCCCTGACCGGCTAGGGTCTGCAATGCGGCATTTCCGACGCGCTCAAGCCCGCTTGTCCCATCCATGTCCTTCAGGGCCTTGGAGAGGATGCTTGCAACTCGCGTCTGAGCCATGGCTAGGTCAGCGGCATTGGACGGCATCGTCCTGCCTTGAGCGCCAGTCTCCATCAACTGTCGAAGCATGGCCTCGGCCCTGCCACCAGCAGACACGCGCGGAGCCATGGGGGACGGAGCCTGCGTCTGGGTCTGCCCACCAGCCGCTCCGGGAAGAGTGTCCGTGCCCTCTCCTCCGCTCAGAAGCGAGGGTCGGTACTCGCCCGTGGCAGGGTCGAACTCCATGCTCACCTCCCCATCCGGCCTTCGTACATTGGATTAACCCCATACGGATCGAGGAACGGGTTTGCGTAGGTGCGCGTAGTCGGAGTCGTGGCCTGCGTTGTCTCTCCCATTGGGATCTCGCGCAGGAAGCGGGCGGCACCGAACAGGCCAGACGGGATGCCGACCTGACGCACAAGGCGATTCTGGGCCTGAATGCCCCCTGCGGTGCCAAGGGCCTGCATGGAGCCGCCAAGGGCCTGCAAGCCGCCAGAGATAGTCTGCCGGGCCTGCTGGTTGGCCTGCGCCTGCTCGTTCTGCCCAGCCATCATGAGGGCGCGTGCAATGGCCTCGTCGCGGCGCGGGTTCGTCGCATAAGCCGACACGTTGCCCGAGGACGCCGGGAACCGACGAGCCCTGCGCTCCTGCTCCCGGATGTAGTCCGAGATCCCCTGAAGCCGGGCCGTGCGCTGCTGCTGGAGGGCGTCGGCAGCCATGCTCTGGAAGAGGGGGCTGTTGGGGTTGGTCAGGGCTTCGGAAAGCTGGGTTGCCCTCTCCGCTTGAGCGCGTAGGGCCTTTTCCGTCCGGCGGTCTCGACCCATGCCGAAGAGGTTTGCGACGGATGCGCCAGCCCCGGCAAGGCCAAGGGCGGTCTGGGCGGGGCCAAGTGCGGGGGCAAGGAATTCTAACATCAGCGTCTCCCGTGGATGTCCCCGTATACCGAAAAACCGGCAAGCACGTCAGGACCGTATGGATCATTTGTTCGGAACGAGAGGCGGAAGTGAGCCCCCCGCCAGCGAAGCGGGTTCTTTCCCTCGACCGTGCGGGCCATGCCCACGAAGTCCGTGCCGATCGTGAAGGTGCCGATGGGGCGGCCGCCGATCTCCTCCTGCGCCGTGACCGTGATCAGGTCATAGGACTGAAGGTTGAAGTCCCCGGTCGCCTCGATGTCGTAGACCACGGCCCCGCCGACTTGGAAGTTCGGGACGATGTAAGAGCCGGTCTTGATGCGCGTGGACTGACGCGGCTCCTCAAGGTTGAGCCAGCCCGGCATATACTCTGTCGGGTACAGGGAGCCATCGTCCGTGTAGACCCCCTGATCGAACAGGTAGACCTTCCCATCAGCCCCGCCGAGCAGAAGATCCGAATTGGCTCTAACGTATACGACACTCTGGAGGCCGATCTGACCGTCGAAGTCGGACCAGCTAGCTCCCGCAACGATCTTGCCGTCGTCCATCACGAAGTTGGCGTAGTTGTAGATGTAGAGCTTGCTTGCGATCTTCATCACGATCCAGCTTCGGCGCTGGTAGTTCGCGACTTGGATCTGAGGATTCGGGCTCTCCACAACGTCACGGATGATCGCTCGGAGGGTGTTCTTGATTGGCTCCGAGATGTTCGACCGCTGGAGGTTGTTGGTGTTGATGAGCAGGCTGATGGACAGGAGTCCGTCATACCCAACGAAGGACAGGTCGTTGCCCGTGTTCACGAAGCCGTCTGGAGCGACAATGCCCTGCGGGAACAGACCAGCAGGCTCAAGATCGGCTGGGGCCGTTCCTCGATAGGCGTAGACTGCGCGTTCCGTCCCGATGATGAGGTAGGTCTGGAACGAGGCGATGCTCTTGGCCGGGTCGGCACCGGGCTGCTGGGAGCCAATGGCTACCGTGCGGGTCTCCAAGCTCTGGCTGTCTACCGTGAAGTCCTCGATGTCGTTTGCACCCGAGGCCACGACGTTGCGCGGGTCACGGGAATCGATCATCCACGCGCGCCCGTAGTGGACATGAATCCACGAAGCGACCGGCATGGCCGACTGGTACAGGACGATGGAGTCTCCCGCCGAAGTCGTGGCAATCGAGGGAGAGACGTAGAACCCGGAGGACAGGATCTCCGACACAAACGACGCTGCGTTCTTCGTGGTGTTGTGGACGATGTCGCCGTTACGCATCGTCGTCGTAGTCCAGTTGCCGACCCGATCTGCCGAGACCGTGATGTAGGTCTGGGTCGGGCTCGTGCTGGTCGAGACGATGGTTGCGACGTTGTCCATGATCCCGTCGTTCGAGATCACGTTCAACTCGATGCTGTCGTAGATCTTGTAACCGTCACCGGCAATTGGCTCTCCGCCAACGGCAGCCCCAGAGATGGGGGAGAGCGTGTTGCCAAAACCGCGAGCAGCCGCGCTGATCGGGGTGTGGCTCACACGCGACGATGTCACAGCCGTCACAAGTCCGTATGCGCCACGCTTCGCATTGAAGACGATGTCCCCGGGTGCCACGAAGGTCTGCGCCGTCCAGTCGGTGATTGCCGCATCGGTCAGGGCCGCAGCCGAGGTGGATGAGCCGCAGGTCCCCTGCTCCATGAGAGCCTGTAGCTTCTCAAAGGAAGCCGTGGCGCTATTGACGTAGACCTGCCGGTCTACACCGTTCCAGAACACCAGCTTGTCGTCAAACTGCACCGCTCGGATCCGGGCTGCCGTCGTGGCTTGCCAGACCTGCGTCCATGCAGACGAGCCGTTGTAGCGGAACACGATGCCATCGGAAGAGGCGAAGAGGGTGGCCGTTCCATCCCGGTCAACGTACTCGTGCAGACCCGTGACAATGCCCTTGGTCGGTATCGCGCCAGAGATCGCAACGTAGCCGGGACGCTTCTCGGCACCGCCAGCAGCGTTGATGAAGCGATTGCGAAACCGCTGGGCGTAATCCAGCGGGATTTCCGTCTCCGTGAAGTTCGTCGCAAGGCCCCGTCGGGCGATCTGGTAGTACCGCTCCGGCATCAGGACCTCGATGTCATGCCCGGCTGGACGCGAACGTACTCGCCGGTCTTGGCCGTCTGCCTGCCAAGCGACGAGTTGCGCGAAGCCAGATACTTCATCTGCGCTGCCTGATACTGACGCGTCTCCGCCCCGCCGCTCTCGTCAAGGATCGACGCAGCAAGCAGCCCAAGCACGACCACACGACCGGGGAACGGCACGACCACGCTGTCATCCGTGCCCGCAACGTACTTCGGCGGCAGGACCTGAAACTTGACGTAGGCCGAGTTGCCCGCATACGAGGCTCCCGGACGAGGGAACATGCCGATGCGAGGATTGCCGGTGTTGTCCACGCCCTCGATGATGTATCGCGACGGCTGGCCGATGCTGTTGACCCGGTTCAGCATCCTGAACTCGTTCTTGTCCGAGATCGGCTCCAGCGGCGGGACGCGACCGGAGACCGAGACCTCTTGGATCGAGTGGATGAACTGCTTGGCCGTCACAAGCGCCGTCGTGTCGATGCTGTAGATCGACTGACCGCAGACCATCGTGACCGCAGCCGAGGCTTGGAGTTCGTTCCAAGTCCCCATGTCAGCAAGCTCCTCCATGATGTCGTTCAGGAGGTTGATGCTGTTCTTCGTGAACTGGTTCTGCGTCGTCGTGGTCACGCGGCGGATGTTCATCCGGTCGCAGACCTCATTGACGATCTGGAGAACCGTTAGATAAGGCGATGCCATGTCAGACCTCGCGGGCGCGAAGGTTCAGCTTCTCGAAGACGATGTTGCTCACGTTGAGCGTGGCGGTCGCGAAGACCTCCACATAGGAGTTGGCAGTCAGCGTGATGATACCGCCGACATGCCCGCAGAACGGGGCGGAGGTGGCGCTGAGGCGAAGCTCAATCGTCGTTTTCGACTGAGAGGTTCCATCCTTGCCCAAGCGAACCGCTACGTTCTGGCTCGCCGTCACTCCGCTGACCGTGAAGTCAACGTCGAACATGAAGTTCTTGGTCAAGGACCCTGTGTAGGTGAGCCTGCCAGAGCCATTGTGCGTAAACTGGGAAAGGGATTCCGCGCTCGCGCCCACGTTCGTGACGACGTAGCTGTTGATGGCCGTTGTCGAAATCGTTCCGGGGCTCGTCGCAAAGCACTCGGCACGAGCTAGTCCGAAGATATTGCTGGCCGAGACCGTGACAGCGGAGATGCCAGAGGTGCTGACCGTGCCGAACGTGCCGGTATTGCCGCCAATGGTTGCGGCAGAGATGCTGGCGAATGTGACGCCACCCGCAAAGTTGACAGGACCGTTGATGGTCTGGGCCGTGGTCTCCGCAAGGTTTAGCTGGCTGTCGATCAGGTTCTCGAAATCGGAACCCGTGGGCGCATCACCCGTCTCGAAAGCCTGCTTCAGCGTTGCCTTGTCTTGCTGTGCCATGGGTCACCGAGGGGGATAGGGGCCTGTGTCGGGGAACACGATGAAGGAGCATTCGATCTCCATGCTCCCTATGCTGCTCCCGATGTATAGGTTGTAGCCGGGGAAACTCTTGATCGGCTTGTTGTTCGGGTCGTAGGCGGGACCTGTCTTGCAAGCGGGGCCAGCGGCAACCTCCGGGCGGACAAACGGAAGCGGAGCCGGGTCGTTCTCAGAGGTGATGAACCATTGCGGCTCGATGGGTTCGTCCTGATCCTTGCGGACGTACAGCCCATCCCAGCGGCGGACAACCTGATCCGAGTAGTGGACGAAGCCGCTCTCGTCGTCTTGGACAAGCCACTTGCCACGACGCCAGCGGTTGCGCTCCGTCCACCGTCCCATCAGGCCACCCGCTCAGGCCCGCTCTGCATCGCCATGATCTCCAGATTGGACGCGCCGCTTGCACGAAGCACGAACCGGAAACAGGAAGCCGGATCTTCATGTACGAACTGGGAGTTCGTGCCAAAAGCCGTGATCTGCACAAAGTGAGCAGAGACCACGCCGGTCGCGAGAACCCGGTCAATGGTATATGCCGCAGAGCAGCCGGTCATAAAATTACCCCCGGGATGCCTGAAGACAATGGAATACTCCTGCGTGGAAACCCAAGTATCCGTGGGCCAATAGACGGTGGTGGTTTCACCACTCGCCATCGTGAAGTTCCAGTATTTCGGGCGAGCCATAGGTCAGACTCCGTAGATCGAGGGATCGAGGCGGGTGTAGACGATCTCGATTGCCGCATTGGCCGAGAGCGCCGCGATGCTGCCAGACGCGGCAGCGACGTTGATGTAGATGGCCTGCGCGGTGGCACCGGACTTGGCCCGGTTGACGCCCGAGTTGTCGAACGCTCCGACAGCCGTCGCGCCAATGACCGAGTAGATTCCGGCCGCCGACACGGAGACGCTGCCGAGGGTGTCCGAGGTGAAGACCGTGGGGGACGTACCCGCACGGACCGTCGCCTCGCCAGCGGCAGCCGTGCCGGCGATGTAGTTGATGCCCACAAGGGCCGCCCCGATGGGGAGGTAACCTGCAAGCTGTCCCGAGACCACCCCGTTGGTGGAGGTGATGTTGGTCGTCAGTTTGGAGAACCGGCCCCAGCCAACCTCCGGCTTGGCGTTGCCCCAAGTCCCGAGGTGCTGGCCCGTGGCAATCGGACCCTGAAAGGTGGTCTCCTTCTGGCCGACTCCGGGGAAGCCATCGCTCTGGCCGAGGCGGGCGAACACGATCTCGCCGACACCCTGAAGGGCCGCCACGCTGCCAGAGGCCGCGAGGACCGACATCCTAACCGGCTGCGAGGACCCCGTGTTGATTGAGCGGTTGAGCGTCGCGCGAACCGCCGTCGTCAGGGTGACCGAGTAAACGCCCGCCGCCGAGACCGAGACGCTGCCGAGGTTGTCTCCCTCGCCATTGATGGCAAAGCGCACCGTCGCTTCGCCAGCCGGGGCCGTGCGGCAGTAGAAGTTGATCTCGTTCAGGTATCCGCCATACGGGATCACCCCGATGACCTGACCAGAGACCGGAGACGAGGCCGCCGTGGCCTGCTGCGAGGTTTTGAGGACACCAGAGACCAGTCGAGCCGGGATGCCAACATCCTGCGCGCCGGAACGGACAGGACCCTGATAGGCCGTGTCGTTACCCTTGTGCGCCGCAACAAGATCCGGTCGCTCCGTGAGGGTCACGCGGGTGTAGACCACCTCCACAAAGGCCGCCGAGGACAGGGCCGTGGACGCACCAGAGATGGCACCCGTGGAGAGGTAGATCGGGGTGCCGCCGGCAGACACGCCCGCATGGCTGAACGGGAGGGTCGTCTGAGCCGTGGCCGACGCAAGGCGGTAGATGGCGTTACCCGAGACCGAAACGCTGCCGAGGTTGTCGGAACCGCCCGTAACCGTGGCAAAGCGGATAGCCGCCTCGCCCGTAAACGCGCCGATCTTCCAGATGTTGATCTCGCGCAGGACCGCATCAAACGGCAGGACGGCGACCGGCAGGGAGGTCACGGGGACCGTCGTCAGGGGCGTCCACACCGTGAAGCGACCAAATGCCTTGGTGGTAAGCGCAGGAGCGCCGTTGTCCACGCCGGATGCGACGGGGCCGATGAACTGGGTCTTGCCTGTCATGGGGAGATCCTTTGTTGATCTTCCGGCACTCTACAGTCCGGCGATTCCTCCACAAGTACCCCATGAGAAAGGGGGGCCGAAGCCCCCCTGTCCCAGCCGGATTGTCTCCGGTCTTACGCGCCAGCCGAAGCGTAGGCGTAGCGCCAATCCGTGGCACCCACGGAGAAGCGCGCCGTCGTCTTCGTCTTCAGGATCTCCGTGTCGAACTCGTTGTCACGGGTGATCTCGGCGTTGCGACGACGGTAGAACGTCGCGCCCGCCTTGGCGTTCGTGATGATGAACCACGCATCCGGGTCCGTCAGGAACGGGTTCACGATCAGGTCAAGCTGTCCCGCCATCGGATTGATGTCGTTGTCAGCCGAACCCACCGCAAACTTCGTACCCAAGATCTTCTCAGCCACGAAGCGGTTGGTGGGGGCCACCAGCAGCTTCTCGGGCAGGAGGTTGATCTTCAGGTCCGAGTCGTCCTTGAAGTCGTGGATGTCGATGTACGCCTGCTCAAGAGACGCCTGCGTGAGGTCCGAGGCGACAGCGGGAATGTTGCGCTGCGTACCGCCACGGACGTTCGGGTGCGCCGAGTTGAAGAACGAGACACCATCGGCACCAAGCATCGTGCTGAAGCCGAGGTTGAAAACCGACGCGGAGACCGTCTCTTCGGTCTGTCGCATCGATTCAGCCAGCATCTTCGGCACGTTGTTGATGACGTTGTACTGCTCGTCCTCCATCAGTTCGCGGGTGATCGTCGTCCCGAGCCCGTAGGTCAGGTTGACGTACTCGCGCTGATAGCCCTGAAGCATGTCAACGTAGGGGACGGAATCCCCATCGTCCTTCTGCCCCGCAAGGCCAAAGCCCGTCACACCCTGCTCCTTCTCGAACGCCTTGTTCGAGCGACGCAGGATCATAAACCTGTTCCACAGCGGCGGATAACGCCGGTAAGTGTCGGCCCAGATCGTCGAGATTCCGGGCCACAGGAGTTCGGGAAGATTGCCAGTTCCGGTCGTCATGTTCGCTCCTCCCTATCAGGAAGTGTACGAGTGGAGGGCGATGCGGACCTCAAGGTCAATGAAAGCATTGCCCCAAGCCGCATTGTTCGCCACGCTGCCGAGGCCGCGAGCCTCGGTCGGCGCAAGGCCAAGGACCTGAAAGGTCTTGACCGAGGTGTCCGCCGAAGCCGCACGGATCTGCATCACCGAGGTGCCGGCAGCCGTGTTGCCATTCGTCGCGGCCGTCAGCGAGACGTACTGCCCGACCAGCGTCTCCGCAGCGGAGGCGTCAACCTGACACATGAACGTGATCTGCTGGCTGTCGTAGACCGCCGCCCAACCCGCCGTCGAAGCGGGGAGGAAGGGGCCGCGAGTCGGCTGGCTGAACACCAGCGGACGGCCGTTCTCGTCAAACACCTCCGCGACCACGCCAAGGCAGCGGGTATTTGCCGCAGCATTGGACGAGAGGCGGATGACGCCGAGACCCGCCGAGTTGAACCGGACGGGATCGTTGATGAAGATGCCCTGAGTGTTACCCGACGCCGTCACTCGATAGAGCTTCGTGCGGAGGGTATTCCCAGCGGCCTTGTTCCGAATGGCCTGAAGGCCATAGGGAGTGTCGGTCATTGGTTATCTCCTTGAGGAGGGGTTAATCGATAGTGATGTCGCCTTCGACGGTCACACCCGTCTTGGCGCGAATGTCCCGTTTGGCCCGAGTCTTGAGGCCCGAAACCTGCTCCTGAGATGCGTTACGGTAGTACGCCTCGCGCTCACGAGCCATCTCTTCGGGCATCTTCATCAGGACCATGTCCCGATACTCCAGCACACCGGCCGGCGTCCCGCTGCCAGACTCGACGCCATTGGGTCGGTCGTGGACAGCATCCCCAACACTCGCCTGCTCCCAACCTTCCGCACGCTTCTTGAGCATGTTGGCGGGTTCGGCGTGGACCCAGCGAAGCCTGTTGGACGGGTCCTTGGCCTTGATGCCGAGAGGCGCGGCGGGTGCCCAGCTACGGTTCCCCTTCTTCGCAACCTTCTTTCGGCCCCTCACCGATTCCGCAAGCGCACCGACTCCGGTCTCGATTTCAGTATTGTCTGCCATGATTAGTCCTCCACCGCAACTGCCCTACCGGTCAGTCGCTTTTGCTTGAGATAAAGTTCGTGCGCTTCCTTCGCCGTCTTGGCGAGGGAGCCGCGCCCGCCCATGAACATCGCCTCCGCAATGACGCGCTCCTGATTGCTCAGGTTCGTCTGCTGACGCTCTGCCGGTGCCTGTCGCCCGCGAGGAGACGCAAAGGCGCGGCGCACCGGGTTCGGCACATCGTCCTCGTCGTCGTCATCGTCCATCAGGCGAGCCATGCGCTTGTCCACCTCCTTGAGGAGTTCGCGGATCGACGCATTACCCATACCCGGCTCGTTCGCGACCTTCTGGATCATCTCCTGCGTCGCGGCAAACTCGGAATGGTTCGGCATGGCCCAAGGACGAAGTGGTTCTCCGTCCTCGCCCTTTGCGGTTTGCCAGCCCTGAAGAACTTGCATCTCGGTCTGCGTGATCGGCGGCGCGGCTTCTGCAGCAGGAGCGGGAGGCTTCTTGTTCTCCTGCTTGATCTCCAGCAGGCGCTCGTTGACCTCCATGAAGGCTTCGGTGTCGCCCGTGGCTAGGGCTTCCCTCGCACTCTTCTTGAGGTCGGCAAGCTCCGCCTGCGTCTCCTTGTCCTTCAGGCCTCCAGCGATGCTTTCAAGGGCCTTTTGAAGCTTGCCGTTCTGCTCGGCAAGCAAGGCAATCTGGCGCTCGGTCTTCTCCGCGCGCTCGTTCGCCTCCTTGGTGTGACGGTAGAGGCGATTGAAGCGGGCTTTCAGCTTGGGGTCTTCGATCTCAACCCAGTCCGTGCCTTTCTCTTCACCCTCCTCCGCTTTCGCTTTGGCTTGGGGGGCGGGGGCGGATCGGGGTTCAGGAGAATCTGCTTGAGTCTGAGCAGGCTTCTGAGGAGCGACGACCTTGTTAGGGGAGCCAACCTCGTCATCCGGCACTTCGACCCGATTTCCGATGCGCTCGCTCATGCGGCCACCGCCTTGCTGTCATCCTCGATGATTCCGATGATGTCCTCTTCCTGCATGACGTAGAGCCCCGGCTCAAAGGCAATGGGCTTGGCCGCCCATTTGCCGAACAGGACCCGGTCACCGGGCCTCATCACCTCGCAGGCTTCACCCACGGAAATGACGATGCCCTCGTCTGGGATCATCTTCTCTTCAACGGTCTTGGGGATCTCGAAGCCCATCTTGGACAGGCCAGAGAACTTGGTTGCGATGGACGCCTGTAGCGTCTCAGCGCGTACTACAACCCTTGCGAACAAGGGCTTCAGTTTCTTGCTCATGTTTTCCTCTTGGGCGAGATGCCCGTCGCAAACCTAGCGACTTGAGGAAAGTGCGGAAGGGGGGGTCTGACAGGAGGGAAAACAGACCCCACCCTTCCTAGGCGTTCGAGACTGGCAGGCTGATCAGCAGCCCCGTCCGCCCTTCTTCATCGGCTTCTTCTTCACGGCAAGCTCCTCACAGGAGTTCCCGGATGGACTCATAGGCCGCCGCCGCATCCGAGGGGTTGGTCATAGGGCGGCCCAAGACCATGGAAGCATACTGCTGCTCGATGGGCAGGACATAAGGCTGCTGCACGGGCGTGCCCCTGTCAGAGATCAGGCCGCGTGACAGAAGGTTGGCGTAGTACCGACGCACCGGGTCCGTGCGGAAGGCGCTGTTCACACCCTGCGTCCCATAGGTGGAGATGAGCGCCCGCTGCTGGAGATCGGTCATGCCGGGGCCAATGAACGAGGAGATTTCCTGCGGGGCAGACATCTCGCCACCGCGAAGGTAGCGGGGGGTCGGGGCGGAGACGGGGATGGCACCAAGGGCCATCGCAAGTCCGTCGCCTCCAGCACGGTTGCCGGGGAACCCAGCCTCAAACGCGGCGCGCTCGGATATCGGGTCCTGCACATCATATCCAGCCTCGCGAGCGGCACGGTTCATGGCAGACATGGACCTTCCGACCACCTGACCAATCAATCCACCAAACGGGATTGCGTCCGGGTTCATGAGAGTCTGATCGATGTATCCCTTGACGTTTTCCATGGTCGTCGGTTGCGGTGGGCCTAATGGCTCTTGGCTGACTATGCCGGGAGTAAACGAAATATCAGTCCCTCCTGCACCCGGGGAACTTGTGTCGCGCCCGGTCGAATCCCCCATGACCCCGCCTTGGTCGCCAGCAGGAGACCCCATTCCCTCGCCGTTGAAATACTCCCGCAGTCCCGTGCGCGGGTTCCGGCTCCCGGCACCACCCATGGCCTTGAGGATGGCCTTCTCGCGCGGGTTCACATGGGCCAGTTCGGTGTCGCCATTGCGACCCTTGCTGCGAAGCATCTCCATCGCGGCGTCGATCTGGCTGGTCTTCATGCGGTTCTGGCGTCGGATCATTCGGGCCTCCGGGTTACGGTCAGCCTATCGGATCTGGCGAGTTCAGCAACCTACCCATCAGCGCAAGAGCCTCGTCAAACCCCTGCGCCCGGCCAAGCGTGAGAAGATCGCTGGCAACCCGGTAGCGGTGGTTCACGTTCTGCTTTCGGATCTCCTGAAGCAGGAACTGTGTGACGGGGTGCCGCCGCCAGTTCTCGATCTCGTCAGGGTCGATGTTGTGGATCACCGCTTGCGTCCAGATGGAGTGACGGGCCAGTTCTTGCGGGCGGGACCTGTCTTCTTGGCAGCCATCGAAGCCTTCTGTGCGGGGGTCATCCTTGCCGCAGCGGCTGCGGGACGGCAGGCGGGGTAGCCCCGCTTGGACTTCTCCGCGCCGCTACGCCCGCACGGCTTGCCGGTCTTCACATCGACCCATCGCTCGCCAAACCACTTTCCAAGACCGCCCTTCACTTCTTCTTCACGCGATTGTCTGCGCCTCCCCAAGTCCCACCCTTGCGCTTGTACTCCTTGGCTGCCCACGCATTGGCGTAGGCGCTGGGGTAGACATCGAACTTGGACTTGGCAGCAGCCTTGGCGGCAGACCAGAGTTTCGGGTTCTTGGGGATCGACTTTGCCATGTCAGCACTTCCATGCACGGAGGGACTTGTTGATGCGAGAGTTGGGGTCGTTGGCGGTCTTGGCCGAGGTCAGCTTCTTTTTCATGCCGCTCATCCGGGCACAGAATGACCGTTTCCTCGCCCCACCCTCTGGCTGCGGTGGCTTGAGAGTGCCGCCGGTCGCGGCCTTGTAGCTGGCCCTACCCTTGGCGTTGAGTCCGCCCTTCGGGTTCTGGCCTTCCTTGCGTTGCCACGCTGGTGTCTTGGGCATCTGCCCCTCCTTACAGGTTGAGGAGGATGAACTCGACATCCTCTTCGTCTGCCGCATCCCACTCCAGCTTGGCGCGGATCTTTGCTTCCATCTGCTGGAGGGCGGCATTGGACTGTCGCAGAAGACGTTCCTGCTCCGCAAGGCGGGTCTCGGTATCTCGTATGCGACGCAGTTCCTTGCGGATCTTCCTTGTGACGCGATCTCCAAGGATCTCCTTGGCAAGGGGGTTTCCCTTGGCGGACAGGATCTCCGCAGACCCGACCTCCTGCTGTCCAACTATGACGTTGGGGAGAAGTTCCTCCGACCCCGCGCGCAGGTAGATGCCGGGGGCGATCTGGCGGATGAATGCGCTGCCGTCCTGCCTGTACGAAGCGTATCGGGCAAGCCTTGTCGGGGCCGATGGCTTTATGACTACAGGAGGAGGGACAACTCCACCAACGAGCGCGCTGATCGGCGCTTCGCTTATGGAATGGAAGCCGAGCATTACTCGCTAGCTGGTTCTTCGGCAGGCGGAGGCACGGGCACCTCGACCCACACCTGTCGCCACACGCCCTGTTCATCGCGCTGCGGATCGCGCTCCTCAAGCATCATGCCTTCGGCGGGACGCCAGCGAGGCGTGGGAAGGACAAGCGGGACACCGGCCTCCAGAAGCGCGGCAATGTTCGCGCTGGAAGGAATGCTGCCGTCAGGATTGAGCAGGAACTGCTTCACCGCCATGACGTTACCCTCGCCCAGCCATTGCCGCCGTCTCCTCCAGCGCCGCTTGCAAATCCATTGTCGCTAGCCGCGCCGCCGCCCCCGCCAGCACCAATGCCACCTTTCCCTCCAGATCCGGTAGCGACGCCAGTTGCATACGATCCGCCACCGCCGCCGCGTCCGATTGGACGGCCACCTATATACAGCACCACTCCATCAGAACCGGACCCACCTCCAGTTCCGTTGTTTGATACTGTATTGCCAGTATGAATCGCTCCGCTTTCTAACGAACCGCCCGATCCGCCGTTGGAGGTGACTGTTGAAGTACTGCTTGCCCCGCCTCCACCGCCACCTCCGGTGTTTGAGTTCGTGGCATTTGTAGCACCAGACGATCCAGAAGTTCCGGAACCTGCAACACCAGAACCACCCGACGCAGAAAGTGTCTGATAGGGGCTTCCGCTTACAGAAAGACCTGAGGCACCACCACCGCTTGTTGTCGATCCGCCAGATCCCCCAAAAACTGCACGCGCTCTGAACAACGACCCAAATGTCGAGTCCTGACCAGACCCTCCAGTTGCACCATTGGTTGAATCAGTCGTTCGACTTGCTCCGCCAGCCCCGCCAGCGCCAACAACAACGGTTGCCGTGTCTGCGACTTCAGAAGCCATGACCGTGATGACCGTGTAAGCCGCGCCGCCGCCAGCGCCACCTCCAAAGCGATTCGTCGTCGTAGCTTGACGCGCTCCGCTGCCGCCGCCACCGCCGCTGCCGATAAGTTCCACACGCACCCACCGTGCCCACGGCGGCTTCGTCCATGTGCTGCTGCCCGGCGTTGTGAACTCCTGCACATCGATGTCCTGCGAGAACGCAGCCATCGTCAGGAACACATCCTTCGTTCCCGCACCGAAGTTGACCGCAGCACCGGCGTTGCTCGACGCATAGACCGTCGTGCGCTCAAGCGTGTTGCCGGTATTCCAAGTGCCGAGGCCGACTTCCCACTCCGGGCCGCTCTGCTCTACGATGGCGTACTGAACGGTGTCGTTGTTCGCGCAGACGGACGAGAACGCGACGAAGCCGGTCGCGGCACCGTCAAGCGCAATGCTGCCGGTGCCTGCCGTGGTGGTCGTCTCCTTGACCCTGTCCTTGACGATGTGGGCCATTACTGCGCCCCACCCATCTCCACGCCCATG
>SXGQ01672056.1_pt1 | contig 19996 bp, 16 predicted proteins | sample 3178371 | NCBI WGS metagenome assembly SXGQ01 (sample SAMN11356859, study PRJNA531348) | freshwater metagenome | isolation source: freshwater sample F1-20 | place: China: Fuxian Lake, Yuxi | collected 2017-12-25 | reverse complement strand
GCCTTCTGCTTCTCTGAATTGTCTCTTGATTTTGATTCTTTCTTGGCCAGACCAAAGAATGCGTTTGGATCATCTGAAATTGTTTGGATATCGATTTCATCATCTTCGACAAGCGAGAACGGCTTGTCATACATAGAGATGTCTATCGATACTCCATTGTATGAAATACTTTTTTGAAGGTCGATTCCAAAACACATTCTTAGAAAAGAATAGTTCTTTCCAACTCTTATTGAATCAAATATTCCAAGCCTTCCAAACTTAAAGACCCTTCCTATTATCCTGGATTTTATTCTCACGATATCACCATTGTGAAAATATTGACGAACTTTGGAACGCCGACTGAGTCAATAAAAACTTTTCCAACAAAGTAGAGCGTTGTCCTTCCACTGCTGTCTGTCTCAAATGGAACGACATCAAGCTTTGAAAATCTCTTTGTGACACTATTGTCTATCTCTTCAAAAGCTTGAATTATTATCTTGTTGCTCTCCGTGTTCTTTGAAGCAGAAAAATCAAAATATTCAAGTTTTTCAAGGTTCTTAAAGACATTTTCTGTATTTGAAATTTCGTTTGCTTCAAAATAAGTTCCTAATGAGACGTCTTCACCGCCTCCCTGGTCGCTTTGGACAGGTGGCAGATAGAGAAAGTTCAAGTTCTTAGAAAATCTTGCGCTGGAGAAGATGCTATCCACTTCATCAACATTGGTCTCGCTGGGCTCTCCATTGAATGGTCTTGTTGATTCAATAGAAAATGTGTAAGAGCCAGTGTTAAAAACGAGACCTTCATCTTTTGTAGATGGTCTGAAAGTCTTTATCAGCTGAAGATTATTGAAAGACTCGAGAGATGAAGAAGAAATAAGTTCAATGCTTGAAGAAGCAATATTCTGTATGGAACCGCTGAAGAGAGCGACTCCGTCTGGCGTGAAATTTGTATCAGCCCCAGCAAAAGAGTAGAGCTTTCCATTGTCATCAGTCTCAACTACTATCTGGTCCCAGGGTAGAGAGAAAGACTCCAGTCCAATGTTGGCATCGGAGACATCAAGAACATTTTTGGAATCTCCTTCATAGATGGCACCAGAATCGCTGAAGGAAGCGTATTTTATTCTCAAGCTTCCATTCATTGACTGCCTTCTTCCTGTAGGAGTCAGGATGAAGTCAAGTATCCTGGACTTTTGCTCTAAAATGCCGGCCAAAACATCTCCCCCATATTACGTATGTTCCTTAGCCAATTTTCAATTCACTCTTCATCGAAGAATGGGCCATTTATCTTTGAATTCTTTGAAAGGTTCTGACTACTGTTTGAACCCGATTGAAAAGAAATAGAGATTGGTGGCTTCATTTTGCCCTTATTTCCACCCTGTTGCAAGTTATAGAACTGCGTGTATGGAATTCCCTCTATGAGATGTCTAAATTGACCATACTTTTTAGGATTGTAATAAGCAGAAACAAAAGAAGATGGCTTCCTCTTATTGGCAGGCTGCCCTCTAAAGAAAGAGCCTGATGCAATTGAAATACCGCCCAGTATTGGAGCAAGAGGATTCACTATCTGTGCTGGAAGATTTGGCGAGTTCTTAAAAGCAGAATTTGGAGATTCATTGATACCAGAGAAGTAGAGGTCAGAATTTACAACGTGGTCACTTGAAACTTTATACCATCTCTGGACATTTGAACCAGAAGCATTATTCCTGTTTGCTCCATCGAATGCCACGGCTCTTTCAAAGACTCCGCCAATTGTTCCAGTCAGAATATCAGAGCGATATGTCCCATTTAGAGCATCAGATTCAGCAACATCAAACTCATCTGTAATGAGTTCGTCTCCAATCAGGGTAGTTCCTGGAAGAATGCTTGTCCTTGTTATAACAGCAGCAGATTCATTCTGGACATAGTCTCCAATTAGGATGAGCTCAGCCTCGCCAGAAAGAATTCTTAGATAAGAGGAACCAGCATGGTGCCAGATATTTTCTTTTAGAATTGGTTGGACTGCTGGTGTGGTAGCTCTAACATCGTCTGTATTGATTCGAACTATTGAACCAGAAGCGATAGAATCATCTCCAATTTGGTAATCTGCATCAAACTTATCATGTGCAGGAGCAATATCTGGCGGTGGTGTTACCCCAGCATCAAGACCTAAGACAAGCTCATCTTCTGGGAATAGAAGATATTCTGAAGATACGTGAATATTTCCTTCTGTTGGAGCAACGTATCCACTAAGCAGAGAAGACAAGTTTTCAGCAAAGCTGCTTCCGCTAGCTTTTAAAGTAGAAGGCGAAATTCCTAAAAAAGATTTGCTTTTCAAAGAATCTACGAGAGAGGTTCTCTGTAAGATTGGATTGAGAGAATCTTGGTCAGAGACAAATTGATTAAATTTTCCTCTTCCGTCTATCACTATTGGAATGTCTGCATCAAGAGGCTTTGTCTTTCTTGAAAAGAATGACAGACCAGTCCTTCCGATTTCAATATCAAAATTTGGGAATGTGCTTTTGTTGAAATCAACATAACTTGGAGTTACATCTTCTTCCATTGAATACTGTGAGTTATTAACTCTATTGTAGAAGTATGAATTTGGATATTCATACTCGTCAGAACCCGTTACAGAGAATGGAGGCGTTCCAGTTCCACCATACCAGAATTCTCCAAAGAGCGTAGTAATTGGAGGAACTGGAGTGTCTTCTACTGTTCCAGTCCAAGTGCGGCCTGGATTTGGGTTTGCAAAAGTTCCAGTATAAGGATACCTGTTGAATATTCCAGTCCTTGTGTAGTTCCCTTGCCAAACTGCAAGACTTGAAGAAGAATTTCCCGTGCTTGTTGTTAGATACATCAGAGTTGGATTAACAAATCCGCCCTTTGTGTATCCACAGTTCATTTCGACTTCCAAGACAGCAGTGTGTTGAAACTCTTGTCTTGTGCTTGGGCTCAAATCTTGCAAGTCTGCGTTAAAAGAAAGAGAGGGGCCGTGAAGTGGCTCTGTAACAAGAGTCAGTGGCTGTTCTGTAAATGGGTCAGTCCCGCTTACAAAATCAAGAGCATAAGAATTTAAAGTTTTAGAAACATCAATAATAGAGCCGCTGAATGATGTGTTCTGCCTCACATCAAGAGAAATAACAGTTCCCTGTCCAAAGACATCGTAGAATCCGCTCTGGAAAGAGCCACCAAATGAAGCTGAATTGTATACACAAACAGAGCCGCTAGCTATCAAAAATCTGGTGGATGAAGTTATGTCAGTCAGAGAGTCATTCTTAAATTGTGGCTTCTTTCTTCTTCTTTGCCTGTAGAGAAAGAAGACATAATTATCCAAATCCTTTCTACCCACGACATCTTGGACCCATTCTGGCTCTGAGCCAGGAGAGTATCCATGAGTTGCTCCTGTTTCAATGTGTCTTCTATAGAGAGTAACAGGAAGCTTGAGTATCGCTTTCTTTAAGAGAAATGGTCCCTTGATGTAATTTCTAAGCTTTATGGTCTCTTCATCGAAAGCATGATACTTTGGAGCAAATGGAGCGCCAAATGCAGAAGTAGGAGCTCCTATTTTATCATATCCAAACCTTAGGAGGCTCTCCCTGTAAGGAACAAAATATCCAATCTGCGGAGAGGCCGTGAACTGCTTGAGAATATTGACGGTTCCAGTCACGGTTTGTTTAGATATGAACTTTGTTGGGTCTGTAGAAGAAGAACCAGTTGTAACTTTTACATAGTCATCGCCAACTAATGCGCTTCCACTGAAAACATTTATTTCAAGAGCATTAAAACCGTCTGAATAGTCTTTAAACCTGTTGTTGTCAAAGAAAGAAGTAGAGTGATCAAATCTCTTTTCTACCCAAATTTTTCTTGTTGGAGAGTAGTAAAAAAAGCCTGTTCCCGCTATTCCAGTTGAATCAAAAAGACCATTTGGAACATTATTTTGTCCAATTGCTGAGCTGAGAAACAGCGAACGTTTCAGCTGTGGAAATGTTCCAAAATTAGAAACAGTCGCTGCAAGCCTTGAATCAGTCCTTCCTGCATATTGAAGATGATTTTCACTATATTCTGAATCTATGCTTATCTTTACTACAGCACTTCCTGTTCCATTGAGGCCAGAAAAATTAGACTTATTCAAAGTGTCGTAGAAAGGAACAACGTCAGAGGTAACTACATTCCCCATAGTGGAAAAATCAGACTGCTCATTCTGACCTCTCATTAGCAGAGACGTGTATCCACTCACGGGAATGTCTTGGACAAAGTAATTTGAACTAGTAGGATTAGTACTTCCCACGCTTGGATAGAACTGCTGGTTTCCTTCGATGGTTCTTGTAGCATCAAATGGATTTATTTTCGAATCAGAAAAAGAGTCTGGGAATCCAAGATTGAACTGCTTTGTTATCTTCAGAGGTTCTTGAATGTATCGATGTGGCATCAAGCTGCCTGATGCAAACATTTGACTTCCAGAAACTGAAAGCCTATCTGAAAAAGCTATCGAATCAGTTCCATTTTGGTTGTCCAAGATGGTCCAGCCGGCTGGGGCTGACTTGTAAGACTTTCCAAACTTTGACCAAGAACCCGTAGCATTTCCAACTACTGCAGCAAGCTCATCATCTGTGAGATACTCTGCAACAAGCTCTGAATCTGAAGAGTCAGTGAATGGCTTAATTTGTGGAACATCAGAAGACTCATATGGAATTGGCTCAATATTGATTTCATCACCAGAGTATGAGCCAATCTCAAGGAAGGCTTCATAGTTTCCAGCCAATCCTTCGTAATAGACAGTTTGGTCTAAGATAATGTCGCCCTTGAAATCTGTGGAGACATAGTTTGTTATGCCAGCGTCTGGGCCTCTTGTGGTCTGCTTGCCCTCTATTCTATTCTGAGGAGCATCCGCCCTTATTGGAAATGGTTCTATGACACCATTCATATCAGCAGGGTCGACCTGCGATGCAAGGTCAAGAACTACTGGATACTGAGCCTGCAAATCGACTTCTGAGACAAACTCAACTGGGCTTAGAACTGCTAAATCTTCAAATGCAGTATCGTCTCTATGGAGCTTGGTGTAACCTAAGTCTCTTTGCTCAGCTTGGTGGTTTGGAGCTATTTCAAGCTTTTTAGAGCCAACCTGTGTTGTTACAGATTCATCCCAAAAGACATTTCCAGATATGCTCCTGCCCTCGAGGACCTTTACTGGCTCTGAATTAGAAAAAATTCTTGGAAGGGCAGATGCTTGAACTTGAGAATAAGAATTTATCTCAACTCCTTGCCTCGCATTAGATGCAATATCTGAACCTGAAATAGTGCTGGCCAAGTTTAAGTCCTCACAGAGGTAGTAAATTCTAATTGATAGTTCTCAATCGTGTTGGAATCCCAGTTAGAATTCAATCTATCTTCCTCACCAAGATAAATATCGCCCCAGTGATACCTCACTCGGCTTCTCTCAAGCATATGACTCTCTATCACGAAATTTGTCCCGAGGAATCTTGTATTAACTGGCAGGACTTGTTCAATAAGAGAAGAGATGTTGTCTTCGAACCAACGGCTGAACAAGAAGATATTCCTAAAGTCTATTTTTTCTGTGAGCCTGTTGAAGTAAATCTCACTGAGTGACTCAAGGCTCTCATAAGAATCTTCGAAAAGACTTGATGTTGCTCCAATTGCATTATCTATTGAAGAATAGTCTGCAAACATTCTAACAATATCTTCATCAAGAGCCTTGACTATGCTGAGCTCAATTCCAAATCTCATATCATCCGAAGTCTCTTCTGACTTCAAGACTTCAAAGACTGAACCTTCCTCTCCTCCCCATCTCTCGACATTTTCTTCATCAAGCCAAGAACGAACTCTTACCTTGTTATCCGCAGACCTTTCATCGAATTTTGGTTCAAGGCTTGAAAAGATAAAGTCCTCTTTCAGAATGACCGTCTCACTTGGATTGAAACCAGAGCCAGAAAGGTGTAGTCCATTCTGAGAAAAATCGAATATCTCTATGCTTCCCAACGTGTCAGAATCGATTGTGTCTTGTTCGAATGAAGCATCTATCCTGAGCCTTTCAAAAGAACCAGATTCAGAAGTTACGAAGTTGTAGTTGATAAGGGGATTAGAAACGCCTTGCGATTCTTGATTTCTAATTCTTTCGAGCCACTCTTCTCTTTCGGTGTTCTTCGAATAGAATCTTATGCTGCTTAAATCTCCCGAGAAAGAACCAGTCAATACATCAGAAGTGTTAAGAAACTGAGCATTGGACAATACATTCTGCTCTGTTCCAACAATAAAGTAAGAGCCCGAACTATTGTAAGATGAATCAATATTTGAAAAAACATCGAAATTAGAAGATGTAACGCTGGCCGTTATTTCAAAGCTTGAAGCAATATCTCCCGAAACAGAGCTTCCTGCTCTCAAGAACCAAATGCTTCTTGTCTCGCTTTCTTTTGTTCTTCCAAAGGAAATCTGCCAATCTTTTCCATTATAAAGGGTTGGACCATAAAGCGTCATGCTGAATGGATTTGGAGCCCCAGTAGAATAGGCTCCGTGAAGAGTTATGTTTGCTGAACCATCGCTGTTGGTCCCAGAAACTTGTGACAATACATTGACCAACAAAGAATTTCCAGAAGAGCCAGTGGAATAAAATCTCACCAAAGATTCATTTGAATTCTTTGCACGCGTTGGAGGATACCTGAAAAGACCTTCCCAAGCCCAAGAACCAGAAGTAAAAAGACCGTCAGATGAAACATTAGAACCTGAAGGAGAAAGGCTTCCAGAAGGAAATGGATATCCTGGCTCTATTCGGCTTCCAGAGAGATAATCAGAAGTCAAGTTCCAAGAACCTGTGACTGCAAGTCTTGATTTTTGTGTTCTTCTGATTCTTCTTCCACCGATGTAAGATGTTGAAGCTCCACCATACTCTCTGAGTCTCAAAGAGGTGTCTGGATTTATTCCAAACGCCCTTATCAAGCTCTTTACAGCATATGAAGTTCCCTTGCTTCTTATTATGTCTGGGAAAGATGCAACCAGACGGCGCCAAACTTCCGACTGGGTCTTAACAAGGCTCTCAGTTCCTATACCTGGGTCTGTTCCAATATTGTCTCCAAATGCAAGGGTCTTATAAGAATTTGCCGTAAAGAGCTTTGGAAGCTCAAATCCTAAATTTCTTGCTTGATATTGAAGGAAATTATCTGCAACAGAACCCGTGGAGACATATTCATAAGACTCCAGCTTTGGAAAGTGGTCTAAATAGATTTTTGTTTCATCAAATTGCTTTGCCCAGATGTAGAGAAGGCTTGAAAGAATTTGAGAAGAGCCTAACTTTGCCTGCCCCGGCAAGTCGCCTGAAGCAGGATATGAATCTACTATTCCTCCTTCAAGTGTTTCAAGACCAGCTTCAGCTTGCCCCTCTTCAAAGTAATTCTTTGGAACTAACTTTGTTATTAGGTTTGGATTGATGTCGTCATAGTAAGAAGCACTCGAAAGAAGCGCCTGGTTTATCGATACAAGGTCTTGATAGTCTGGGAATAGAATTGGATTATCTTCAACTCTCTCAAAGAAAGTTGGAAAACCATCAATTTTAGACCTATTGGTAGAAGAAAAAGATACAATATTTGAGTGAAGTCCGTTTCCGCTTGAGTCAATTACAAGGCTATTTTGAGAAAAACTGCCAGTTGGTTCATTGAATTTGTAGAACAGCTTCATATCTTGCGATGGATAAGCTGCCCCTGAAACTAAACTTGAAATATCTTGAACCGTCCTCGCCTTGTGGAAAACTTTAAAGTCATCCATGGCTCCTGAGAGCAGCTGTGTTGGCTCAAAAGAGAAGCCAGTTCCGGAATGAGTTGAACCAGAACCAATTACGAGTTGAGAACCTCTTGTATCAAAGCTTGAGAATTCGTAAGATATTGAAGAAGAAGCAGAGAGCTCTCCATCAAAATAGAGGAACAATCTATTGACGCCTGGCTTTCTATTGAACTGAGCGCAGACGTCTTTCCACGAGCCCTTATCGATGCTTGAAGAGAGGACTATTGACGCGCTTCCTGAAGTTGCATAAAAACAAACTGAAGCTGTGGTAGTTGATGCCGAGCTTGAGACAAAAAGAGAGTATCCATCAGAGCCAGAAAGCCTCTGAAAGATAGTCATGTTTTGATTTGTCTCACTCGGGAGAAAAATCTTGAACTGGAATGAGAGTGAGCCTGGACCAGGGTCAAGAGATGGAGAACCGTCTTTCACTCTTGAAAGGTCTGTTATGAGACCTCCCCTTATGTCATTCACAAGAATCTTGTTGGAATTTTCGAATCTTAGATATCCAGTATTCTTCGGAAATGTGTCATAGACATACTTTTCAAACCCTGTTAGGTTGTCTTTGAATTCTTTTACCTCTCTTTGACTTCCGTCGAATGGAAAGCTATTGATGATTGTATCAAAAGCAACATTAACATTGACTTCAGCAGAACTGAAAAAAGTGTGATTTTCAAACTTAGACCAGTCAAGTGGAATTTGCTGGGTTGAGCGTAAGCTCTCACCCGGAACTGTGTTTGTAGAGCTCGTAAGAGGTATTGAACTGTCAATATCGACAGACCTAACTCTGAAATACGGTGAAGCTCCGACAGACTTCAGAACGTTAGAAGTTGCCCTTTTAAATACAGTAGTCATCAAGAACCTAACGTGAAGGTATATCCTTCATCTGATATTATCCTGCTCTTTCCATTGTAATTTACTTTGAACTCAAAATGGACTGGTCTTCCATAGGGGATTGAATCACTGTAGAATTCAAAGTAATTTCCATTCTTATCTGCAGAGAGCGAATTTCCTGTTAGGTTGAAATCAATATAGACTTCTTTTGATTGAGTATCAATAACTCTATAGAGTCCCGTGACCGGAATTGGTTTCCTCTCAATAGAAAACTTAGAAGACCTGTCTTCAAGAGCAAGGTCAAAAAACTTGCATCTCACCAAAATCAATGTGTTTGGTGGTGCCGTTGAAGGACCAGAGCAAGTCATTCTAACTCTATCATCTCCAAAGATGTCATAGCTTGGTTCAAGTGAGGTAACTTCTAAAGTTCCACTCTTAAAAACAACAGTCTCATCAAGAGATGTCCAGAATTCTTCAAAAGTTATTGAACCTGAAGCCTGCAGAGCATCAGCTAGAGTTAGAGAGCCAGATATTACTCCTGTATCTGAAGAGGCAAAAATGTATGGCGAACTGTAGATGCCTCCAATAAATCCTGCCTGGCTGTCTTGACTTCCAGTGAAATACTTCGAATAAGAACCAGTAGTAAATCTAACCAAAAGACAATTTTGACCTGTTATTGGTGTAAGGCTACTACCAGATACTAAATTTGCCCTTTCACCGAATACAGTATTTCTAATATAGAGAGTTCCCGATACATCAAATCTTGCTATTTCTCTACTATCAAATCTACTGTCGTCCCAATAAACTTCAACTCTTGGCCTCAGAAGAGAATTTTTGGCATTTCTGGAGCCGAACCTTTTAACAAAATAAGTTACTGCGTCTGTCTCTTGGCTTCCTGTAAAAGAAAGTCTAAAGTTTGGATATGGAAGGAGACCAACCATAGAAGCAGAAACAAAGTCTGTGATGTCCATCACGAGGTCTTCATTTCCATCAATGAAATTCTGCGTTACTTCAAAGCTTCTTAATCCAAGACCATCTCCGAAATTTCCAGATGAAATGTAGTCGATATCAGAAGAACCAAGGAGTCCTCCTGCATTTGCTCCCTCAACATTCCACACTGAACCAATTGAATTAGAGATAAAATTGGCTGCATCGATATTAGAAAAAGTCGAAACGTCTCTTCCGATTCCTTCTCTAAAGCTTGCGCTCAACGGGAAGAGGCTGAGGGTAAAATCTGTAGGAGCTGGCTGCCCTCCTATGACAGATTTCATCTTAAGATAAGCTCTGAAGTCATTAATGTCGAGAGTAGAAGAAGTAATCTCCTGCAATCGACCCCAGTCAAAACCCAAAAGAACTCTTGTGAGCTCAGAAGTTCCTGTTACAACATTGGACTCATCCCAAAGCTTAAAGAGGTCTAAAGTTCCTGCAAGTCCAACATTTCCTGAGACTGCTCTCTCAGTGCCAACGAACTTATCAGTAATGTATGTGTCAGAAGAAGCTGTTATGACTGCAAACATTTATCATCCAGTTGTAACTACGATATCAAAATCAGGATACCTCAATTCGAATATTGAACCTGGCGGAGCAACTATGAGACCTCGCTGGTTGTTATCTTCAAAGTCATAGTAGGTATCAGCATACTGCCTTGAATCAATCAGGCCTCTTAGGCTCTGAAATTCAAGCTTTGTAAGAGAAAGAACGCCAGGAGTTGTTATTACGGAGTTGATAATCTCAGCAATTTGAATTGCCTGGTCTATTTGGAAGTTTCTAATATTGAGAAGAGTCTTAATCCTTGACAAGACAGTCTTTATGACCTCAAGAGGGTTGGTGTCAGGATTTGGAATGATTCCAATGACAAGACCGTAGTTTATTACTCTTGCATCAACAACATCTATTGCATCAGAGATGAGCCTAAATTCATTGACATATCTCTGAATGTTCTTCTTGAGTGTATCTGGGGCTTGTATGAGCCTTCCAGAAGAATCTTGTGAAAGAACAGCCAACTGCGTAGAGAGTGGATTGTTTGGATTTGACCTTGCTGAAGCTCTAAAGACCCTCCCAAACTTGCTCGGAAGAGAATAAACTCTTGCTATGAGGTCGGATTTTGTTACAATTCTTCCTTGAGAATTTCTGGCTGCTGGAACTGCTGCACGAAGTTCATCAATAGAGGGAGCACGAGCTCCTCCAACAGCACCAGTTGAATTTCTAATATCGACAGTTGAGCGGACGCTGGACGCCAGAGACTGTGAAGGACCATTTTTAAACTCTATGTTGAGCTCTCTAATTGTCCTTATCGAACCTGCATTCACATTGTGGTCTATTCCGCCTCCAGCTCGATAAACTACAATAAGAGTAGTATTACTTGGAGAAACTCCAAGAGTGTTAGTTCTTAGAAGAGAGTTGGGGTCAAGTGTGAATCTTGGAATAGTTCCCCTTCCAAACGTTGGAAGAGACAGCTTGGATGGGTCTGGGAATATGTCATCTTCAGTTGTTCCAATATCGCCGCCACCAAACTGAAGTGTGCTTCCCCTCGTCTGAAGAGATACTCTATGAACAAACCTACGAGGAGCAGGAATGAGCTCCAAAACTTTTTCAACATCTTCTGAATCACGCGAGTAGTTTCTTGTCCCTACGAAGACGGTGTCTTGCGTCAGACTTTCAACTTCGTAGTAGTTATTTCCATCTGAATCAATTACTGATAGTATTTCACTCACATTTGAGTTCGAAAGAGATATTGTTCTAAAAGGAACATAGCTTGAGTTTATTGAAAAACTTTCAGTATAAATTTTTCCTGATACAGCCTTAACTTCTCTGCTAAGGATAAAAGTAAGCGGAACTCCTGTATCGTCAGTCTCAGAAACAATAATCTTTGCTATGAGATTTCCGAATTGGTCCGTCTCAGAAAAATCCAAGTCTTGAATTGTTGTAAATGGAACAGTATTGCTTGCTTCAAAGAGAGAGCCTGCCCTAACAACAGGAAGAGTTGTGGTGTCTGGCGTCTTGACGCCGGCACTATCGACAGCAGGAACCTCTATGAAGATAGTGACATCCACATTAGACGGTGTTGCTCCGATAATCTTTACGCCATTATTCGTTATCAGCCTCTCGATGTTTTCTATTTCAACAGCATCGCTCCAGCTCAGCTCTCTGAATTGATGGTCCAAGTAGAAAGTTGAAGTGTCCCCAACTGCTGCAGCAAGGTCAAGCATAAGCCCACCTACTGAAGATTCAGAAAAATCCTGTATCTTATCAGGAAAGAAAGTCCTTGCATACCTGAGGAGGTCGCTCCTGAGTTCATTAAACTCCTTAGCAACATATCCTCTTATTGGCTTTTCTCTATTGCTTGCTGCCATTATTAGCTCACTGAGTAGAGTATTACTTCAATTTTTTTCAATTCTTGGCTAGCTTGTGGAACTTTGTATGTTATTCTAATTCCAACTCTTGCCACGCCTCTATCTATCGATGGTTCAGTAAAAGTTTCGAAAGTCTCTAAATTAACATAAGGAAGGTATCTTCCAACAGAAGTCCTTATCCTATCTATGGCCTCGGCATCTGCTTCATCAGTTCCAAGCTCAAAGCAGAGCTCTTTTAGATTAGCTCCAAATTCATAATCAAGAAGTCTCTCTCCCTTGTTTGTCAGAAGAAGATTTCTTAAATTATCTGAAATTGTGGTCAAAAAGTCTCTATGCATCTTCAAGAGACCATCAGCGCCTGAGCCAAGCTCAAGAGGAGTCTTAATCCCTATTGGAGGTCGCAAGACTTCTTGCTGAGAATTCCTCTCTCTTACTTTAGAGGGTGTCTCTCCAGATGATTTGAAGCTGTAAACTCTGGCTGTTGCCAAAGGCAGGCCCTCCTAAGACAATAAATAGTTTGCTTAATGAAAGCTCAGGATGTAAAAGTTCCAGTTACTGCTTCTTGTGTTGGAGAAGTAGTTCCAACCACGTTTCCTGTGACAATTATTGTCTTCACATAGACATCGACAGCATTCGATATTTCATCTGCAAGATTTTGAGTTATCAAATCTGGCTCTGCTCCCGTGGCAGAACCGCTCTGCTGAGCGTTATCAAAAGCCTTCTTTATCGCATCTTTAAGCTTTGTAAGCTCTGATGGAACTGTAGATATTGGCACTTATTCTCCAAAAATTCTTGTAGATTTTATGCTCTGTATTTCAGACTTTCTTACTTCTATTGCAGATTTTAAAGCCGCGGCGGCTTGATTAATTTGAACAGAAGGAGCTCCATAGCCAGGAGTGGTATGGGTTGAAAGTGTATCGCAAAAAGTCTGGACATCATTAATGATTTTCGTAAGAAGATTTTCAAGCTGCTGATACTTGATGTATGGTTGAGCACCGCTCGGTGAATCAGCTGGTCCATCTCCCAATCCTCCATCGGGAAAAGACCTTCCAAAATAGAGCCTTCTTCCTGTAACAAGAACGCTTCCATCTTCAAGCAGAGAGATACAAGCGTGGTCACCCTCAGATGCAATTGTGCCCTCTTTTAAGATGTGTATGCTTCCGTTGATTCCATTTACTTCATCTTGCCTGGCAACTAATCTCAGCTGGTCAGACTTGATTGCAATTCCAGCAGAGCCGCTTACTAATCTTGCCTGAAACTCTCCTGGGACAGTTGGCTTCTGGTCTTGTCCTTCAAAGACCATGAACTTTCTGTCTATCTCAGTAGACATGGAGACATAAATTCTTGAAGCGTCTTCAAGAAAATCAGGGTCTCCTTCGTTTGGATTGATAACAGAGCCGCTTGCTGCAAGAATTCTTGGGTCTTTATTTACCTCTGAAAATCCACGAGTGTTTATCCTTGATGGAGGTATTGTTCTTCCAGAATTTCCCTTTGATAACCAGCGAGAGCGCCCAGCAACAATATCAATAGTGCCAGAAAAAGATGGAGAAACGCTGTAAGCGCTGCTTCTTGTAGATGGAACAGTTGAAGAATCCCAGCCCCTATCTGTTGTAAGGGATATTAGCGTGTTGTTAGAGCCCTGAATTACAAAATCTCCAGGCTTCTTCGAATATCTTGGAACGGGTTCCAAGTTTATTCTTGAACTGGATGTTCTGAACATAGATTCGTAGTCTGAATTCTGAGACAAAGAGAAGTTTGGAAAATCGTCTTCTGGAGGGTATTCTCCAGGCTTTGGAATTCCAAGAGCCTTATTTGCAGTTCCAGGACTGGCTGATGGAACTACAGTAGGCTTGTAGATTCTATCGTAGTGAGAATAATTTGCGTCCTCACAGAGTTCGTCGCCATGAACTCTCGAGAGCCAATAGCCAATATTCTTCAAGTCTCTATCAAATATTATCCAAACCATCTCTCCAACTTTTACTGGCATGGAAAGATGCGAGGAGAACATTGGATAAGCCAAAGCAGCTGAGCTTCCGATAGAGTCAAGACCCTTAGATACTCTCCTCACGATAAGGCTGTTTCTCGGTATTCTCGTAGGGTCCAGAGTCTGAGAAACAGAACTCAATTGCTTTGAATATTCAGAAGAAGTAGTTTGGTCCGTGAAAACATAAGAAACAACAGCCTTCTCAATAAAAGACTGCTGCTCACGAGGATTTAGTATTTCCCTTCTTGATTCAGAATTGGAAAATATGTTTCCAATATTTGGCTTGTTTGGCACTTTAGTCTCCGTTTGAAATCTTATCGAAGATTTCATCTGGAGTGAGCTTTGCCTCCTCCGAAGATGTCCTTATAATATCTGCAAGCTTCAATAGCTGTTCATTTGCCTTACTCATCCTCTCAAGATACTTCACGAGGACGGCGCCTGAAGTATTGTGCTCGATTGCTGTGGAACCCCAAGACTTGTAGAGGTCAAAGAAAAGCATGTAAGCATACTGGCGGTCATTCATTGCATTTTGAAATATTTCCTTCCAGAGGAATTTTCTCTTATCATCGACGCTCTCTATTGAATCGATGAGGTCAGCAAAGTCGTCTATCTTCTTCTTGTCATCGAGGGCTTTGTCAAGAGCTTTTTCAATATTTGATTTAGATGCCATTATTTTCTATGCTCCCTTGCAACTTCTCTGTAGTGTCTCCTGATATTAGAAAGAGAAGAGGATACCTCTTTAGAGTTCAAACCGCTAATATCTCTTATGTAGAAGAAAACAGCTCTCTTATGGAGAATGTCTATTTCATCAACTGAATCATAGATTGTGATGATTGCCTGCATGCAGCAGATTTCTTTTGGGTCCATGAGTCGATTTTTGACATCGCAAAGAACTTCTCTTATTTCTGCTCGAAGCTGGACGCTTGATATCGCATCATCAGGAGATTCCACAACCGAGTGATAGACTATTGCAGTCCTATCTCTTTTAGAGAGATTCTGGAACTGGTCGAGTGATACAAGAGAGCTCTTATTTCTCTTGGCTTTCTTTGAATAGACTATCAACCAATTTCTTGCAACAACATTGAAATAAGAAAATGCCTTAGTTCCTCTCATGGGGTCAAACTTTCTCAAGCTCTCATAGAGGTAACTCACGCACTCAGTCTTTACATCTTCAATACTTTCGTTTGGCTGGATGAACTTATAGACGTAGATTAAGCTCTCGACCAGCTTATGAAAAGCAGGAGAGACCCTTGCGACAAATATTTCATTTCTCTTATCTTCTCGAGATTCATCCAGAAATTGTTGAATAGCACTTTGAACATCTGGTCCGAAATATGGGTCTTTTTTTGTCTTAGACTTTGAAATCTTCTTTCTGCCTTCAATGAATGACATGAGTCGCTATTCCTTTTTGTCAGATTGAGCTTCTTCAACTTCTTCAACCCGACTAACTATGTAGGCGACCTTGAGTATTGCATCTCGAGAAGCTTTAATATCTTCATGAACCTTTCTAATTTCTGGTGAATCGTAAAAAAGAGGTATCTTCAAGACCTTGTCAATTGATTCCTGCCTTTCATCAAGGGCTTCGATACAGTCTTCAATTGAATCTTCTAAATTGATGAGAATCTTTGCCCACTTGTAGAGATAGTAAGAGCCCAAAAATAGAAAAAATGTTTCAAAGAAAACTACTGAAGAGAGGAATAAATTCACAGCATTGCACCCAGCTTGGTCTCATATGTATTTTTAATGCTCTCAAAAGAGAACTTTTCATGGACTCTATTCTGGAGTTCAAGGGCCCACTCTTTTGGAGGGTTTGGAGATTCAAGCATCTTCCTCATCCTCTTCTTTGCATCTGCTTCATTTGGATTTGCCCATCGAGAGCCTTCCAAGAATAGATTCTTGTCCATCTTTTCGTGATTAATCTTCACAAGCTCGTGAGAAACCTTGCTGAACTTCCCAATTCCCAGAAAATCCATGTGTCCAGACCATCCAGTCGCAATGATGGGAAGGCCAGAAGCTGCTGCATCTATCAGTGGAAGGCCCCAGCCCTCTCCTCGAGTAAATGAAATCATTGCAGATACCTTTGGGTGCTTCAATAGAGCAGCACACTCAAGGTCAGACATGTCTCCATTGAGAAGATGAATTCTTGGAAAGTCTCCCTTTCTGACTTCCTTCACAAGCATGGTAAAGAAGTCCTTTAGCTGGTGCTTGTGAAACACACAGTTTGTTCCGAGGTTTGACTTTATGATTAGTCCGACATTCTTATCCCCAGCAAATTCCTCGCAAAACCACTTGACAGTGTAGAGTATGTTCTTTCTATCAGTCTCTGGGTCACGAGAGGTTATCTGACCAAACATGAGGAAGTTGAATGGGGTATCCACATCATCAAGATTCAATTCAACGGATGGGCCATTCTGTCCCTTCTGAATTGACTCAGAAAATGACTCTGGGACTACGATAATCTTTTCTGGGTCAGCTCCAGCAGCCACTAAGCCAGACTTAGAAAAATTAGATGGCACGATAACTCTCGTCATCCGATTGCAGGCTTCTCCCCAAGCTGGGATGGCCTTGTCAGTCTCTATTCCAGCGGTGACACCAATATTCACTTGGGCAAGATTTGGATTCCACTCATTTGGGAGCTGTATCTGGATGCTGGCCTCAACGCCATCGAGGCTTGGAGAAGTCCTCTTCATGACCTCTCCGACCAAACCATCAAGAGAGGATGGGTCTATGTGCCAAGGAGTGATTCCCCATGGCGTGACATCGCAGACGATTTGATTGCCTCTATTTAAGAGCCACTTAAAAACTTGACGAGCATGAGTGCCGTATCCAGACTTAGAAAGGAGAGGCCCTTTGATTACTACTTTCTTCATATTGAATTCACCTTCCAAGAATTCTTTCTGTTGTTCTTCCAATTCTCGTGAAGCTCATTTAGAGTTCTATCCCATTCGTCTATCGTCTTTTGATAGCTGAACTCCGAATCTGCGTAGCTCTTAGCCTTATTACCAAGCGCCTCTCTTCCTTCTGGACCCATATCATAGAGCTTCATGAAAGAAGCAGCTACGGTCTCAGATGAAACATAGTCTTCGTAGATGTATGGAACATGCTGGGAACCCACAAGAGACTTCAACTCAACTGGAAGGGCAATTCCATTTTCTGTTCCGTCCCTATGATCTACGACCTGTCGAGTTAGACCTCCGGTCTTAATAGCAACTACTGGATTTCCAACCATCATAGATTCCAGAGTTGAAAGACCAAATCCCTCTGCATAGGAAATATTGACGCAAAAATCTGAGATGTTGTGTAGAACATTCATCTTTTCATAGTCAAGTCTCTCTTTGGAGAAGAGGACATTCTGCGACACTCCAAGATGGGAAGATACAGCTACAAGATTTGGTCCCTCTTGATCTGTAGGATCCGTATGCATAATTAGAGTGGCATTTCTATGACTGTGGCTCTTTTCAAGATTCTTCAAGAAAATAGACCAAGACTCTATCACATCGGATGGTCTCTTGCGCCGGGCGTTCCTATTCACCCACAGTCCTACAAAGTGATCTTTTCTTCCAGCTCCGAGAATTTTTTCCCTGTTAAGGTCCTTGAGATACTTCGGCAACCTGTAGAAAGTATTTGGAGGTATTGCGTGAGGAATGAAATTAGTCTTTTCTGGAAACATACCGCTCACAATCTCGTAACTGAGATAAGAGTGGCAGTTAATCAGATCAGTTCCTTCATAGTAGGGTCGATTGAACTCTGGAGTGGGATAGTTATCCCAAACATGCCACCAAGCGATTGGGCATATCTGGTGTATCTCATCTTCCATCTCAAACAACCAAGTAAAAAATCTTGGATCAGTAAAGATTAGAAGAATATCTGGCTTCTCAACTGCCAGAGTTACACGAATGAGATCTCTATTTCCAAATCCATCAATTGGCTTGATAATGAAGTCTTCATTTACGACTATCGTGTCATAGTTTGAGTGTTTTATTGCGGCGCCAAATTGGCGAAAGGTGTATCCACCCTTGGCGATGAGTCCATTGATTAGATGTCTTGTCTGATTTCCAACTCCAGAAGTCGATAGAGCGTGATCAGATAGAACCAGAATCTTCTTTTTGCTCAAGCATTCTCCTTGAGAAAATAATCATCCAAAACATTCAATAAGTAAAATATCTATCTTTTGCAGTGGCCACTCTTTGCAAAATCACACCAATCGCAAGCATATTTATTCTTGATGAACTTTCCATTCTTGACGCCAGAGATCATGTTCTTCAAGAGCTTTCGAGACTCTTCAAGCTTCTTAGGTCCAGCAGAGACATCGACTCGATCGATGCAGTTTCCAGGCTTTGCTCCCTTCTTGAGGACGACAAATGCAACTCCAACATCAGAGCTCTTCTCGATCTCAAGCTTACGCATCAAGAAGTCCTTGTAGAGGTAGAGCTGAGATAGGACCATTGGATCTTCCTTCTTCTCGCGCCTCCAACCGTAGGCAGGGCCTGTCTTCCAGTCGATAATCCAGACTTTATCTTTGCCCCTGAATCCTGGTGCGGATATTAGGCAATCGACAAATCCCTTGAACTTCACATATTCCTCTTCAGGAATATTCTCATAGAGCTCAAACTCTGCCCCAATGTAGCTCCAGCCTGGGAATTCTTTTTCAAGCCAATCTGGGACTTCAGCAAGGATATTTGATGCCCAACCCTTCCACGTATCAGGCTTCTTGTATCCTTTCTGAGACCAAACCCGATCAATCTCATCAAGGGCTGTCTGAGCATTCATGCTCTTTGTCTTGAGGAAGCTCTCGATTGTATTATGAAGGATTGTGCCAAAGTCAGCATGGATCTTCTCAGAAGGGATCTCAATCTTATCAATGTAGCTGAGCTTGTGGCGATAGCCGCATTCGGTCCAAGTCTTGACCTCAGAAAAAGATACGTGCGGCTTGCCTGTAGGTAGTAGCATTCAAATTTCCTCTGAATACTATTCTAACTCATTTTCAGGACTTGATAGAATTTGCTATTGCTCTCTTGAGAGAAGTGGTCGAGTATGTGTGATTTCTCTCACAGTAGTAGACAGGGATTTGAAATTCATCGCCAGTGAAGCTTCTACCAATGTAGTCGGCTCCTAAAATTCTGACATCAATACTGTCTATATTGTCTCTTATGAGATTCAAGAGTTCCTGCTCAGTAGAGTAGTACCAGATCTCGTCAATCCACTTGATCGATTCAAGAATTTCTTTTCTGTCCCTCCAAGATTGAACAGGCTTCAACTTGTTAGGCCGATCCAGTGTTGGATCATCTTGAAGAGCAATTATGAGGTGAGAACAGGCTTTCTCCTTTGCCTCGCGGAGCATTCTGACATATCCTGGATGGAGAATATCAAAAGAGCCTGCTATTAATCCTCTATCGTGATTCATCCGCCACCGCGCGTCCCTTCATCTTCTCCCAATCTCTGTCGTCAGGACCTCTTACTTCAAGATTCTTCTCCCAAGCAGCTTCCATAACTGTCGGCTTTACGCCGTTCTCTCTTGCAATGCTGGAGAGGGCATTGAGATCCTTTGGAAAACAATTATGAACAAATATTCCATTGCATATCCAAAATAGATCATCATTTTCTTTGTCGTTTGTTTCCAGTTCTAGATTATGAACTGTGCCTGAGTATTTTGAATATTCAATCTTTACAATCTTTGCTGTCTTCATAGGACGCCTTTTTCTTTGAGGTCTTTTTCAAACAAAAGAATTAATTTCAAATTTGGATTAGAAGCTCTTATTTTTTCCCACTTGCCTTCTAAGTATTTGCGGCCTTTGTTTTCTATACCACAAAGAGCTCATCAGTATCTAAAATATCTTTAGCCTGAAGTAGCTGCAAATGTCCATCACGTTTTACTGGGAGAAGATGACAGGGGGTGCAAGTAACTTGTCTCAATTTTTCATCTGAAATTACGGAAAAAGTTATAACTTCTCCATCGTAAATTCTTGATTTTGATTCATTTACTAATTTAATGTCCAAATCTTCTAGTGTGTGTATTGCACTGCAAACTTTATGATTTGGCTTAATGTCTTGAACAAGAATAATCCCGTCAGGCGTTAAAACCT
>SXGQ01573880.1_pt1 | contig 19997 bp, 28 predicted proteins | sample 3178371 | NCBI WGS metagenome assembly SXGQ01 (sample SAMN11356859, study PRJNA531348) | freshwater metagenome | isolation source: freshwater sample F1-20 | place: China: Fuxian Lake, Yuxi | collected 2017-12-25 | reverse complement strand
TGGATATAAATTAGGTGATTTAGGTCCAATTTATGGTCAACAGTGGAGAGGTTGGGAAAAATTAAAAATAGCTAACTACGAAGGTATAGACCAAATTGCAAACCTAATTAACGAACTTAAAACAAACCCAGATTCAAGACGATTAATGGTTTCAGCTTGGAATGTTGGTGAATTAGACCAAATGGTTCTTCCACCTTGTCATTATGGATTTCAGATGTACACAAGGGAATTAACTTGGGAAGAACAAGTGCAATGGGTCATGAAAAATACTGATGTTGAATGGGAAAATCTTTATATTGTTGAAGAGATCGCCAAAGAAACAACACCAACAAGAGCAATTTCGCTAATGTGGAATCAGCGATCAGTTGATACCTTCTTGGGATTGCCATTTAATATTGCGTCCTATGCGCTTCTATTAGAGATCATTGCAAAAGAAGTTAACATGATACCTGATCAACTGATCGGTAATTTAGGAGATGTTCACCTGTACCTCAATCATTTAGATCAAGCCGAAGAACAAATTGGAAGACCATACACACCAGAAGAAAGAGAGCGTATGCTAATTGCGGCAATGGGAGTCGATAATTATAAACGTGAAGTATCTGAATTAGTCCCATTTGGTGGAGGCATGAGCGAATTTTACGAGCACCATAAAATTCCAAGAGAAACTCGGGAACCGTATCCATTACCTAAATTAAAAATAGAAGATGAAGTTAAATGGAAAGAGGGCGATTGTTTGCCATCATATTCGGTAAACCATTTAACTATTGAAAATTACCGATCACATCCATCAATTACAGCACCATTATCAAATTAATTATGAAAACTATAATTTATTTAGACGATGTTCGTACACCGATTAGCGATAAATGGACAGTCGTTAGATCATATCAAGAATTTGTTGATAAAGTCAAAGAAGTAGGCTTATCTAATATTGAAGCAATCTCATTAGACCATGATCTTGGGGATTCGGCGATGTCCGAATATTTTAATAATGTTAGTCCTAATTACACATTAGATTACAATAACATTAAAGAAAAAACCGGATATGATTGCGTTAAGTGGTTAGTCAATCATTTCTATGAAGAAAACCCTAAATGGGAGAGTTTGGACAGAAACGTGAAACGTGGAAAGCCCTTTCCATTTCCACTGGTGCAAGTACATTCGGCTAATCCAATCGGCTCTGCAAATATGATGGGCTACATCAATAATTTTCTAATGAATGAAGCTCAACACCAGACGTGTATTCGAATATTTGTTGAACACACAGTTTAGGTGTAAATCGGTGGTGGATTTATCGATTTTCCACGCAATACAGTTGAAACTAATTGACCGGTTCCCCAAGTAGATAAGTCGTCAGTTTCTGCTAATTCTTGTGCAGTGATATTATCATTTCTAAGTTTTGATAATAACTCAGAATAATAAGGCAATGTCAAAGTTTTTACAGTTGCTTCCAAGCCAGTTTGTCGATCCGGATAGTTTTTAACTCCTACCGAATTATAATTGGTTACTCCATCTACTGGCATCTTCTTGGTAGTATTAAACGGATTGTTTTTAGCCTTACCGCCCTCTGCTTGACGCCAAGCTTTTAGGAATTTAATCTTTTCCGGAGTAGACTTTGCTCCAAGCGATGCTAAAATAGCTTCGTAAAAAGCTTCATCTTCTTGGCTAGATAATGCAACGGTTGATGCAGAGGTAACGTATTTCTTTTTAATATCAGTTGTACTAAAATTCTTTTTCTTGAGCATACTAATTAATGCCTTGATGAATTTTGCATCAATCGTCTCAATATTCTCCTCATTGAAATAGTTAGTATCTTTTACTCCTGTAAAAATCTTATCGCTATCTGATAATAGAGAATTCAAATGAGTTCCATATGGTAACCCAATGTGAACGTGCGTTCCACTTGGCCAATCTTCCCATTCGCAAATTTCTCCAATAAAGTCTCCAAGTGCGACTTTGTCGCCAGCTTGCAACTTAACGTTTTTTAAGTGAGTATAAAATATATCGGGATAACCTTCTTCTCCGCCTATGGTTACTTGCGTTCCATAAACCTTTCCTGAACGTTTATTAGTATCTCTTACTTTTTTAACTGTTCCAATCGTATACGAATTAACTGTCGTTCCTGGAGAAGCAAATAGATCCCAAGCATTATCTGATTGCCAGTTTCCTAGTGCTCTGCCTCCATGATTAGCAGGCCCGTTCTCTAAATCTACTTTGAATTGGCCGCCAACTGTTGTTGCTTTTTCAAAAATAGCTCGACCTAATTTAACAGCAAATGGGTGATCCTTTTTAAATCTAGCGACAGCATCGCCAGTTTCTGGTCCAAATAAACCATCTACTCCATATCTAGGAAGGTCATAGCCCAAGAAATTTAATCCAGCTTGAACGTTTTCAACTTCTTTGCTGTATGTATACGATCCGCTGCCCTGCTGAGAAAATTTCATATTTGCAGCAACTGCGTCTTCTAGCGTTTTATAAAAGTCTGCAAGATTTGCGTCTTGGATATCTGGTTCTTTATTTACCTTTTCGGCAATAAAGTCAGAGAAAGAGAATAGTTTAGTAAACTTATACATAAGTAATAGTAAAAAATTTGTATAGTTATTTATTTGATGGCAGAAAGAATAAAGAGAGTTGAAATTAATGGATTTAGATATTACCAGGTTTCCAACGACAGCGAAATCATAGGAACGTATCCAAGTGTAACTACTGTACTTGGTGATACTTCTGATAAAACTGGATTGGATGCATGGAGAGATCGAATTGGTGTAGAGAAAGCTGATCAAATTGGCAGAGACGCAGCTAACCGTGGCACAGTAATGCATAAATTGTGCGAAATCTATCTTAATTTACCTGGCTCAATGAAGCCAAAAGATCGATTAGAAGAAACTCTTTCACTAGCGAAATGGGATGACGAGATTGAAGGATTTGACAACCGTGCAAAAATAGTTGGCGGAATGATGTTTTATAATTTCGTACGATCAAATTCTTTCGATGTTATAAAAAGAGTAATTTGCCAAGAAAAATTTCTGTGGACACCTAGAGACGGCGGTTATGCTGGAACAGTCGATAATTTATCCGAGCTAGTCGATTTATCGAATGCTGTAGTTGATTTCAAAACTGCAAAAAAGCCTAAAGATGAAAAGTGGATTGAAGATTATAAGCATCAAGTCTCTGCCTATGCGGTTGCAATCTATGATAGATTAAAAATTAAAGTTGACACCTGCAGAATTTGGATCTCCAACGAACTTGACACAAAGCCTCAATATTTTGAACTAAATCGGGAGGAAATTAGAAAATACTACTTTTCCTTTAAGGATCGGCTTATTGATTTCCATCAGCGGCACCCGACAATTGAGCAATAGTCAGCGGCTCACCTAGTTTTCTAAGCATATCGACTCTAACTGAAAACGGTCTATTTGAAGGAGTGACATTCATATAAATGAATGGCTGATCTGCTCGGTTTCGTGTACCATATGCAGCTTTACTAACTACTCCATACACATTTCGATGAGATGCAATGTAGAAACTATCGCCTGCTCTAACTTGTCGTTTATCATCGCGAGTTGCTGGGCTAAGTTTAAAGAACTTTAGTGAAAGCCCAGCTAATGGTGGGTCAACCAAAAATCCATTAACCATATTCAATAGCTTAATAGACTGATATATTGAAGGATCTCTAAAATTTGTTTCAGTTGCCGCTCTAAGTGATCTGCCAGATACAATAACTGGAACGTATGCATCTACTGTGCCGATTGCGCTCCTAGTAAGTTGATCGTCAGTTAACGCGATAATCGATGGATCTAGCGATCGTATTGCCTTAATCATTGCGATATTTGGACGACTGTCTCGGTTTTCAATAGCTTGGTAAACGGCTGCCGAATTATTATAAGAGTCGCCATACGTTGCCGCATTTGCAGCTCTATCAGCATTTTCTCTTGATTCTCGTTCAATTCTTTCTCTTTCCTGTTCAGCTCTTTGTCTTGCGATTTCGGCTTGGCGTTCAGGTGAAATTAACGTACGAATATAATCTTGGTCAGTATCGCTTAAGTTAACTCTGCTCAAATCTGGAATATCTTCCAAATTAATTTTAACCCATCTGCTCTTATCCGAAGTTGTTCTAGAATCGCCAATTTCTCTCCAGGTCATTGCTCCATTTGCAATTCTAATCGAATCGGCAATTGACGCAGCAACATAAGTTCCGTCATTCTTTCTGTGAACTACTTGTCGAATTGGCAATGAATCGTAATCATTTAATAAGTATTCTCTTAAAACGATGAAGTCGCCAACCTCCCAATCTGCCTCTAGGTCAGCGCCGTATCGAGCAATTCTAGAAGCGTATCTAGTGATTAGCTCTCTTTCTTGACGAGCTCTACGCTCTCTTTCTTCAGCTTCTCTTCGGGCTTGTCTTTCAGCTTCAAGCCTTTGTGCTTCCCCTTGTGCTGCAAGAATCTGGTTATACTTTTCTTGACTTATTCGATTATCTGCAACAAGTGACTGTAAATATCTAGCCTGTAATTGACTTAAAAATGCATCAGCCATCATCGCTAGGAGTTCATCATCAATGTCGAATTGATTTGGTTTAGTTGAGTCAAATCCAATTCGCTGTTGAATAAAATCCATTGCTCTGCTCAACTTAGTATTATCTGGCAGACTTTTATCAATTGCCATCCAGTTACCAGGTCCAATAACTGCATGCGCGTCATCTTCAGACGGAGTACCATCTGGGTTTTGCTTATATGATAGTAGTGATCCCCAAACTTTATCTTTTTCTCTAGTACCTGACGGATTTGAAGAAATATAACCAGCCGCTTTCAGTAGAGCTCTATACAATTTATAACCCAATCCAATACCTCTTAGTGAAGCCGGAATTCCTCCATCTGGAAAGTGACTTCTCTGGAAATCACTTGGTGAATCTGTCGCAAAATGAATTGCGCTACTTGAATTGGGATAAACGTCTCTCCACATACCAAAATCATTTCGCATGCGACTTTCGTTTACTGCTTTTATTTCGGTTAATAGATCGACTATTTCTCTTGAAAATTTTGGATAATAATATCGACCGCCTGCTGGTTTTTCCATTTGGATATCAACTCGGATAATGTTACGCAAGGCTTTTCTAAGCTCGCTGGCAATTTCTTCGTATGATCTAGTCCTAGGCTGATTCGATCTAGCTGTAGCATAATCAACCGATTGCTGTCTTTCGCGACCTATGTGAGAACCTGAAAGTCTCTCGACTCTTTTAATTCCCATCTCGTTCATGTGTGATTCAGTAAGAAGTTTATGTAATTCAGATTTCATTCCAAAAATATTTTATCTTTGTTATTTATCAGCAAACCGGGAGTGAAGTCATGAGTATAAGAGAAGTATGGAAAAGATTATCATTAAGCCGGAAGCTGCTTACTATGCGTATTACGACGAGGAAACTGATAAATGGATTGAAAAAGATCTAATTGATTCGGCGTTGCCAATTTCGTGGTATGCTAATGTACTAGTGCAGATTGACGGAAAGGTTTCGATTCGAAGAATATTTGAGCTATTTGAAAGATATGAAGACCAATTAACGTTTATGTATTCAAAGGCACTAAAGACGCTAAGTTTTAGAGATGTATTAACTATTCTTGAGTCTACTGAATCAGATGGAGATATTCCAATCAAATCCATATGCGTGGTTTGGGCGGGTGAAATTATTGAAAAAGAAGACGATGTTGACGATTATGTGATGATAGGCAATGCGCTAGTCGGGTTGGACACAGAAGACTCTGACGAAGAGGTTGACGAAGACGGCGTTTATCAATTAACTAATTTTGATTTTGTACAATGGGCATCAGTTCCTATTTACGTTGATGACTTTTTAGATGTGGTTAAAGGTAGTAGCGAAAATGTTATTTTTGGTGGAGTCTATCCCTGGAAATTTGGAGACTTTTTCGAGTGTATTCTTTCCGAAATTAGTTTGAACCTGTTTGTTTCAGGCTTAGTAAGTAACCCAGACGTAGTCGTCACTGAAAAGCCCAGCACAATGGGAGTTACCGAATTATTCAAATATCTTGATGAACTTGACAATTTGTCAAATGACTAATAGGACACTTTGTCATAAATATTAAAAACTATTGCCAAAAGCTATAAATTTAAGGTAAAATAGCCAAATCATATAACTTTTCATTGGAAAGTGAGCCGGGCGAAAGTTTAGCTCACTTTTTTGGTATAATAGTATAAACATATAAACCGCATATGAGATCATCGAAAATTAAAACCTTCTATACTCCCAAACAAGTTTTGAGAGAAGGTTACGTGACAAACTACAGTAAATCGCCAAAGAAGCCAGAGTTGCTTTTGAAATATTTTGAAGAAAAAGGCTTGCTTGGAAACTTCGAGATAGTCGATGACTTTGAACCTTTTACTAATGAAGATTTTGAAATAGCTCACCATAAAAGCTATGTAAAGGATTTTTTTGCAGGCGGAGCTCGATCATCAACTAACGGTCTTTCTTGGTCGAAGGGATTTGCAGAAACCGTTCGTTATACAAACGCTTCACTCTATAATGCGATTAAAAACGCAGTAGTTAATCCATCAGAAGTCAGCTTTAGTCCTACTAGTGGCTTTCACCACGCTAGACCTTCTGGCGGATCTGGATTCTGTACATTTAGTGGACAGGTTATTGCGTCTGTCAAATTATGGAGAGAACTTGGAATAAGCGGAGCTTATTTGGACCTGGATGGACACTTCGGTAATTCAATCGAAGATAGCCGTGATTTTGCAAAGGGTGTAAATGCCGCTATTCCAAGAGGATTTAACTTTAATCCAGTTGGAACAAACGATACGTACGTTGAGCATTTGGAAAAATTTCTTGGTGAACTTGAAACGGCTATTCTAAACGATAAGATCCACTATGTAGTTTGGTGCCATGGAGCAGATTCTCACCAAGACGACCAATTAGGTCACCAGTGTTCGACTGCTCATTGGGTTAAGTGTGCAACTATTTTTTGGTCATGGGTTAAAAAGATGGATACTCTGTTAGGTAAACCATTGCCGGTTGCTTGTGCGCTATTTGGAGGATATCGTGACGACGACTATAACTCAGTATTAAGTCTACACACAGCTGATTTTGTTGAGTGTTTGACTAATCTTCTTGATAAGGAAATTAAATATACAATAGAGGTAGTTGCTAGAAAGAGCTACCGCTATGACTATCATGAATACGGCTGGGAAAATAGAAAACGCATGGCAAAGAAAGTACAAAGACGTTTACAAGAAAGGAATTAACTCTAAATTCTGGCCGGAGATCTTAGCTATAATTAAGTGGTTAGAAAAAAGAGAAGAATACGAAAAATGTGACGATCTTTGGAAATACTACAAAGAACATGAAATGGAAAAGCCTCTCGATTGAGAGGCTTTTCTCATTTTGAAATAGCAACCATTACTATTAAACTAGGAAATGCAAGAAGTGCGAAGATTACAACTGATATTGAAATAATTTCAGCTACAGTGTCCCATTTGGTACGCTGTGGCATTATTCAGCCGAGTTCTTTCCGTTCTTTCCCCAAATCTTGTCAACTGAAGCAAGACCTAAACAACCAAATGCTAAGGCAGCAACTGCATTAACAAGAGATTCAGCAGGCGCGATATGAGCTTCACTGAAAGAATTTTGATACATGGTGATACAAAGCATCAAACCTGCAACGATTCCAATAAATCTCTTACTTGAGGTTTTACCGTTTTCGTCTTTAAATAGTGAGCCTAGCCAATCTACGAACTTTTTCATAATAAAAAAGATTTTTTGTTATTTATTTCAGGCCAAGTTCATGTAAAACGGTTGCCATGTAATCATCTAAAGATGATATTGGTTCTCCATAATGTAATCTATATCTTTCGGATATTAGGTTGGCTGGGATGACGAGGTTCATCGACGTAAGCAGATCATGGGCTAACCAATCTGCTTCTTTTTCTTGAAGAATTTGATCCGGTTGCCTATTTCCATGATCGAGTCGACCGTGACAAATTTCATGAGCCTCCACAGCAAGAATATGATCTTGCGATAGTTGAGACGTTTGGTCTCCATCGATTATGATAATTTTATGGTTAACAATAGCAACAGCGATTCCATAGTGTGCAAATAGCTCGGATTGGTAATCTGCATCAGTTGAGGTAGTGAAATAAACTTTCCAATCTGGATCAATAAGTGATTCACGATAGTCTTTATTTTCTGCCATAAGTTTTCATATGAGCAGTTCGACGGCCAGTATAATCTCTCCACAGCTCTCTAATATCAGGCTGGGCAAATTCATTAGCCATCACTCTAGTGTAAAATTCATTGTCCTGCTGCATTACTGCAAAAAACTCATCCAGATTAGGAGACTTTGGCATGGCTTGTATTTTTACCTTAAGCCTTTCAAATCTAGGAAATAACTCAGTTTCATAGCGATCAATTGGAATCTTTCGGTTAACTTCCAAATCACTAAGTTTACATAGAGGCTTTGTGCTCTCTAATAGCCAGTCGTTAAATGATTGAACTTTCATCTAAGTTATTTATCGAAGTTGCGTATAAATAACTAAAAAATACCACAAATGAGAATTTTTAAATATCAACAGTGGCTTGATGAATCTGAAGAGGTTGCACCAGCTCCAGCCGCACCAGCTGCAGAGCCAGTTCCAGCTGCAACTACCGACACTTTACCGGAACTACCAGTAGACGCTCCAGCCGGAGACGTACCGACTGATCTTCCAGCAGAAGGCGCACCAGCTGAAGAAATGCCAGCTGAAGGAGAAGGTTCTGAATATGATCAGCTTGACGTTGCTCGTAAAGATGCAATCCGTGCATTTAAAGCAAAATATGAAGAATTTAAAAATGCGCCAGAAGATCAAAAAGAGGGTATGAAAGAAGAGCTAAAGACATTGTATGATACAATGACAGCAGCTGTAGAAAAATTTGACGAATTGGTTGCAAAAGAAATCGGTGCAGAAACTGCTCCAGAAATCGATGACGAACCTTAATCAATAAAATGGCACAGTCTGAAAAAAAGAGAGCAGTCGGAAAACCAAAGGTAAACCGAAAATCTCAAATAAAGTTTCAAAAGCGAATAGCTAAGAATAACGAAATCCTAAGAAAATTATCTTAGGATTTTTTTTATTTCATTAATACCGTTAATCCATTATTGTGAGTATATCGATATTCAATTCTCCACTCAGGAAATTCGACTAGAAAGTCTTCAACTGCCGTCCACAGACCAATTCCTTCAGGTTGCCAATCTTCACCCAATGCAACGTACGAAGATTCATCATGATTTGCATATGACGTAGTATCGTGTAATATAATGTATTTGTTTACTTTAGATTGATGTAATCTTAGCTCGGCAATCAATTGCTTGTATGCGTGCCAAGTGTCAATAAACAATAGATCAGTTTGTTCTATTTCTAGATTTAAGGTATTAGACTCAATAAACTTAAATGAACATCCTATTTCTTGTGAATATTCTTCGACTTTTTCTAAACTTGCACCAAATACTCTTGGATGAGTCATGTCTATTGAAACTAAGGTCTTTGGCTTTCCAGCCAAAAATGCATAGGTCGAAACAACCCATCTAACTCCCATTTCAGTTACATGGTCACACTTAGCTGCATAATTTTTTAAAGTAGCTAAGTGCTCATTAATATCAGAAGGAGTTAATATTAATTCATTTAATTTTTCTTGTAGTGTCATTCTTTCGGTAAATATTTGTAAAAATCATATCTGTGTTTTGGTTGAAGTTCAATTTTGCCAAGTCTGATTAGGCCACGACTTATTTGTGCTGCTACTACCGAAGCAGCTCCATCTGAAATATCTTTCTTTTGGGCTCCCCAACCAGATCCGTGATAAGATTGAGCGCCAGCCCAAACGTATATGTAAAAAATTTCTTCAAGAGGTAAACTTTGGGTGTAGTCGCCAACGTGTTTTCGAAGAGCATCCATAAAGTCAATATCGATTGAACACACATCATCGGTTGAATTATATCCACCAATCTTATGAAATAGCGATCGGTTGAATAAGTGAGTGCTATGAAAGATGTTTTCAATCTTTATTAGGTCATGTTCAGTCTTTTCATAGAAAGCATCTCGTGTATGAAAGATTCCATCCTTCATTCTGCTATAACTAGTAGACAATCTATTTTTTAAAAAAACATCATCATCTTCCCAAGTTGCTAATAAATCATATTGACAATAATCAATATTGATATTGAATTTTTTGCCTAGTGGCTTGATACGATCTTGTAAATTAATAATTCGAACTTGTGGATGTTTAAAAACAAGTTCTTGTTCAGAGAAATCATTTAGAATAACTAACTCCTTTGGTCCTGGATAATCTTGCTCGAGAAAACAGGCTATTGAATTTTCAAGAATGTGAGTTGGCCTGCCGTATGTACTACAGTAACAGGATATTGCAGGTAAAGCCATAAATTAATGGGGCCGTATTGTTAATTTTAAAACAGTCAATAGTGAGTCATGATTGCATGCATAACTCTCATATGGCTTGATTTGTTTTTCATGAGGAAACACCCATGCCCATTTTTTACCTGACTTTGGGGCCCATACTACTTTCCAAAATCTAGTAGGAACGGCAATTGTTTTGTCCATGGATTGAGCTAGTGGCTTATCCCATAGCGGGCCAACCATTACAACAATAGAATCTTCAGTTTTTGCGATTTCTCTAACCTTCATTTCTAAAGATTTCCACTCTCCTCTATTAAATCCTGGATATTGTGGTGCCATATTTGACATATAAAAAGCATCGTGACAAGATTCTTTACTCCATTCCATATCTGCGCTTGGCACCAAATGGCCTCTATCATAGCCTGATCCAACGTATTCAGCCAATGGTATATCATTTAGTTTTGGATCTTCAATAAATGAACATCTGCCGACTTTTGGAATTGACAACTGACGTTTAGTGAGAGTATACCAGCAGTGATTTGCAATTCTAGTTTTTGCGTCCCAATACACGACGAATCCATGATACTTTACTTTTGGATACGCTGGTTGGCGTGGTTGTTGTAATTGTGTCTTGTTTGCCGTTACTGCCGATATCAGCAAGAGCGGAATCAACAACAGCAGGGCTACTTTGAACAGGTTCTTCATATTGAATTGGGTTATTTAAATTTTGATCGGGTGCAGGCATTGACTTTGCAAGAATTGGTTCTTGATAAGGTTCGGTCATTGTCATCATCCTAAGCGGTTCAGTTATTATATCGCCATTTAGCGCAAGGGATTCATTTACTTTCGATAGTTTTGAATATTTTCCGTTAATTGCTAAGATAACTGAATCTCTTTTTGAAATTTGCGAATTTAAATCAAACGCCTGTTGTCGCAATTCATCGATAGTGTGAATGAACGTGCTTTGACTAGAAATAGTAGTAGTTAACTGGTTTTGGGTTTGGGTTAACTGTTGTTGTAAAGTCTCACATTCAGGACGAGCCGAAGTCTTAAACTGAAATAGACTGATTCCCAATATTGTTATTAATAATAGGATTAGCGCGAGTAATCTTTGCGCTGGACTAAATTTGCCCAAAATGTTAGATATTGATTCAAAAGCTGCCATTCTATAAGTATTTATTAGTTCAAATTCCAGATTCATAGTATAAAATACTATGCGCACATTATTCATCATTTTATTAAGCATACCTATTATGGTATCTGGTCAAATAGTAGTCGATGATGTCGGAGACGGTTGGAAAAAGAAAGTCGATTCAGCAATGACTTTAGTAAAAACAGTCTCGCCAGATGCATGGGCTCTGATTGATTCAACTACAAACCGGGTTGAATTTTGGCTAGGCGACCGGTCAAGTACCAGACCTGATCCAAATTTTAAGAAGGGTACAATCCTGTTAGCGGTTGATGAAATTGATCTTGGTGTCATTAACATAGCGGCAGTACTTGTGCACGAATCTTTACATTTAAGTTTTCACCAAAAGAAATTCGGATTAGACCCAATTCAAGAAGAGGTTACTGCATATTTATGGGAACTCGCATTTTTATTACAGGTGCCGAACTGCCCAGTGTGGTTAGTCAAAAATGCAGAATATCAAATTATGACATTGCGTTCAAAAAATAGGTAAATTAGACAAATGCTAAAGTACATTATACAAAACGAAACTCCATATTTGGGTAAATTCAAATTAAAATTTGAAAAATATCCGCACTACACAGGAGGAAACAGCGGTAAGCTGAATAAGATTCATATAGATCTTGGTTTTACTAAATTGGTTAGCAGAATTATTCCAAAGAAAACAATGGAAGGTTGGCTAGTAGATCCTGCAAAAATTGAGTTAATTAACAAATTTACAGACGGTCGTATTGAAATGTCTGGATTTGACGATTATGCTTTGCCAAATTCATTTGTTTCAAACAAAGGTGTTTACATTGGAGATATAAACACAGGCTGGTGGTATTTTAAAAATGGAATGACTGTGTGCGATGAATATCCGCATGGAGTTGCCCTTAAATGGAAAACTGCAAATTCCGATAAAACTCTAATGAGTGGACACGATGGACTATTGGGCTACTATGGATACACTCATCGTGGAGGCTCGCTCTTTTCAAAGGGAGATAGAGTGTTTGATGAAAATTATAAACCAATAGCCGCCGATTATGACACAGAAGAATGGAACGAGTGGCAAGCTCAATATCAGAAAAGGCTCGATGAAGCGGACACATTCGATCAACGGTGGTTGGAAGAAGATGGAGTTAATAGCGTTATTCCTTTTAGAAAAAGGGGATCGATTGAAATCTTGACTTGGGAACAGGCTAGACAGGCAGCAATCAACTTATCAAAATATCTTTCATGACAAAATATTCATTGGGAGTAAATCCATATTCTCTCGGATTCCAACCGGCTGATAGTCAAATCCTAATAAACAGATTCCTAATTTCAAATCAGTGTATTGAAGTAACTAGAAAAGAATGGGAGGAAACTTGGTATCGAGACGGTTGGCGACCAGTTGAAATATATGGTCTGTCTAGCGAAACTGATTTTGAAGTTGGTGATTTAGTTTGGAGTAGAGCGCTGGGCATATCTAACTATCGAGAAGGCGAGCCCAGATGGGTATTTAAAAAAGTTATCATGAGGCCTAGCGATTTTCCGAAAATGACAGCGGAAAGAATAACTAAGTTATTAGCTCTCGGAGAAACTTTAGAACTTAACCAATTGTTAAAGCCTGCTAAAATTAAACTATGATATTTTTAGAAGAGTGTAAATTAGTCTTTGTTGATTTAGCAAAGACTCGATCCTCATATGGAGATCTATGTTATGATACCAAGAACAATACAACGTTTGAGGCGCTGTATGATGATTTAGATTTGACAATGATTTCGATAGTAGAGCCATGCATCATTTCATTGGATAATAATCTTAAAGATTTTCCAATGTACGATTTTGAAAGACGTGCAATTTTTAAAGAATTATATCCATGGTCACATGGAGCACCAGTGTTAGTTGAACCAAAACAGATGGCTTGGGTTTATACAAGTAGATTGACCCAAACTCAATGGCGAGATGGATATTTGGATTTTTTAACGTCGCAGCATATCAATAAAATTCTAGAAAATGATGGCCAGTGTTGGTTAGAAAGTAATCCATTTTCCCAAGTTAATTATCGAAACACGACAATTTTGACTGGTGCAAAAGCCATATTACACATCACTAAACCTGAAATTGACAAATGAGAAGCGATAGAGTTACTACTAAGTACCAAATTAAAAAGGTCAAATCTTCATGGAAACTATTATTGAATGACGAGCCGGTTTTCACAGGTTCATCAAAAGAAAGTTGTGAACGATGGTTTCACATTTGCACTAGATACCCATTCGGCGAGCCGACTGACGCTAGCTCAGAATAAAATTTGACTAAAGCTGCTAATGTTACTGATCGTATAGTATAATAACTATATGAAAAAGTTAATCGTTTTTGCAAGTTTGTTCTTCAGTTTAGCAGCAACTGCTCAGGTAACCGAAATTCGTTCTATTGAATTAGATCGCATGATCTGGGAAGAAATCAATGTTTATCGTAAGTCTCTTGGCCGTAAGCCAGTTGCCTACTTCGATAGCACAGAGCTTCGTCAAGTAAGTTTCAGATTAACTGAATTGAATGCATCACGTTCAACTGATTTGTTCAATCACACTAGAGGCGAATTCAGATTTAAAGGATATAACACTGAATGTATTGCAGCATACAGCCACAAACAGGTGCCAGCTCGAAACAATCCACTATATGATACATTATTGACAACTGACGAAAAGAGAATGATTGCTAAGCAAATAGTTGGTCAATGGATTGCGTCAAACGACCATAATTATTTGATCGGTAATAAGTACGTCAAATACTCAACTATCACTACCATTACTCAAGTTGATGGCAACTCAATCCGGGTAATTGCATCATACCATGATATTTGTCCACAACCCAGCGAATTTCATAACTACTACTAAAAAAGAAAAGGGGACTCAATCGAGTCCCCTTTTTTATTATTGATTACTTTGTATTATTGTGCAGGAGCGGCCGGTGCTGCTGGAGCAGCTGCTGCAGTAATTGACAATTGGTATTCAAAGATTTGCCCTTTAGCGGTAGTTACTTGAGTAGCAGTTGAACCAGTTTGAGAAACTGATATTGACGCTTGTTTCTTAGGAGCAACCTCATTCTTCTTAACTTCAAGATCAATAAAACGATCAGCTTGATTTGCTTGTTGACCACTACGGCCGATCGCCCAGTTTACAACATAACCGTCGATACCCGGATGTCCTTTTTCTTTAAGTTTTGCATTTAGTGCATTTGCGAAAGCAACACCACGACGGTAAGCTAAATCCTGATTCTTCTGTTCGTCTGTTGCTGGATTTGCAACTGCTCCAGTACCAGAAGTTTGAGGATAGTTTTTCTTATTCCATTCAGTACTTGCACCAGAAGTCAATTGGAACTTATCTGGCACGCTTCCTGCTGGGAATTTAGCGGCAACGAACTCAGCAGCTTTATCAACTTCAGCTTGAACAGCCGGATTAATCTCAGCTGAACCTACTGCGAACTCTGCACCGTATTTACCAGTAGCTTCAGGTTCTCCACCAACTGGAGTTTCAACTACGTCTTTACTTGCTGCTACTTGACCTTTGATTTTACTTGCATATAAGTAAAGAGTATTTTGATCAACTACATCAGCTTCTGATAAAAAGTCTAAATAGCCGTCTTCTCTTAATCTTTTTGAAAGTACATACTGGCCAGTTCCATTACGGAATGCTTCAGTATTAAATTCATTTACGAAAGCAATCATCTTATAAGCATCTGTAACATATTGATTATACTTAGGCTCACGTATCAAATATGAAGACGAAGGAAAGCTGCCAGCGATTCTTACTTTCCAAGTTTCAGCTGCCGATCTTGGAACATATTCAGCAACTCCTTGAACGACGTTTAGTTTTAGTTTGTCCGTCTTTAACGCTTCAAAGCCAGCCTTTACGATATCAGTTTCAGTAGTTTTACCGATTCCCAAGAAACCTTTTTTGGTTGCTTGACCTCTCTTTAATAGAGAGTAGATAATATCTGCTTGATTGCTATCGTTAGCAAGCGGATTACCGCTAACTTCCTGTAGAGCAATAAATGCACGGAATTGTGCAGCAGCTGGAGTAGTCAACCACTTTGAATATTCCTCACGGACTAGCTCATTCGCTTGATAGCCGCGACCTGAGACGCCAAGGTTAATTTCATCTTCAAATACCTGAAACTTTTGCTCAAGGTTTTCGTTAACGAATCTTTCGAAATTCTTAATTATTGTCATTCTTAATTAGAATATTTTTCAGTTATGGTTATTTATTATGACTAACTCAACAAATTTACTAGAACTCAACTTGCGAACGAATTGATTCAGCTAGCACTGGATCAACTTCATCCAAGATTGTTAATTGTTGGAGGTATGAACTTAATTCAAGTTCTTTGATATAGAGTTCGCTATGTAATGAGTCAATTACTGATCGATCCCAATAGGCCAACTCTAACTGTTCTCGATATTGTTGTTTGAGTGAATGGTTGGCATTAAGTAATAGAATAACAGTAATGCCTAAGATAATACTAGCTACTTTAAAAAAGTTATCCATAGTAACATAATTATACTAAGCCTTATGGCCAAGGTTTACCATTCCAAATACAGGTAGATGATATATTAAATATCGTACCAGATAGTGGAGAAAAGACCCGGATTATCAACTTGTCAGCTGCATATTTCTTTGTTACGGTAAATGTCTGTGTACCATTATCTTTACTGCCCTGATCTGGACCTGGAAAAATCTTAATTTTACCAGCTGCATCAAAGAAATTTGGCTGTAGAGTTTTAACATCTCCCTTTGCGCCAACTGCTGCAAGTTCAGCATTAATCTTTTCAACAAGATCTGGAATTTTATTTAACGAATCAACAAAATTGACATTACCTGTGCCGCCGATTTGTGCTTGTTGAGCACCTAAAAATGGGCTCAAAAATTCCTGATCGCCATATTTAACATAGAAGCAATCTGGAATTGACATTGGATTAAATTGTAGTTTAACTTGCATATTTGCTGCCATTACAAGGTAAACTGACTGGTTTTCAGCCTGTCCATAACCAACATAGTTATTGGTGGCTGATCCTTGCCCACCTTTGAATGGTGGACTTGTTTTGCCGCATTCAATCTTGCGATCTGGTGGAATTGGTGTGCCAGTTTGAATAACTCTAGCCTTAATGTATTGCCATTTTTTACGCTCTTCATCAGTTGCGCCACCGCCCTGATTTGCCTTGTTAACGTATTTAAAAGTAACCTTTGATCGAACAGTTGCCTCATCAGTTTTTAACTGGGCCATAAAGATCTCCAACATTACTGTCTCAAGTGTCTTCATTCTGGCATTACATAGGGCAACATTACCTTTACCGGTATAGCCTTCTGATTGTAACTGTGCAGCAAGGTTAGCTGAGAGACCAAGTGTTGACGTTGAGGCCTCAAGCTCAATTGTCGTTTTGCCATCAAGAGTTTTAGGTACGCGCAGTTCAGGCAGTACGCCAGTTCTAATTTCAGACTGTAATTTAGCAAGGTCTTCGGTTGGAATCTCTTCGCGCTTATATTTACCAGATTCAAAATTAAACTGAAAATTGACCTCTTTGGTCTCAGCCTCAGTAACTAGAGACTCATTAACGGTGCGCCAAGCACCAAAATTTTTGATTAGTTGCATCAGTTATAGCTGTTTTATTTGATTATTTATCTATGGTTTTGGTATATTAACTATATGAAAAAGTTAATCCTCATCCAATTGTGTCTGCTCTTAACTAGCATCGGCCGGGCTCAGACCGTAAGCGATTTGATTGTAGTTGAAATCAACCGCTTTCGAGCCGAAGAAGGCCTTGAGCCAATAAAGCGCGGAAGCTGTTTTGATCAAGCGGCACAGTACCATGCAAATTGGATGGCGGAGGCCCGAGCCGGTGGACATACCGAAGATCGTCGAGTTGGTCCAACTGTGCCATTAGCCCAGCCTCGGGATCGGTTTGCTCGCTATGGCTGTAATGGTTTTGGCGAAAACGTGCTCAGGTGGTATCCAAGCGGCGAGTCTGCAGCTGTAACTGCTCGGGCGGTTGTGCAGGCCTGGAAGGATTCGCCCGATCACCGTGAGCTCATGTTAGTACCGCAGGTCGATGACCAGCTTCGACTTGGCATTGGCATTGCGGCTTGGGCCGATGGTTCCGGTGCAAGTTACTGCTTGACCTTTGGCCTAAAATAAGGAAGGGCCCAGTTAGGGCCCTCCAATATCTGACTCAGCAAACCTTAGTTTGGGGTAACCACAGCAGTAGTGTCAGTTGGTGCGGCAACTGAGTCTACCGCGGGAGCACTGGCCTCAACTGAGTCAACGGCCTCTGTCGAGGTCGCCTCTTGACCGGCTTCGCCACAGCTCCAAAGAGCAGTTGTGCAAACAGCGATGATTAGGAAACGTTTCATAGTTATCTCTTATTTTTTGGGCTATTATACTCGGCCTGGCTAAAGGTTTTGGACCTGTACCGGCCCTAATAAATAATCTAGATTAAAAACCAGAACACTAATGATTAAGAACTTTACAGAATTTATTGGTGAGAACTTTAGTCACGATGAAGAGTCTAGACTCCGTGATATGGGACTTGCCCCGACCAGATGGTACGTGTCGCTCATGATTGATCTCTATGCAGCTGCAAACACTGCATCCGACCAACTCAAAGAGGACTTTGAAAATTGGGTTGAATCGGATTTTTCTGGCGGCGATTGGATGATCAAGGCTGAGACGATTTCAGTTGAGGACTGGGATCCAGAATCATTTGAATTTGGCGAGGTCGATATGGATGATGCACCATCGATTGAGTTTGAGTTGGTGACCCGCAGCCAGGATGAGGCTGAAGTTGAGGCCTGGATCAGGGAAACCCTGGTTGGCCGGGTCTTTGATGATATTAATGATCTACAAAGAATCGAAGCAGAAGAATTATGAAAGCACAATCTAAATTTAGAGAATTTGTCCAGGAGAGCGAGGAGCTCTCTAGGGAAGAAATTAATCGACTGCAGGACATGGGCATTGAACGGCTCGAGCCGGATGAGGCCTGGGGCGAAATGACCGATGAATGGTACGGCGATCCAGAGGTCCAGGCCGCAGTTGCACTGCTAGAGAAAAAGTTGGAGGGGCTGCTCGTAAAGTGGGAGAGACCCGAATACGAAGAGGCCTGGCAGCAGCGAATCGATTGGATGTGGAGCGAGGCCGACAAGGACGAGATCGGCACCTTTGACTATTTTCTACTTAATCGTTAATCTTCCCAAAAGGGCCAGTCGGTCCGTTTATCTTCCCTTAATTCTTTGCGAAGCCTAAGGCCTATCATTAGGGCAAAGAGGCCGAGTTCAAGGCCGAGCACGAGCAGTATTCCAGTTAGCATAGGTATTCGTTATTTATAGAGCGTCCCCGCCCGCGGCAAGGGGTCTTGGGGTCAGTGCACCTAGTCTAGCGAGAGCGATTGCCAGGGGCCCCAATGCGGAGCCTCGCCGCTAGCTGGCTCAATAAATTCTGGCGTAAGCCACTGCCGAGCCGGTACCGGATTGGGCACCTCAAGCGTCGGCACATTGAGCCACCGGGTCGAGCCGCCAGTGCGGTCGAGCCAGTGATTAACTGGAATCTTTAGGTTGGTCCAGACGGCTTCGCGTAGGGCAGCGAGATCCCTGGCGCGCTGGGTAAGGCCATAGCGTCGCCAGGCCCTGAGAACCTCAGCTTCGGCTTCCAAAAATGAGGCTGGGTAGAGACTCCAGGTATCCCGGTCAAAGTGGGCCCGGCCGCTGGCGGCGACGTCATAGACGAGCCAGATTTGGCCGATTTGCGGATTTTTTGAGAGGTCAGAGCCCGGTCGGGGTTCAAGTCGCCATTCAATCGCTGGGCCAGAGTAGAGGCCAAGCTCAATTAACCGGGCTGGATCGGGGTCAGCCGACTCAGTCAAGCCAGCGGAGGCCGGTAGGGGGTCGAGCCAGTGGAGGCGGCCAGACGGTAGGGCCTGGCACAGGATGGGCCGCGAGACCTCGATCCAGCCCGGTGCGTATTTGTCGACCGGAATGGCCAGGTGCGCCGCCACCCAATCTTTAAAATCTTGAAGAGAACACCAATTATAATAGTAATCACTAAGCTTTTCAAGACAGGCCTCGCTCTCAGATTCAAAAGAACTTGGATAGAGCGTATAGGTATAGGGCTGGTCTTCCCGATGAGTTGCCCAATCCGAATGGATGATCAACTTACCAATCGGTGGATTTGCAGTCTGTAGATAGGAAACTGGGGTTATCTCTAATCTCCATTGAACAAACGGGCCAGATAAGAGACCCAATTCAGCTAATCGATCTGGGTCGGGCCCATCAGATTCAGCCAACCAATCCCTAAATAGACTTATCTTCTGCATACTCTTTTATTTATTATTGGAGAGAAAAAGATAACCCGACCACATTGATAGAAGAGCCCATCCCGGGCCAGGGGGATTTCT